>Ga0164318_10008160_pt1 | contig 10179 bp, 10 predicted proteins | sample GuaBasSedimGuay9_FD_113734 | JGI IMG/M metagenome (GOLD analysis project Ga0164318, IMG submission 113734) | Subseafloor sediment microbial communities from Guaymas Basin, Gulf of California, Mexico - Guay9, Core 4571-4, 0-3 cm | ecosystem: Environmental > Aquatic > Marine > Hydrothermal vents...
GCAGATTTTCCAATATCAAAGATTCCCTGCTGGTCTCATAATTTTCTTTGTATATCCTGGCCGGCTTATCTGCTCTCATAGATCTCTTTCTCCCTACCAAGCAGTCTATTCAAGAATCTCTTAAATCCCATGTAACGCCCTTTTTCCGGATAGGTATCACACAAGGTATTGCATATATTGTGAATGCATCTGCTTGCTTTAGCATACGGATGGATACCTAATACTGGCCTTTGCTTTCTTACAGCCTCAATTAATCGTTCATCTTTAAAGACATGCCCAAGATATTCTAGCTTGAGATTTAGGAATCTTTCACATACCAGATCCATTTTGTGAAATATCTCTCTTGCCTGAGCTTCTGAATCTACACAATTCACTATTATCTTGAATTTATTCACCCCATATCTTATGGAAAGGACCTTCATGAGAGCATAGGCATCTGTAAAAGATGTGGGATCTGGCTGCACCACATTTATTATCTCTGATGCTGCAAGATTAAAGTAGATTACATTGGAAGAAATGCCAGCAGGGGTGTCGATTATAATGAAGTCATATGTTTCATTAAGCAAGGAAAACTCGTCTATAAGTCTCTTCTTCTGGAATAGGCTCAAATTTGTGAGCTCCTCTACCCCAGAACTGCTCGGGAGTATATCAATGCCTTCTGGAGTATGAACTATCACATCTGCCAGACTCTTCTTGCCTCTTATTACGTGTTCCACAGTAAACTCAGGGGTGATACCCAGCAGGATATCTATGTTTGCAAGCCCAAGGTCTGCGTCCAATACCAGCACCTTCTTTCCCATCTGAACTAGTGCATAGGCCAGATTTGTGGCTATGTTTGTCTTGCCCACACCACCCTTTCCGCTGGTTATGGAGATTACCCTTGTGTTATCTCCTTTTGCCACCTTGTTCAAATAGCCTATTGGAAAAATTTTGTTATTTGCCTGACTTGTAGATCTTCTTACTTCTTTCAACATTGTTATCACTCCTATAATTAATTATAAGGTCCATAAGCCTATAGGGAGTTACCAGCTCTATATCTTCAGGGACCACAGGGCCTGTTCCCAGATAAGAAAGAGGTTTTCCAGTATAAATCATCTGATTAAATATGGTTCCCAGTGCATCTGCTTCATCTATCTTGGTGAATATAAGAGCAGAGATGCCTATGGGCTGAAATCCCTGTATGATATGTAGTATCTCCTCGTCCTTCATGGTTACATCAAGAACCATGTAATTAAGAACGGTTTGATTTAGGGTCCTGAGGTGCTTTATTAGCCGCTGCCTGCTCAGCATGTCATTTGGGATAAGCCCTGGGGTGTCTATAAGTATGAAATCCTTATCAGCATAAGAGTTTATGCTTTTAATAAGTTCTGTGGGGTCGTTGACCATGGCTAAAGGAAGCTGAAGCATCTGGGCATAGTATTCCATTACCAGGCTCCCTACTGGTCTGTCATTTAATGATATGAGCCCGATTTTTCCTTTTGTGATTAGCTGGCCAGCAAGTTTTGCAATAATAGAGGTCTTTCCAACACCAGGAGGCCCGATTACCATGGCTATCCTTTTATCTGTCTGTTCAATAGGAGGAAGCACATCCACAAGTTTACACAAGAGTTCGTAGAGGAAGTCTTTCAGTGATACATTCCTATCGAATCCCTCTGTTAGTATTCCCTCCTCAAGGGCCTCTATAAGCTTTAGGGCAATTTCTTCAGATAGTCCCCTTTTCTTTACCTGCTGGAAGAAAGGAAAAACCCCTTCCTTAAATGAGCCCACAGGGATAAAAGATTTAATTATGTCTTTAATCTCCCTTATCTCATCCTGAATGGCATTTAGTTCATGCATCGGGTTGAATTGACCATTTTCTGCGTCATTCATTACATCCATTGGGTTGTCTATAGCAGCAGTAACCTCCACATATTTGTTAACAAGGCCCTGCTTCTTTATTGAGAGGACAAGCGCATCTGGCCCTAATGTCTTTTTTATTTGGGCCAATGCCTCTTTAACTGTTTTTGCCTGAAACTTCTTGATCTTCATATCTATCCACCTTTATTGTTCCTATGGATATTATCTTTATTTCGCTTGGCACCTCAGCATAAGAAAGCACGATGAGATTAGGCATATTCCTTTCTGTCAATTTCCTCACCAGCCTTCTTACACCTGGAGAACAAAGGATTATAGGAAGATGTCCCTGTGAGCCCAGCTTTTTTATCTTATCGTTTAGCTCGGATATGAATTTGTTTAATATGTCTGGCGATAGCGCAGGATATGGTCCAAAGTCGGTTTCATGGGCAGATTCCTCTATAAGCCTTTCCAATTCATGATCAAGGGTGGCCACATACAATGAGCCATCTGCTTCATACTGTTTTACAATGGATCTTCCAAGTCTTTGCCTGACATACTCTGTAAGGGAGTCTGGATCTTTTGTTATGGATGCATAATCTGCGAGAGCCTCCAGTATGGTTACCATGTCCCTAATGGGAACCTGTTCTTTTAGTAGGTTCTGAAGGACCTTTTGCACGGCTCCAAGGGTAAGAAGATTTGGAATCAATTCTTCCACAACCCTTGGATGTGTAGTTCTTATGTTGTCTATAAGGGATTGAACCTCTTCCCTATCCAGGAGCTCATGGCAGTAGGATTTTACTATTTCTGTAAAATGGGTCATAAGCACGGTTGATGGATCCACTACTGTATATCCCAGTTCCTTGGCCACCTTTGCGTTGTTTTCCTTTATCCATTTTGCAGGAAGGCCAAAAACAGGATCCTTTGCAGAAATGCCCTGAATGTCCTCTTTTATATTACCCGGATTAATTGCAAGGAGATGTCCCAGCATAAGCTCCCCCTTTGCCACCTCCACTCCCTTTACAAGTATCAGGTATGAATTGGGAGAGATCTCCAGGTTATCCTTTATCCTTACCGGAGGGAGTATAAATCCCATATCCTGAGCATACTTCTTCCTGATCATCTTTATCCTTTCCAGTATGTCTCCCCCCTGTTCCACATCAACGAGGCTTATAAGTCTGTATCCCACCTCTATACTTATGGGATCTGGGGGAATGACCCTGATTTCTTCTTCCTCCTCTTCCTTTTGCATCTCTTCCTCCTCTTCGGAGATCCCTGACTTTAGCCTTTCCTTCAAGATCCCCAGACCTCCCATAATGAGAGCCAGCAAAATAAAAGGTATATGGGGAAGTCCGGGCACAAGCCCCAGCCCAAACAGGATAAAGGATGCGGTCTGTATGGCCTTTGGATATGAGAAGAGCTGGGTTCCCATCTCTTCGGCAAGGTTTGATGCAGATGAGGCTCTGGATATGATAATACCTGCTGCTGTTGAGATGATAAGGGCAGGGATCTGGCTTACAAGGCCGTCACCTACAGTAAGAATAGTATAGGTATGGGCTGCCTTTGCCAAGGGCATGCCCTTTTGCAATACGCCTATAACAAATCCTCCAAGGATATTGATTATGGTTATTATTATGGATGCTATTGCATCTCCTCTGACAAACTTGCTGGCACCATCCATTGCACCATAAAAGTCTGCTTCCCTTGCTATCTCTTGCCTCCTTCTTCTGGCCTCCTGCTCATCAATGACCCCTGCATTGAGGTCTGCATCTATACTCATCTGCTTTCCAGGCATTGCATCCAGGGTAAATCTTGCTGCCACCTCTGCGATCCTGCCGGCTCCTTTTGTAATCACAATGAAGTTGATTACCACAAGGATCAGGAATACGATAAAACCCACCACATAATTTCCACCCACCACAAATTGACCAAAGGAATGGATAACCTTTCCTGCGGCAAGGGCGCCATGATTTCCTTTCAGCAGGATTAATCTTGTGGAGGAAATATTAAGGGAGAGCCTGAAAAGGGTTGCCATCAGAAGTATTGATGGAAATGCTGAAAGCTCTAATGGATGGGATATATACATGGATACCAGAAGTATTATCAGGGAAAAGCTGATATTAAAGGATAGAAGCAGGTCCAGCATAAAAGGGGGCACCGGTATTACCATTACTATCAGGATTAACACAAAACCGAGGGCTCCTATCATATCTACCCTGTTAAGCCACTTCATGGTAATTCCCTCTTAATTGATAGATATAAGCCAATATCTCTGCTACTGCCCTGTAAAGTTTTGCAGGGATATATCCTCCCACTTCGACCCTCACAAGCATTCTTGCAAGCCATCTATTTTCAATCACAGGGATCCCATATCTTCTGGCTACCTCTTTTATCCTTGAGGCAATGGATCCATATCCCTTTGCCACCACCTTTGGGGCATACATGCTTTTACTGTCATACCTGATTGCTACTGCTATCCTTACCGGGTTTGTTATAATCACATCTGATTTGGGAACCTCTTGCATCATCCTGCTCATGGCCATCTGCCTCTGAAGGCTCCTCATCCTTGCTTTTATCTTTGGATCTCCCTCCCTTTCCTTTAGTTCCTCCTTTACCTCCTGTTTTGTCATCCTTAGGTTCTGTTCGTATTGATATCTCTGGAAGAGATAATCCAGCACTGAAAGGGCAAGGAGAGCTAATCCTGCACAGAATATCAATTTGAGAGAAAGCTTGGATGTGTATAAGAGAACCTGTCCTACAGGAAGTTCAATATATGATGGTATGTTTCTTGATTCCGGAGCTAATACCCTGTAGGCCACATATCCTATAACAAACAATTTGATCAAGGATTTCAAAAGCTCTGCAATGGAGGAAAGAGAAAACAGCCGTTTTAATCCATTTATCGGGTTTATGCGGGACAGATCCGGGGTTATAGGGTCTGTGCTGAGAACAAAACCAAATTGGATCACATAAGAAAATATAGATATAGATAGAAATGTGATGAGCATTGGGGCAATAAGGGACATCATATTCTTGATAGAATATACAAAAATGCCAAACACCGTTTCAGGGGTCAGGGGCCTATTAATGTTGAGCCAGTAAGATTGGAAGGCCTTCATTAGCTTCTGATTAAAGCTCGCTCCATAGAAGTAGAAGACCATCCCCAATGAGAGTATCAGCATTGCTGAAGGAAGCTCTCTTGTCTTTGGAATATGGCCTTTCCTTCTTGCCTCTTGCCTCTTTTTCGGGGTTGCTGGCTCTGTCCTTTCTCCATTGAATCCTGGCATCCCTAAGCTCCTAACAACCGTAGGTTTTTATAAATTTCTGATATCATCGAATACATTGAGTTTTTTATAAATTTCATAAAAAATGGCATAAATATTCCCATTATTATAAGTCCAAGACCGATGTATAAGGGAAAGGATATCACAAATATATTGATCTGAGGCATTGCCCTGGCAATTATGGCCATTGCCAGGTTGGTGATAAACATAGCAACAAGGATAGGGGCAGATAGCTTGATAGCAATCAAGAATATCCTTCCAGAAAGCCTTATTATATTCTCAAACACGGATCTGTGGAATATGGGAGCTCCTATAGGCACATATTCAAAGCTTGCGACCGCCGCTTTTATGAGATAGTGGTGACCATTTATCGCAAAGAAGATGAGTAATGCCATTAACTGTTTGAATTGAGATATAATAGGGATCTGGGCACTCGAGATGGGGTCTATTACATTCATCACAGTAAATCCCATTTCATAGGAGATATATTGCCCTGCCATCTGGATGCCATCAAATATGAAACGGATGATAATTCCTATGGAAAGTGCAATAATAAAGCTGCTTGCAATGCTTAGTATCAGGGTGCTGCTTCTGGTATCAGAAAGCTCCATATTGATGGAATTTGTTATGATTATGGAAAGAAGGGCGCAAAATCCCATCTTGGCGATCCACGGAACAGCAGGGGATCCAAAGATGGGAATAAACATCATGATCATGCTTATTCTGATAAAGACTAATATAAAGATTAAGATATCCATCTCATCTTCACCTCACCAGATTCGGTATCTCTGATATCAGGTTCACAGTAAAATCCATAAGTTTCCTGAGCATCCATGGCCCAAATAGTATCATTGTTATGAAGACCACTATTATCTTTGGTACAAAAGTGAGGGTCATCTCTTGTATCTGGGTCATGACCTGAATAATACTAATAAGCACGCCCACTATAAGCCCGGCAAGAAGTATGGGCATAGATATAAGAAGCATAATCTTTAGTGTCTCATAGGATATCCTCATTACCAGTTCTGTGTTCATCCTTATACCCCAAAGCTCCTTATCAATGATTCAATCAGGAGATGCCATCCATCTACCAGAACAAAGAGCATCAGCTTGAAGGGAAGGGATATCATCACCGGTGGTAGCATTAGCATCCCCATGGATAGCAGGATAGATGCCACAACCATATCAATGATGAGAAATGGTATATATATAAAAAATCCGATCTGAAAGGCTGTCTTGAGCTCGCTCGTTATGAATGCAGGGATTATTATCCTCATGGGTAATTCATCCACGGTCCTGGGTCTTGGCATGTGGGCTATATCCACGAACAGGGCCAGATCTGATTCCCTGGTCTGTTTCAGCATAAATCCCCTTAAAGGATCCACTGCCCTTTTGTATGCAGTGTTTAAAGGGATCCTCTTGTCCATATAGGGAGTAATGGCGTTTTGGTATATATTGTTAAAAACAGGAGACATGAGGAAGAATGTGATAAAAAGAGATATGCCAATCAGGACCTGATTTGGGGGCATTTGTTGTGTCCCCAATGCCTGCCTGAGCAAGGAAAAGACTATGATTATCCTGGTAAAGGATGTGAGCATAACCAGTATAGCAGGGGCAAGGGTGAGCAGGGTAATTATCCCTACTATCTTCATCAAGGTGCTCACATCGTATGGTATCTGCACATTCATCTTATATCCTCTTTAGCTGATCAAATCTTTGTTTAAGGACATTTACTGCCTTTTGACTAAAGCCATCTTCCCCAGCAAGATCAGGCTCTGATATCTTCATCTGATTACCTTCTGACTCCTTCATGTTAAGCCTTGTCAAAAGATTGATATTTTCAGAAGTAATGCCTAGCAAAAACCTCTCCTTTTCTATCTGAATAACGGCTATGGATTGTCTTGAACCAAAATGATATGCTCCAAGGATCTTTATAAGATCCTGATTTCCTTTGTATCTGAACAGGAGGAGCTTTTTCCAGAAAAAAAGGCTTATTATTATGATACCAAGAACAGCACTCAGAGATGCTATAATCTTAACTACTTCAAGGCCCTTCTCTTTTCTGGGTCTCTCTATGGGCTCCTTTTTGCCTGTAGCAACAACCGATTTTTTTAAAACAAAGGGTTTTGGTATCATCTTTTTTTTCTCTGGCAATGGTTTTCCCTTTGTTGGATCGCTGCTCTTCTCTTTTAAGACCTTGTTGTCTGCTTTATGCGCTGGTGCTGTACCCCTTGTTTCTGCGCCAAGGATATCCTCATATCTGACAAATGGGAGCTCTATTGATTTATCTTTATTGTTTTCCTTTTTATTATTATATGATTGCTGGTTTTCTGTTGTTATTGTTGATTTTTCTTTATTTTCCTTAACTATTTTCTTTTTTGGTGCATTATTTTTGCTTGTCAATGGGGTATCTTTTGATGCCTTAGGGATAAGGCTATCCAGATAGGATCTTGTAAACATTATGCCCAATGTATGAGGATCCTTGGTCAGGAAGGTAAGAGAGCCTGTATTAAGGAGGCGCTTGATCTCTCCTCTTAGGGTGAAAGATACGGTTATGTTGTTATTTTTTATGGATATATCTGCATGATCAAGGGAAGGGATACTGCTGAAATTCAGGTCTTCCCTTTTTAGGTCAGTGGAAAAGTTATATAATATGATATTTAGATCCTTGCCGCTAAATCTTATTTTCCAGCTTTTCCTATCAACCACCCTATCAAATATGAGCATTATGGCCTTTCCATCTCTTTTTGTAAGAATACCAATATCCAATAACTTATTTGGATTAGGCATGGCATGGCATACAGAAGCACTAATGATTGCTATTATAAGGCTCAGGCTTTTTAATGCCTTTCCTCTCATTTTAACTGCTCCAGCCTTTCTGTTTCGCTAATAATAGATAATATCCTTATCCCATACTTTTCGTTCACCACCACAACTTCACCTTTTGCAATCGGTTTTTGATTTACCAGGATATCAAGGGGATCGCCTGCAGGAACAGGCAGCTCCACCACAGATCCCTCTCCTAACCTCAGAAGCTCCTTTATTGTCATCTTTGTCCTGCCCAACTCCACTGTGATCTGAAGGGGGATATCTAAGATTAGTCCAAGATTAGGAGAGGCTACCTCCTGCTCTGTTACGTTCTTCAGGATGTCCCTGATCTTCTCCTTTGATATTGTCTGATTCATCTTCTTCCTCCTCAATATTATTTGCTATTCTTATTCCTTTATTTCCTTTTACCTGCACAGGATGCCCCATAAAGCATGGGATCCCCTCAATCCTTAGGGTAATCTTATCTGAAATGCTCTTGTTTATATCCAGCATGTCTCCTTCTTTTAAGGAGAGCAGTTGATCCACTGTTATATCTAAGCCCCCAAGTTCTACAGTAGCTTCTACTTCTACATCCATAAGATTGTGCATGAGCTCTCTTGCCCATGTCTTGCCTGATACACCCCCCTTCGCCCTATTAAAGACATCCTTGAGGTGTCTTAGGGAGTTATGGGGGATAGCAAATATCATATTGCTGCTGATATTCTCTATGCTTACCTTTATAGAGACTATGATCATGAATTCATCTGGTGAAAATATGGTGAGGAGCTGGGGATTAAATTCTACTCCCTGAAGCTGGATATCTGTTTTTATGACAGAATTAAAGGCCTCTCGCAGGTCATCCACTGCCAATTCCACCACTTTTTTTATCAAAGATTGTTCCAGCAGGGCAAAAGATGTAAGATTGCTCCTTTTTATCCTTTCTCCAGAGCCACCGCATAATAGATCCACAAGGGAGAGCGCAAGGTCAGATTCAAGCAGGAATAGACAAGAGCCTTTTAGTGCTTCGATATTCAGGATGTTTATCCAACATATTGATGGGAGGGTTTCTGTGAGGTCATTAAATGTCAGGGTATCATTTTCCAGTAGTTCCATTCTGATTACCTTCCTGAGCTTTAGGGAAAGAGAACCCCTGAAATTCAGGGTAAACCTGTGAAATATCATGGTTAATATTGTCATAAGCTTTGGAGGAAGATGCTTCTTTGCAATAAAATCATAGGATTCTATTTTCCGCTCATATTCCTTTGACTTTTTGTTTATTTCCGTTTTGCTCTCACTCAGCGTCTGTCTGAGGGCTTCTATCTCCTGTTCTGTTAATATCTTTGCCATAGGAGTCTCCTGTTATTGGATTACAAACTCGGTAAAATAGATATTTAGTATCTTGCCACATGCAAGTATCTTGTTTATATTCTCCTTTAACTCATTTCTTAATCTCGCCTTTCCCTCAAAGGTAGCTATATCATTGAACCTCTTTCCGCTTAGGGTCATGATGATAGCATCCCTTATCTCTGCTGTTTTTTTCTTGATCTCATCTTCTGCATTCTTAGAGCTTAATACCAGGTCCATCTTTACCCTTAGGTACCTGCGTCCCCCCTCGTCCATGAGGTTGACTATAAATGGATCAAGTGTACATGTTACTTCTTCCTCTTTTTTTACTTCCTTTATTTCTTTTTTTATTTCTGGCTTGGCCTGTGTGCTCTGTGTCATCTTAACTGGAGCAGATGCCTTTTGAGAATTAAGGAATAGCAATACCCCCATCCCTGCTAAGGCAATAAGGGTAATCCCCTGAAGGATCAGGAGTAGCATAAATTTTTTGTCCTTTTCTTCTCCCTTTTTTTCTTCTTTTTCTTTTGCCATCCTATGTGCTCCTTTTTTCTAAAAATATTTCTACCTTTCTTCCTGGCGACCGGGTATCAGCATATCCCATAATGGTAACTCTCGCTGGATCGATTTTTTTTTCCTTTAAAAGCGCCATTAGCACACTGCTTGCCCTCTTTATAGACAGCCACCATTTATTTTTTTCAGTGGCATCTGTATATCCGACTATTCTTACCTCTCCCCTCATTTTCCATATAAGGAGGGCTATCTTTTTTAGAAATTTCACGGCATCCGGTTTTATCTGGTAGCTATCTTTGGCAAAGATAATTGAGCCCGGGATCCTTATGGTCCATCCACTGTCGGCTGTCTCCACATCCAGATCCTTTGTTAGCTCTGACAATATCTGGCCTGATATCCC
>Ga0164318_10008161_pt1 | contig 10178 bp, 8 predicted proteins | sample GuaBasSedimGuay9_FD_113734 | JGI IMG/M metagenome (GOLD analysis project Ga0164318, IMG submission 113734) | Subseafloor sediment microbial communities from Guaymas Basin, Gulf of California, Mexico - Guay9, Core 4571-4, 0-3 cm | ecosystem: Environmental > Aquatic > Marine > Hydrothermal vents >...
AACGGGAAAGAGTTAAACTTTTTACAATAGAGTTAATGCCACTTCTGTGGCGTTGATGTTTTGAACATTTGAATATTAGAAATTCGGATTTGTTTCGCATTTAGTGCTTCGAATTTCGAATTTACAGTTTATCTGGATTAGGTTATTTACACATTGCAATTTTTGGTATAGTATTTGCTGAAAATTCAGGGCAATAAAAAGGAAACATAACTTTAAGGAGAGCTTTGATGAAAAGAATTTTTGTGTTGGTGATGATTCTTGCATTTCTTTGTCCCTCAATAGGTTTCCCGGCGCAGGTACAGGAACCAAAACAAAATGCTGAAAAAACGAACAGTAAAGATGGAGTTTCTCTGGCTGAAATGAGGTTTTCCGAGGAACAGAATAAAAATATAGAAGAAATCAGCGCCACATACAGAAATAAGATACTCCAACTCAGGAGTGAACTTATCGTCAAACAGATTGAACTCAAAAGTTTGTTGAGAGACCCGGAAGCTGATGAAAAGAAAATACGGGCTATGGCTCGAGATATTCGGATTTTAAATGTTCAAAGACAGAAAATGATGATTGATTATCAATTAGAGATAAGGAATGTTTTAACTCCGGAACAGATAAGATCCTGGAGCACTCTTGAGAATCCACCCATCAAGAGAGGATGGAAATAGCAGGGATGAACGAAGGGGGCGAAAAAATCCGGCAAAACTCAATTCAGAAAGAGACCAGACGTTTTCTCCAGCCATTAGCGGTAACTGTTGTGGTAGTAGTTTTTGCCGCTCTTATCTTAAGTTTGGGACTCTTGTACCTGGAAAGGCTTGACAATGCCCTTACCGGTTTCATGGAGGCGCGGGGGCTTGTTATTGTGAGAACAGTGGAGAAAGTGGCCCAGGAAAATATGGACTATCTTCACCGGAGCCTGCAGAAGGGACATGAGGGCAATTCTTTTGTCCCGCTTACAAACGAGGCATTTTCACCACAGGAATCTCTGATACGAGGTCTTGTAAATATCGCGCGTGACATTGATGTTAAGTGGAAAACAACAGATCTCAGCAACGAATATTTGCAGAAAATTGCCGAGAGCGAGGATTTGTGGCTTATTGCTGTCCTTGACAAACAAGGCAGGATCGTCTTCCAGAGTAAAAAATTTCCAGAGGACGCTTCCCCACGAACACCCCCCCTTGTTTCAAAACATGAAGAAATCCTTATTGACCTTTTTAATCGCTTCGGCAAACTTCATGAAATAGGTTACATTGCCCTTCGCAGGAAGGATGGAAGCGGAACCATCATCATTGCATTGGATGATGCGGAATTAAGACACTGGAGCACCAGGATTGCAATAGAGAAAGCCATTGAGGAAGTAGGATTGTGGCAGGGATTAGCCTACTTAATGGTCATGGATGGGGATAAAAGGATGCTCGGGCAGGCCGGTGAAGTTCCCGAAGAATCGGGAGATGCCGGTTCTTTTACTAAAAGCATCATGGCGGGTAAAACGAACATCAAAAGCCGGAAGATTACATTTCAGGGAAACAACATTATTGAAATAATTACTCCCGTCCATCTGGATGGGAGGGTGGCAGGATTTGCCAGACTTGGGTTGCACCGTGACAGGTCAGATGTCATTCTTAAAGAAAACAGGTATGGAATGTTAATTGCCACTGCTTTCATTGTCATTATTGGCATCCTTTCAATGTGGATTCTTTACCGGAATCAAAACAGACATCTGGCAAGAATGGAAGAAATGAGGGCAAAACTCCATCAGGCTGAAAGACTTTCGGCCCTTGGACAACTTGCCGCCGGAGTGGCTCATGAAATTCGCAATCCTCTTAACGCCATCAGTTTAGCCACCCAGAGAGCTCAAAGAGAATATGTTCCCAGTGACGAAGAAAAGAAAAAAGGGTTTCGTCATATTACCGGGGTTATTCGCGACGAAATCAAGCGGTTGAACGAAATTATTGAAGAGTTTCTCACATTCTCTAAAAGTCGCCGCCTGGAACTGCGCAATCATTCTATCGTTGAAATAATACAAAAAATTACAAACCTTATGAAAGAGGAAGCCACATCCAGGGGTATCACTATTAAAACATCCTGGAGTGATAACAATATTATGGTTTCCATGGATGAAAATAAAATGAAACAGGCCCTTTACAATGTTTTGAAAAATGCCATGGAATCGATTTCAGGCAAGGGGAGCATTTCAGTTTCCGTTAAATCGGATAGAGAAGATAAAGTAAAAATCACAATTACTGATACAGGTTCGGGATTGACCCCTGAAGAAATAGATCGCATCTTCAACCCGGAATATACGACAAAAGAAAAGGGGCTGGGGCTGGGTCTCTCATTAACTCACGAGATTATAAGGGGTCACAGGGGGGAAATTAATGTTCGTAGTGAAACAGGGTCAGGGACGACTTTCGAAATTCTGCTCCCAGTAGAAAGTACGGAAACCTGAAGCGGCAAAGCCGCAACGACGAGAGGTAAAAGGATCAAGGATAAAGGTGCAAGGTGCAAGGTTCAAGGTGCAGGGTTTTTCCTTAATCCTTTATCCTTGAACCTTTATCCTTGTACCTCGTTGTTCATTACCTGACCCCAGCATCTGTGCGAAAAGCGCCTGTCTGCCGTGCAGGCGGCACAGGCAGGCGCAGACAGGCAGCGCACAGGCAGGCAGTTGTTGAGAATAAAGACTCTAAAGAAGACGGGTATGATGGAAACATTAAACATTCTTGTTGTTGAAGATGGACAGTCGCAAAGGGAAATGCTTCAGGATTTCCTGGCCGGGGAAGGCCATACTGTCGCAGGGGCCAAAGATGGGAAAAGCGCCATAGATCATGTTTTAGAAGGTTACCATGACCTTTTGCTTCTGGATTATAAGATGCCCGGGATGAACGGGTTAGATGTGCTTAAGAAGGTAAAGGGTATTAATCCTCAAATAGATGTCATAATGATGACAGCTTACGGAACGATAGAAACAGCCGTAGAAGCCATGAAAAGCGGCGCTCTGGATTACATTACAAAACCCATAGATCTGGATGAACTTAATATATTGATTGACCGGATTTCAGAGCGTCGAACACTGATAAGGGAAAATCAGATCCTCCGCGAAAAATTATGGAAAAAAGGATTTACCGCGGATCAGATAGTTTACAAGAATCGGAAGATGGAAGATCTAATCAATATGGCGGGAAGGGTTGCTTCAAGCCGGACCACAATCCTGCTGCAGGGTGAAAGTGGCACCGGTAAAGAACTTTTCGCCAGATTGATTCACAAAACAAGCGCACGTTCCGAAAAACCGATGATTGTAGTAAATTGTGGCGCTTTACCGGAAACTCTGCTGGAAAGCGAACTGTTCGGTTACGAAAAAGGTGCGTTTACTGGCGCCGCAACGAGGAGGATAGGAAGATTTGAAGAGGCCGACGGTGGAACGCTATTTCTCGATGAGATCGGGGAACTCTCTCCGTCCGTTCAGGTAAAACTCCTTAGATTTCTTCAGGAACGGGAGTTCCAGCGTTTGGGCGGAAATCGAACCATACAATCCGATGCTCGAATTATCAGCGCCACAAATCGCGATCTGGAAAACAAGGTTGCGGAAGGGACCTTCAGGGAAGATCTTTTTTACAGACTGAACGTGGTGGTTATGAATATCCCGCCTCTTCGAGAGAAAAAAGAGGATATACCATTATTGATAAAACACTTCATCTCGCGTTTTTCTGCTGAAAATAGTAAAAAGATTGAAGGATTGAGCAGCGAAGCAATGGATATCCTTTTAAAATACGATTATCCGGGGAATATCAGGGAATTGGAAAACATTATTGAAAGAGCTGTAGTTATAGCCAGGCATTCAGTCATATCTGTTGATGACCTTCCTTTTAAAGAAAGTTTATCTCAATCTCCTGTTATTCAAAAAACAGGAAGAGGTTATTTAAAAGATTCAATCGAAGCGCTGGAGCAGCGATTAATAGAGCAGGCCATGGAGGAAACTGTCCACAACCAGTCAAAGGCTGCCGAACTGCTCGGGATCAGCGAAAGAATGCTGAGATACAAACTGAAGAAGTATGGGATGAAGCAGTGAACATAATATCCTGATGCGGCAAAGCCGCAAAGGTACAAGGTAACAGGTTCAAGGATCAAGGATCAAGGATCAAGGATCAAGGAAAAACCTGAAAACAAATCTGTCTTTTTAGTCTTAATTCCCGGCCTTTTACCTTGAACCTTGTACCTTGAGCCTCGTTGTTCATTACCTGACACCAGCATCTGCGCGAAAAACGCAGTTGTTGAGAATAAAGACTTTAAAGAAAGGACAAGTTTATGGAAAAAGTAATAATAACTGCCGCCATTACAGGCAGCCGTATGCAACGGGATGTTGCACCTTACATTCCTATTACTCCGCAAGAGATTGCCCAATCTGCCATTGAATGCTGGGAAGCAGGCGCCGCAATCGTTCATATTCATGTGAGAGATCCGGAAACCGGTATGGGGTCCCCCGACGTAAACCTCTATAAACAGGTTGTAGATCCCATCAGATCAAAAACGGACCTCGTTATATGTTTGACCACAAGCGGCGTTCCCGGGTTGAACCTGCCTACGGAAGAGCGACTGGCATGTTTGGCATTAAAACCGGAACTGGCATCCTTCGATGCAGGATCGATCAATTTAGGCCAGAAACCGTTTATCAACTCGGTGGAGTTTCTCGATGAAGCCGCCAGGCAGATGAGGGAATACGGTGTAAAACCGGAGATCGAGGCGTTTGATCTCGGCATGATAATAACGGCTTTGAAGATGAGAGACGAAGGCAAGCTGGATGATCCCCTTCATTTTCAATTCGTCCTGGGCACCCCTGCGGGGGCTCCCGCTACGGCCAAAGCCTTCTTGCATTTTTACGAACATATTCCTGAAAACGCAACCTGGTCTAACATAGGTATTGGGGCGCCGCAAATTGACATGGCTATGCTGGCGCTTATTATGGGAGGACACATCAGGGTAGGCATGGAAGATGCCATTTACATAAGGAAGGGAGTTCTGGCCAAAACCAATGCCGAGATTGTAGAGCGTTATGTCCCCCTCTGCAAAGAATACGGCCGGGAGATAGCCACACCGGATGAAGCCAGAAAAATTCTTGGATTGAGGAAAATGGCCGTTTCCGAACATGAAACTTGTTAGAGTCTTTATTCTCAACAACTGCCTGCCTGTGCCGCCTGCGCGGCAGACAGGTGAGGACACGCACAAGGCGTGAGGACACGCATGCACAGGCAGGCACGCAGACAGGCGTTTTTCGCGCAGATGCTGGTGTCAGGTAATGAACAACAAGGTTCAAGGTTCAAGGTTCAAGGAAAAACCTGAAAACAAATCTGCCTTTTTAGTCTTAATTCCCGGCCTTTTACCTTGTACCTTGTACCTTTGCGGCTTTGCCGCATCAGGTTCTTTATGTCTACAAATTCTTTTCCTTTACGATTTCATTGATAGATTCATCAAGAATTGCCACAATCTTATCAATCTGTTTCTCCGTAATAATAAGGGGAGGGGCGAGAAGGATGTGATCGCCGTTAACACCGTCAGCTCCACCGCCACCCGGATAACATATCAGCCCTTTTTTAAAAGCTCTGTTGCCTATAAGGGCATTGAGTTTTAATCCCGGATCAAAGGTTTCTTTAGTTTTTCTATTTTTTACAAATTCAACACCCGCAAAGAGACCCAGACCCCGGATATCTCCAACTATGGAATATTTGCGCAAGCTTCCTAATTTATCCAAAAGATAAACCCCCATGGTGGCGCTGCGATTTATAAGATCATGTTTGTCTATGTAATCAAGAACGGCCGAAGCGACGGCACAGGAAAGTGGATTCTGGCTGTATGTATGGCCATGCACAAAGTTTCCGTTACCTTCCATAATGGCTTTGCGAATCTTTTCCTTTGCGGCAACACAATAGATAGGTGTGTAGCCGCTGGCAAGGCCCTTGGCGCAGATAATCATATCGGGTATTACATTCCAGTGATCAACGGCGAAATATCTTCCCGTCCTTCCGATACCGGTCATGACCTCATCGACCATGAGCAGAACATCATACTTGTCGCAAATCTCGCGTATCCTCTGGAAATATCCGTCTTTCGGCACTAAAGCGCCCGCCGTTGCGCCGACGACCGGTTCGGCTATGAAAGCGGAAACCGAATCAGGCCCTTCATATAGAATTGTCCTCTCCAGATCCTCGGCGCACTCCAGATTGCATGTTTCTTTTTCCATTCCGAATGGACACCGATAGCAATAGGCCGGGACAATGTGAGGAGTGTGCTGGAGCAAGGGCTGGTGATACTTTCTCCGTCCCGTGTGCCCGCTCAACGCCAGGGCGCCCAAGGTATTGCCGTGATAGCTTGTCCACCGTGATATAACCTTGTACTTAGAAGGAACACCACGATCTACCTGGTACTGACGTGCCATTTTTACGGCAGTCTCCACGGCTTCTGAACCACCGGAGAGAAAGTAAACCCTGTCCAGCCCCGGAGGTGAAATATTAACTATTTTGTCTGCCAGTTCTATTGCTGCCTCTGTTGTAAATTGAGAACCATGAGTAAAGGAAATCATGCCTGCCTGTTTCAACATGGCTTCCTGAATTTCCTTAACCCCGTGACCTATATTAACGACTACTGCGCCGCCGGAACCATCGATATATTGTTTCCCTTCGCTGTCGTAAATATAGATTCCCTTCCCCCTCTCTGCTGTGGGGTAATACTTTGTCGGATTTCTATAAAATACGTGGTCTTCATTTGTTTTCTTTCCCATTGGAAGATCTCCTTTCTCTTCCCGCAAAATCCGGGGTTATGATCGAACCGGGATACATCATTTAATATTTCGCACCGGAAGAGCTCTAAAGAGTTTCTTATTAAGTTTAAGAGTTGAATATTGATAACCTTTCCTGAAACTGAAGGCATAAGCCGAGATGGTCTTATTGCCGGAAGCCCAAACCCACGCACAGCTTAACCTGATGGCCGGGTCAATTCTTGCCCTCAGCCCGCAGTCCGTTTCATATCCGGCTGTGTCTTTGTTATACAGAGTCCTGAGCTCCTTGATTGTCGGCATTCTCCAGTCCAAGTATTTATATCCGGATATGGGAGGGGTATTGCAGTAAACCTTTGCATCATGCCAGTTAATGTCACCTAGATTGTCTTCTTTAGACCACATCAAATTGGTTAATGTATCGCTCACAGTCCCGTCTCCATTGTCGATGAAGCGCTCACCGCCCGGCGCAACACAGGGAAGAGAAATCAGAAACAGGCAAAAGGTTGCCGATATAAGAATAAATAATTTTTTTCTCATGATCTCTTTCCATTTAAAGATTTCACATTTAGCGGTTCACGGTTCAGTGGCTAAAAAACAATCAATCTTGAACCGTGAACCTTAACCCCGAGTACTTACAAGTCAATATCCGATGCATCCCCCGGTATAGGAACCACAAGAACAGGCCTTCTGCTCCGCCTGAGCAGCTTGTCAGGCACTGTTCCCGGAAAGGTATGGGTAAGTATTCCCTTGCCGTGAGCCCCCAGAACGATAATATCGCTGTTTAATTTGTCCGCGGTGTTCAGGATTTCATCCGCAGCATCTCCTTCATGAATCAGGATGGATGCAACCCTGTCTTTTCTCCCCTGACCATTTTTTAATTCTCCCCTGCTGAAATCACTCAATCTTTTCTCTATCTTTTCGATAGTTTCCCTGGATTTTTCTTCCCGCAGTTTGTAATAACGTTCCTCCCCCATCTGAGTAATAATGGGAACCTCCATTGCCGAATCCACGTCGGGCAGAATGTATAATATCGTTATCTTTGCATCCGATGCATCGGCCAGTAGTATGGCATAACGGAATGCGAATGCTGAATTTTGTGAAAGGTCTGTTGCGTATAAAATGTTTTTTATTGATGGTAACATTTTCTCCTCCTGCCGGACACTGCTATATCTTTTCCCTGTTCGCAACACGGGCTCTCGGTAATTGAACGAGATAGACAAGGCCGAACAAGGCAAAACCTATGAGAGACCAGGTAATTTTATTGGCAAAGTGAAAGCAATCAACAAAGAATTGCGGTCTCAATAACATAAATGTCACCAATCCTAAGAGAAGACCCTCATATATTCTGTTTTTGATGATAAAATAGTTTTGAGTCATGGCGGCAAATGCAAACATGGCGAGAACGCCGGAAACGAAAATAAAAGCGATATGCCACCATGAGTGTATCCCTATCAATAACAAATCGGAATTGAAGATGAACATGAATGGGAGAATTGCCGTTCGAATATCATAGGTGAATCCCTGAATCCCTGTTTTAATCGGATCGGATTTCGCGATAGCTGCCGCCGCGTACGCGGCCAGACCCACAGGCGGGGTGTCATCAGCCAGGATGCCGAAGAAAAAGCAGAAAAGATGAGCCGCAATAACAGGAATCACAAGGCCATAATCAGCCCCAAGCGTAATAATAACCGGCACAGTTAAAGATGCCATGACAATGTAATTAGCCGTAGTGGGAAGTCCCATTCCAAGGATAAGGCTTGCAACGGCGGTGATAACGAGCAATAAATAGATATTGCCCCCGGCGATGGTGTCTATTACTTCAACAATCAGCCCCCCCAGGCCCATGGTGACAACACCCACTATAATGCCGGCGGCAGCGACAGCAACGCCTATTCCCATCATATTTCTCCCGCCTGCCACTAGGGCATCCCAGATCTGGCGAAGGCTGAGTTTAAAGCTGTCCGCTAAGGATTTTCTGGCCATGTGTGCCTTAACGAGATTCTGTGCCACGATCAACACAGCTAACACCTGAATGGACCGGTAAGCGGAAAGTTCCGGGGAGTGACGCAGAATCATCAATTCATAGATAAGATAAAACATGGGAATTAAAAAATGAAGTCCACCGAATAGGGTCTTGAAAAAGCGTGGCAGTTGATTTCTGGGAAGCCCCCTCATCCCGAGTTTTGAGGCTTCTAGGTGTGTTATATAGATCAATGCAATATAGGAAATTATTGCAGGGATAAAGGCAGCCTTTACTACCTCGATGTATTTAAGATTACAGTACTCGGCGATGATAAACGCGGCCGCTCCCATGATGGGGGGCATTAGCTGGCCGTTTGTGCTTGCCGCAACCTCAACGGCTCCCGCTTTATAATCCGGATAACCCACGCTCTTCATGAGCGGTATGGTGAATGTTCCTGTCGTTACTGTGTTGGCGATACTTGACCCGGAAACCAGGCCGGTCAGACCACTTGCCAGAACCGCCGCCTTGGCCGGTCCCCCCTTATAATGTCCCAGGAGGCTGAAGGCGAGATCGATAAAAAACTTTCCTCCCCCGGCCTTGTCCAGCATGGAACCGAACAAAACGAAAAGAAAGACAATGGTAGCCGAGACATCGAGGGGAATGCCATAAATGCCTTCCGTAGAAATTGTAATCTGACTTATAAAGCGACTTAATGAGACCCCCTTGAATGAGATAACATCAGGCATGTAACTGCCAAAAAAACTGTAAAATATGAAGACAGAAACAACAACAACCAGAAACGGCCCCAGAGAGCGCCTTGCCGCTTCCAGCAGCAACACAACAAGCGCTATTCCGACAATGATATCAGTAGTTGTGGGCGCGCCCTGCCTCGCGCTCAGTGATACATAATTAATAGCAAGATAGAGGGCAGCCAGAGCGGCGAGGATGGCTAATGTGTAATCAATAAAGTGAATCCGATCTTTATTTGACAGGAAAGAAAAGATTCCTTTTGTTTGTTTTTTTTTAAGAGCAGGATAACTTAAGTAAACCAGCACGATGGCAAAAGCCAGGTGGATGCAGCGTATATAGACCGAATCCAGCATGATTAACTGAGGAAGAGATAATTGAAAAAGGGACCAGGCAGCCGCGATACAGGGAATAAGATATCTGCTTATTCCCGAAAGTCTTCTTGAACCGAACTCGGCCTCTTCAGCGATTCTTTGAGCGGCTCTGGCTCCATCATCAATCGTTTGATCATGATCTTTGTCTGTTTTTGCCATATCTGCAGTTTTCTTTAAGCGTAACCGTTCACAGGTTCATGGTTCAGCGTTCAGGGTTAAGGGCAAAGGCAGCATTAAAGACCTGAAACCCTCGTCAAAAATGCTCATTTTCGCAAATAATTGCCAATTTGGTTCCAGATTTTGTTTCAGGCCTGACGAAGCTGACGCTTTTCTC
>Ga0164318_10008162_pt1 | contig 10178 bp, 7 predicted proteins | sample GuaBasSedimGuay9_FD_113734 | JGI IMG/M metagenome (GOLD analysis project Ga0164318, IMG submission 113734) | Subseafloor sediment microbial communities from Guaymas Basin, Gulf of California, Mexico - Guay9, Core 4571-4, 0-3 cm | ecosystem: Environmental > Aquatic > Marine > Hydrothermal vents >...
GAATCAACTTCCACAATATCCTGATCCCTCTCAACATATTCGCCATTTTCAACCAGCCATGTTGCTATTTGAACTTCGTTTATCGATTCTCCCGGACTTGGTACTTTTATTTCTACTTTCATTGTTAAGTACTTAAAATGCCTAGAGTACTTAGTGTGCCTAAAGTACTTAGGTTTTTGTAAATAATTTATTTTTTCAGTTCTAACCTTATCTTGGTGAAAATAATAGTGTTCTTTTTTTCTTTAATCTTTGTTTTAAAACTCTAGGCACTCTAAGTTTTTTTTAAGTACTCTAGGCACTCCAATTACTCTAAGTACTTCTTACTTCAAAGGCTTCACCCCACTATGAAAACTACTTTCCATTTTCTCCATTTTATATTTTTTCAGTTCTTTTTCAAAAGAGACCCATTTGTTGCCAATACAGGCCATCTTACAATCATCCTGAAGATAAGGGCAATCGCAAACATTAAATACTTTATCAACAATTTTTTGATATCGTAAAGTATGAAATTTAGAACTACCGGTTGCCGGACTACCACTTGCCGGACGGGCAACCAGTTGAAAATGAACATTATCATCTTCAAACTGTTTTCTAAAGAAATCGTAGGGTCCCATGTTTGCTGGTTCTTCCTGAACCCACATTAAAGAACTTGCATTTTTATATTTAGAGATTATTTTAAGAATCTGATCTTTAGGAAATGGATATAATTGCTCAATCCTTATCAAAGCCACACTCTCATTATTCAATTTTTCCCTTTCGGCAAGCAAATCGTAATAAACTTTACCACTACAAAATGCTAGCCTTGTAATCTTGTCTTTAATAATAAATTCATCATCAATTAATTCCTGGAAACCACTCTTGGTAAAACCAGATATTGGCGAAACACATTTTGGATGCCTCAACAAACTTTTAGGAGTAAATATAATTAATGGTTTGCGGAAATCTCTTTTCAACTGCCTCCTTAATACATGGAAAAAATTTGCTGGCGTGGTACAATTCACAATTTGCATATTATTTTCGGCGCAAAGAGTTAAGTATCTTTCAATTCTTGCACTGGAGTGTTCCGGCCCTTGCCCTTCAAAGCCGTGGGGGAGAAGGACAACAAGATCGTTCATAACATTCCACTTGTCTTCGGCACTACTTAAAAATTGGTCAAAAATTACTTGGGCTGTATTTGCAAAATCACCAAACTGTGCTTCCCAAATTGTTAAAGTATAAGGTGAGGCGAGCGAGTAACCATATTCAAAACCGAGCACACCGTATTCAGAAAGTGAGGAATTAAAAACCTCAAATTTTTCCTGATTAGTGCTGATATTATTTAAAGGAACATATTTCTCAACTGTATTTTCCACATGCAACACAGCGTGGCGGTGCGAGAAAGTCCCTCTTTCAACGTCCTGTCCACTTAACCTTACGGGGACACCCTCTTCCAGTAAACTGCCATAGGCCAATAATTCGCCCATAGCCCAATCGAGAGTTCCTTTCTCCTCTACCATTTTACGTCTTTGGTTTTGAAGTCGAACAGTTTTATTAAAAAACTCTTTGTTGTCAGGAAGGCTTGTTATTTTTTCGGAAATATCAAATAATTGCTTTTTTGTAATTGCTGTTTTTGGCGACTTTAAAAAATCATCCTTAGTAGCCCTTCTTATTTTTTTCCAGGTTTGTCCCAGAAAACTATCAATGGTAGTTTTTTGATGTGTTTTTGCTGCTTTTAGGTTTTCTTCAAGTTTATCGTTTTGCAATTTTTCTTCAACATTACAATGTTCTGTTTCAATAAATCCTTCCGTAACAAGTTTGTTCTTATAAATTTTATAAGGGTCTGGATGTTTTGCTATTTCTTTATACAATAATGGTTGGGTAAATCGGGGTTCATCACCCTCATTATGACCATATTTGCGATAACATAAAATATCGATAAAAACATCTTTATGGAATTTATTTCTAAACTCCATTGCCAACTGAACGCTGTAGGCTACTGCTTCTGCATCATCGCCATTAACATGAAAAACTGGCGATAAGGTTGTTTTTGCCACATCGGTGCAATAAGTACTCGATCGGGCATCAAGGTAATCTGTTGTAAAACCAACCTGATTGTTTACAACTAAATGTATTGTTCCTCCTGTAGAATAGCCTTTAAGGTCTTGCATCTGAATTACCTCATAAACAACACCTTGTCCGGCTATTGAAGCATCACCATGAATAATAATTGGAACTATTTTGTTTGCATCACCTTTGTAAATATCATCTATCTTTGAGCGGGTAATCCCTTCTACCACTGGATTTACAGCTTCGAGGTGCGAAGGATTTGGGGCAAGGGTCATTTTTACATCATTGCCATTACTCGCTTTTCTGTTAACTGAATAGCCCAGGTGATATTTAACATCACCCAGAATTCCTTCATCGCCATAATCAACCCCTTCAAATTCATGAAAAATATCCTCATAGGGTTTACGTAAAATATTTGCCAGAACATTCAGCCTTCCGCGATGTGGCATTCCAATAATAAATTCCTCAATTCCAAGTTCACTACCTTTTTCCATTACTGCATCAAGAGCAGGTATAAGGGCTTCAGCACCTTCAAGCGAAAAACGTTTTTGTCCAGGAAATTTCTTCTGAAGGAATTTTTCAAAAAACACTGCCCTCATAAGTTTTTGGAGGATGTACTTTTTTATTTCTACATCATAGTTTGGAGTATTTCTGGTTTTTTCTATTTTTTGTTTTAACCAATTAACAATTTCTAGATCTCTGATAAACAAATATTCTACCCCTATCGAACTGCAGTAGGTTTGGTTTAGGAAAGAAATTATGTCGCTAAGTTTGGCTTTACCAAGACCAATCTCTTTTCCTGCTTCAAATCTTTTGTCAAGGTCAGAATCAAGCAAGCCATAGTTAGCAATGCTCAGATCGGGTTTGTATTCCCGTCGTTTTCTAACAGGATTAGTAAGTGTAAACAGATGCCCCCTTCGTCTGTAATCATTTATCAGGTTAATTATTTTGAACTCGTCGGAATTAATATTTCCTTGAGTTGTAGGTTTTATGCTATACTCTTTTTGACCAAAATCAAAACCTGCAAAAAAACTCTGCCAGCCTTTATCAACTGATGAAGGATCTTCTTTAAATTTCTGGTAATACTGGTTGATTACTTTGGGGTCTGTATTATTTACAAAGTCGTAATTATCCATTTATTAGAAATAAGATATTTTTGTCAAAGGTATAAAAAGAACCCGACTTATTTAGATTGATTTTAAATATGTTTTTGGAGCATAAAAAAACCCGGCCAATTATAAAAATAGGTCGGGTTTAAATTTTATTGTATCCTATTATTCAGGATGAATTGCCTCTACAGGGCAAACGTCTGCGCAAGCACCACAATCAGTACAAAGATCAGGATCAATAACATAGATATCACCTTCTGAGATTGCCTCAACAGGGCATTCGTCAATGCAAGTACCACAAGCAGTACAGTCATCATTAATTTTGTAAGCCATAATAAATTGTTTTTAAATTCAAAATAATCTGCAAATATATAGATTATGTGAATTAGCCGTATAAAAGATAAAATATTTTTTTTTGTGCAAAAAAACTGTTTTTAGAAGTGTTTGGGAATAGTTTTTCCTTATGTGAAATTTAGACTAATTATAATTAAGCCATCTATATATGTCAGTAAAATATATCTGTACTTCTAAAAGGTAGTAGATCAGGTAAATATATAAAATATTGTATTGGCTTTTATTAAGAAGTTCTTGTGAAAAAAAAGCAATAAACAATAGTCAATACTTTAAATATTGCTTTACTTTTGCTCGAATAAATAATAATTATGACCGATAGTAAAAATAAAGTTATTGAACTAGAAAAAGCAGTCATCAGGTTTGCCGGCGATTCTGGCGATGGGATGCAGTTGACGGGAAGTTTGTTCTCCGATTCAACAGCTTTTGCAGGAAATGATTTTGCAACGTTCCCTGATTATCCTTCCGAAATAAGGGCACCTCAAGGAACTGTATCCGGAGTATCTGGGTTTCAGATTCATTTTGGTAGTAATGACATACATACTTCTGGAGATCAGGCAGATGTTCTTGTGGCAATGAATCCTGCTTCTTTGAAGGCAAATAAGAACTGGATGACTAATGATGCCGTTATTATTGTTGATAACGATGCTTTTACTGAAAAGAATATTATAAAGGCAGGCTACGAAAATAATCCACTTACCGATGGCACATTAAATGGCCATCTGGTGGTAAATGCCCCCATAGCTACTCTTACAAAAGCGGCAGTTAGCGAACTGGATATTGACAATAAGTCGGCTCAAAAGTCGAAGAATATGTTTGCACTTGGAATGATTTTCTATATGTTCAACCGTTCGTATGAGAAAACGTTTACTTTTTTTGAAAACAAATTTAAGACCAAGCCACTTATAGTGGAGTCAAATAAACTTGTTTTAAAAGCAGGTTATAATTTTGCCGATACCATAGAAGCGTTTACGAATACCTTTAAAATAGCACCAGCTAAGCTGAATAAAGGGAGATATAGGAATGTAACAGGTAATCTTGCAACTGCATGGGGATTGCTTGCTGCAGCCGAACGCTCCGGGCTGAAGTTGTTTATTGGGTCGTACCCTATTACCCCTGCAACAGAAATACTTCAGGAACTTGCAAAACACAAACAGTTTTCTGCTGTTTCATTTCAGGCAGAGGATGAAATTGCCGGTATTGTTTCTACTATTGGTGCCAGTTTTGCCGGTGCACTCCCCGTTACATCAACTTCAGGGCCAGGGCTTTCGTTAAAAAGTGAAGCGCTTGGTTTAGCTGTAATGACAGAACTTCCTTTGGTGGTTGTAAATGTTCAGCGTGGTGGTCCTTCAACAGGTTTACCAACAAAATCAGAGCAGTCGGATTTATATCAGGCACTTTTTGGACGAAATGGTGAAGCACCATTAATTGTTATGGCAGCAAGTAGTTCATCTGATTGTTTTTATTCAGCATTTGAAGCCGTGAAACTTTCACTCGAACATATGACCCCCGTCATACTTCTTACCGATGGCTCATTGGCCAATGGTTCAGAGGTATTTAAAATTCCTAAGGTTAACAGTTTGCCAAAGATTAAACCACCTATTGCTAAAGCTAACGATGCCGATTATAAACCATATGCCCGCGACAGTAAAAAATTAAGCCGACCATGGGCAATCCCAGGAACAGAAGGTTTACGACATAGGATTGGTGGCTTGGAAAAAGAAAATATTTCAGGAAATGTTTCTCATAATCCTGAAAATCATCAACTGATGAGCGAACTAAGACAAGAAAAAGTTGAAAGAGTTGCAGATTTTATTTCCAGCCAAACAGTTGAAGGTGATGAAAATGCTGATATTTTAGTAGTAAGTTGGGGAGGCACTTATGGTGTTATGTTAACGGCTGTTGAACAGTTGTTGAAAGAAGGGTATTCAATTGCATTCACTCATTTCAAACATATTATGCCTTTTCCAAAGAATACTGAGGACATATTGAGCAAATACAAGAAAATTCTGGTTTGTGAAATTAATATGGGACAGTTTGTAAACTATCTGCGTATGAAGTTTCCTAAGTATGATTACGGACAATATAACAAAATTCAGGGATTGCCATTTACTGTTGCCGAACTGAAAAAAGAATTTATTACTCTTATTAACCAATAATAAAAATGGAAAATATTATAGATACTGCCAAACTGGTTCTAACGAAAAAAGACTTTGAAAGCGATCAGATGGTGAAATGGTGCCCCGGTTGTGGTGATCATGCAATTTTAAAATCAGTTGAAAATGTTTTTCCTGAGTTGGGTATTCCAAAGGAGGATTTTGTTGTTGTTTCAGGTATAGGATGTTCATCGAGATTTCCATACTATATGAACACATATGGTATTCATGGTATTCATGGCCGTGCAGCGGCACTGGCTACAGGCATTAAAATTGCAAATCCTAAACTTAGTGTTTGGATGATTACCGGTGATGGTGATTCAATGGCAATTGGAGGAAATCATTTTATTCATGTTGCTCGTCGTAATCCTGACGTAAATATTTTATTGTTCAACAATAAAATTTATGGACTTACAAAGGGGCAATATTCACCAACTACTCCTAAAGGTTCTAAAACAAAAACATCACCACAAGGTTCGTTTGAAACACCATTTAACCCAGGTGAACTGGTAATGGGAGCAAGGGGTAAATTCTTTGCAAGAGTTGTTGATACCAACATAAAAATGATGACCAGAATTTTCAAGGAAGCATCTGAACATCATGGAGCATCCATTGTTGAAATACTGGCTAATTGTGTTATTTTCAATAATAAGGTTCATGGTTTGATCACCGGTAGAGATACGAAAGAAGATAATCAGATTTTTCTTGAGGCTGGCCAACCAATGATTTATGGTAAGGAAAAAGACAAAGGGATTATTTTAGATGGTGCACAACTCAAATCAGTTACTATTGGAGAAAATGGGATTACTGAAAGTGATTTAATGGTACATGATCCAACAACCGAGGATTCAGGAATTCATATAATGCTTGCAAATATGGCACCACCAGAATTACCAGCTGCCATGGGTGTTATTCGCTCTGTAAAAGCACCAACAATTGAAGACTCAGTTTGGGCATCTGTTGAGCATGAAAAGCAGATATCTCCATTAAAAAATGTTGATGACTTGCTTAACAGCGGTAGTACATGGGATATTGACTAACAATTATTCATTATATTTTAAAGGCTATCCTTGCGGGTAGCCTTTTTTTTATCTTTAAATTAGTGTTGTATTAAATTGGTGCAACCATCGAAATGTAAAATCCCGTTCTACCTTGCTTGTTTAATGTATATTCCATTCTTAACACCATATCGTAATATGTGACAAAATCAATACCAACACCGGTTCCCCAAAGTAGTTGGTTGTTCAGTGGATTGTTTTCGTACCAATATTTATCCTGGGAATACCCCATATCAAAAAAGATATTGGCGAAAAGTGCGTAAAACAATTTACCGAATTTTTCTGTTTTTATCCACTTGATATCAACGTTAGTTTTGGGGATTAGTGTAAACTTAAGGTTAGTTTTTAATAATCCGGTATTTTGGCCATTAATCAAGTATAATTCATATCCACGAACATCAAAACCGTAGAGCCCTATACCTCCTGCAAGAAAATATGGTTGAAAATTATCGGTAAAAGTAACTCCACCACTAAGGCCATAAGCAAAATTGATTCGCTTCCAAATATTAAAATAATGGTCGATATTAACTCTGAATGAAAATTCATTTACTTCTTTAGAAAGTATTCCAAGACCAATTTTCAAAATTTGAATATCGAAATAATATCCTTTAAGGGGATAAGGTTTGTAGTCTCTGAAATCATGTTTGTATGAATAATTTATGGTGAAGAAATTGTATTCTGTTTCACCATAAGTATAATTAGGGTTATAAAATAATATTGAATCAGCAATATTTATGTGGTTAAACCCTAACCCAATTTGATGCAAAAAGTTAAACTTTGGCCTAAAGGTAAGGTTTGCTGAAGCAAAGCCCTGTTTTCGTGCATAGCCATCTTCAGTTTTATAATACAGATATCTATTGTCCTCAGAAGCATAGGCTATTTCATGGTTTAATTGGTAACCACCTTCAAATCCCATTCCAAATATCTGGTTTTTTGTTAAGTAGGGTATTTGCCATTTTAATTTATACATTTGGTCGTACCCACCTTTGATAATAATATTGAGGGTTTCCATCCTGCCACGGAAATTCTCTACCCTAAGGTCAACACCAAAATTAATCCTGCTCCAGTCTTTATTTTCCCACCAAATATTAATATTCCTATCGGCATATTCCAAAAGGGGAACGGGCCAGATATACCATCTCTCGATAACACTTACTACAATATTGCACACTCCATTATTACAGTTTTTGGTAATTGTAACAAAGTTGAAGAGGGATCGGTTTAATAGGTTTTGCCTGCTTCTTACTATCTTTTCGTTGAGTTCCTTTTCGCTTATTAATTCACCTTCTGCGAATTCAAGTTCGCGCATAATAATGGGCTTATGCGTAATTTTGTCACCCTCTACAATTATACTGCCAATTTCTATAATTACATTATCCTGAGCAACACACTGAACCCCAATTAAATATAAGACGGTAAATATAATATGGAATTTTAATCCCATAATTAAATATTGAGGTAATTCATCAGTGAGTCGTAGTGCTCTTTTAAGTCTTCATTATCGTTATTCTCACCAAATGTTGCTTTTACAATATAATTATATCTGGTGAAGGTTTGAAGAATGGGCTCAATTTCGTTAGTGCTAATTTTTAATATTACCTCAATTAAAGTGGAATTGCTATGGTTGCCCAGAAAACAACTTAAAACTTTTGCATTATTCGATTCAACAATATTTGCAATCTCAGTAAGACTGTAATCTTTTTGGCTCATTTCCAAAACGATTACCCCACCAGGATTGTTTACTGAAAAAGAAGATGAAAAATAAGATAGAAGTTTTTGTAAAGTTATTACTCCAACATATTTTTGGTGATTGTCGACAACCGGAATTAATGATAGGGAAGATTTCTCAAACAACTCAATGACTTCATAAATATGTTGGTGTTCCGTTACATATGATTTACTTAGACCTAGGTTATGATTTCCAATTGGATCATCGTAATTGTTCTGGTCAAGGATGTCTTTTTCAGAAATAAGACCTAGATAATTATCTCCATTTACAATTGGCAAGTGTGAGACCTTGTATTCATCCATCCAACGAAGGGCAATATTACCTGTGTCAGATGTTTTTAGTGGGATAATACTTTCTGAAATAAGATGCCTTGCAATCATTAATTTATTTTTAGCCAAACTTAGGCAATTTTATATTACTGCATACCATTTTTTTACAATTGATTAAGTGGTACTATGTTTTGTTTGCTTAAGGCACAGCCGCTTCTATTGCTTCTGTTGTTCCTATTGCCTAATTAGTTCGTAAATAAATTCTGCAGTCGTTCAAGCAATGGTAATCGCAATAGCAACAATAGCAACAATAGTAGCCATAGCAACCATTACTCAAATACTATCCAGAATATTTAAATAATTACCATAGCGTATTTCGCTAATGTCGCCATTATTAACTGCATCAATAACCGCACAATTAGGTTCGTTTACATGTAGGCAGTCGTTGTATTTGCAATTACTAAGGTGTTTAATAAATTCAGGAAAGCGGTGACTTAGTTCAGGTTTTTCAAATTCAATTAAACCAAATTCTTTAATGCCTGGGGTATCTATTATCGAACCTCCGGTTTTTAATTCAAAGGCTTCGGCAAATGTGGTTGTATGCATTCCTTTTGAATGGTATTCGGAAATATTACCAATTTTAAGATCAAGTTTTGCATCAATAGTATTTATTAGTGCCGATTTTCCCACGCCCGAATGACCTGAAAGTAAACTGTTTTTATTGTGAAGGATATTTCTAAAAGAATCAAGATTAACCAATTCAGTTACAGAGGTCTGCAGACATTTATATCCAATTTTTTCATAAATGGAAACAATGTTCTCCAGAATTAATAATTGTTCTTTATCCAGCAAGTCAATTTTATTAAAAACGATTATAGCGGGAATGTGGTAGGCCTCGGCAGTTATAAGAAACCTATCGATGAAACCTGTAGAAGTTCTTGGTTTTGCCAGAGATACAATAATTATTGCCTGATCAATATTTGCAGCTATAATATGGCTTTGCTTCGAGAGGTTAGTGGCCTTGCGGATTATGTAATTTGAGCGCGGATGAATATTTGTAATTGCACCGGTTTCGGTGTCAAAATCAACAATATCGCCAACAGCAACCGGGTTGGTAGTCTTTATTCCTTTGGTCCTGAATTTACCTCTAAGTCGGCACTCATATACTTTGCCCGTTTTTTCTTCAACAACCCAATACCAACTGCCAGTGGATTTGATTATTTTTCCTGTTGAAATCATACTCATGGGAAATTATAATATTTCCTTACAGGGTTTTTAATATCCCAAACACAACTTAATCCATCAGGAAAAGTCACAAAATCACCAGGTTTTATAAAATAATTTCCATCCTCGGTTTCAACCATAAAATCGCCTTCAATTATTAAACATTCCTCTTTGCCGCAGTAGGTCCATGGAAATCGTGAGACTTCTTTTTCCCAAATTGGCCATGATTCTATACC
>Ga0164318_10008163_pt1 | contig 10178 bp, 10 predicted proteins | sample GuaBasSedimGuay9_FD_113734 | JGI IMG/M metagenome (GOLD analysis project Ga0164318, IMG submission 113734) | Subseafloor sediment microbial communities from Guaymas Basin, Gulf of California, Mexico - Guay9, Core 4571-4, 0-3 cm | ecosystem: Environmental > Aquatic > Marine > Hydrothermal vents...
GAAGATTAATTTTTTCTTCGTGTATTCACATGTTCTTTTCATATGTAATATATTCCAATGCATGATGATTTGCCGATCGAGATTCCCAGAATTTTAATTGCCGCCTTGCGGGGGGGATCCGGTAAAACTGTTTTATCTATCGGGATCATTGCTGCATTACGCAATGCAGGAAAAAAAGTTGTTCCTTTCAAGAAAGGCCCTGATTATATAGATGCTGGCTGGCTGGCCATGGCGGCCAGCCAGCCCTGCTATAATCTGGACACCTTTATGGCAGATGACCGTCTTGTCTGCCAGTCTTTTCTTTCTCATACGAGTTCGTCGTTATCTTTTTTGGACACCAGCAATGACATCGCCGTAATTGAAGGCAACCGGGGACTCTATGATGGCCTTGATGTCGATGGGTCCACCAGTACGGCAGCCCTTTCCAGGCTTTTAAATGTCCCGGTGATCCTTTGTCTGGATTGCACGAAAAGTACCCGGACCATGGCGGCCGTTGTTCTGGGATGTCTTCATTTTGAGCCTGATGTACAGATCAAAGGTATTATTCTTAATCGTGTTGCTGGGGCACGCCATGAAAATATCCTGCGCACCAGTATTGAAACACATTGCGGCGTTCCGGTGATCGGTGCGATCCCCAAGCTGAAAAGCCAGGATTTTCCGGAACGGCATATGGGCCTGATTCCCACCCCGGAACACGCCTGGGCCAAAAATTCTATTAATGCCGCCGCCAATGTCGTGGAAAAGCATGTCAATTTGACCGAAGTATTACGCATTGCAAAAACGGCTGAGAATAAACCTTTTTCATGCAGTACTGATTTTTCATGTACTGACGATGATGCATTGTCTGTTGATGTTGGAAATCCTCGCGGAAAAACGCAAAATATACCTCAAAAGCATTTATCAAAGCCCCAAATTGGTATTGTAAAAGACACCGCATTCCAATTTTATTATCCTGATAATTTAGAAGCTTTAGCGGCTGCCGGTGCGGATCTGGTTTATATCAGTCCGCTGAACGACACCGCACTTCCGGATATTGACGGATTATATATTGGTGGGGGATTTCCTGAAACCCATGCAAAAGAACTGGCTGCCAATCAGCAATTCCGAAATGATATCAGAGATGCGGCTGAAAGCGGACTTCCTATCTATGCGGAATGCGGTGGGTTAATCTATCTGGGGGAATCGCTGGTTTTAGATTCTTCATATCCTATGACCGGTGTTTTACCGCTGACATTCGGATTTTCAAAAAAAACCCAGGGACATGGCTATACCAGAGCCGTCGTGGATGTGGAAAATCCGTTTTATGAAATCGGTACTGTTTTAAAAGGGCATGAATTTCACTATTCTAAAGTCCTTCAATGGCGTGGTAAAGATCAGGATATGGCATTTTTTATGGAAAAAGGTCATGGAATTATTAATAATCGGGATGGGCTCTGCTACAAGAATGTTTTTGCTACATACACCCATATTCATGCTCTGGGCGTCCCCCAATGGGCGGCAACCCTGGTGCGGCTATCAACTGAAGATTGAAGATTGAAGATTGAAGATTGAAGATTGAAGATTGAAAAACATGCCGGCAATTTACTGTATTTGTATATTAACTTCTTCCAGTTCCCTAAATAGTCCCTGAACGAAAACCCTGAAATTAACTTGTCATTACGAGGAAGTGAGGAACGAACGACGACGTAATCCCCTGTATTCATGAGATTGCTTCGGTCGTGCCTCCCATCGCGATGACAGAATATTCATAATAGAGGGACTTTTCGTTCAACCACTAAATAAATATAAAAAAAGCCGGGCTCATGAATTCATGCACCCGGCTTTTATCTTTTTAAATCGCTGTAATTAGAAATTATTTCTTTGCCTTTTTAGGATGACATTCCGAACATTTAACCGGACCGGCACCCCCTGATTTGTGGCAACCAACGCAGTTCGCATGCATTGCGCCATAGTAATACTCCAGCTGCATTTTTTTCCAGTCTGCTTTGGCCATGCCTTTTGGTTTTTTGGGCTTTTCGGTTTTGTCGTGACATTCCAGGCAACCCTGAACCGCGTCGCCTTCTTTGAGTTCCAGCGGTTTACCATCTTTATCATGATGGCATTCACCACAGGCAACACCGTAACCATCCGGTGCAGCAACTGAATGTTTTTTATGACTGAATGTGCAGATCCCCTTTTTGTGCTTGGCAAACACTTCGGTATTGTTCATTTCAAAAACGTCACCCACCGTACCTGATTCGCCCGCATTAATGGATGTGCCGAAAAGAAACATCGCAACACCGACAATCGCCAATAATAAAAAAATTTGTTTGCCTTTCATTTTAACCCACCCTCCTTATTATCGTAAGAATTTTCAAAAAATGATTTAATACATTATATTTATATACTATATAAATTTACATAAAATCGATAAAAAATTATCAACGATTGCCTGCGATGTCAATAAAAACAAGAAAAGATTCAATATTTAGCAGGCCTTCAGTAGTTATGCTTAATCGTAACTTGCACGGGTCGCTTCATCACTCATGGTCGGCGCGATAAGTGGCTTCCATGTGGTGTTCTCCCAGGTCCCAAGATACGTGTGCATATCAAGATATTTTTTCGGTATAGGGTGTGTGCCTGCAACGACCTTGACGTCATAACGTTTTTCAAGAAATGCTTTGAATGTATCGATATAAGGGCAGGGGGGATACCCAACCACCAGGCCGGTCGCTAAATGAATCACTTCAACGCCATTCTTCACCATCTCGTCACCGGCGTATTCTATGTTGCCGCCCGGGCAACCATCACACGTTGTAAAACCAGCCAATTCAATTTCAGTATTCGTATATATGCTGAAAGCCCCTTCCTTGTTTTTCATTGCCCGGAAGCACTTTCCGCCTGCACAGCGGCGGTAGCGATCGCAGATAATGATGCCAATTTTTGTCTTTGAATTCATTTCAACCCTTATTGATTTTTAATTGTTCAATTCTAACGGCGTTCGGCCGGGTCATCGCGGCCGGTGAATGGCAATTAACTTATAAAGTTTTTCCATAATATTCAAGATCGCTCTTATGTTTTGATGCATATTTATTTTAAAAGCTGCAAATTTATGGCATACTGCTCCGCAACGATACATAAATCGTTTTTCAATCATGTAATGCGTCAGATGCCATGCGATTGAAAAGGAACAGGGGGGTGATTTTTTGAATAAACCGTTTTTAAAAGCCGGTTACGTCGGTTTGCTGGTGATTGTGATGAGCATTATACTCGTCATTATTTTTCCGTCCAAAGCGCCCAGAATGCCGGATGGATTTTTTACGCCGATTATTGCTTTTGAATTTATTGAGACAAAGGCCGAAGTGTTTCAATTGTTTGCAACAACCGACGGTACGATCCGGCAGACGATGGTGGATGCCATGGACCTGGGAAATCAGCTGGACTTTATCTACATGTCCCTGTATTCATTATTTTTGCTGATATTTTGCGTTAAGTGTGCCCAAATTTCATCAAAGAAATTTTATTATATGGGTGCGGTCATTGCAGTGGTGGTCCTGTCGGCGGATGCCCTGGAAAATATTCAATTGCTGGGGATTACGGCAAACCTTGAAACCGGGGATTTTAAACAATACCTGGCCTGGCTACATTTATTTACATGGATAAAATGGGGCGGAATTACCGTTATCTTCCTGGTCTTGTTTTTCTGGTTTATAAAAGGCGGAATTTTTTCAAAGGTTATCGCTTCTACCGGTATATTGAGTTTTGCATCCGGTGTTCTTGCATACCTGAACCGGTCTGTGCTAAATGAAATATTCGGTTTGACGGTTGCTGTAATGTTTATCATGATGATCCTGTATTGTTTTATATATAAATATGACACTGATTGATTCGTTAAAATCCAAAGTATTCCGGACGATATTCGTTCCGGATGATCTGTCATCGCTCACTACCCATGATTCCTTATCTGAAGCGGAACCGGCGGATGCGGCAATGACCCGTGAAGGGGTCGATGCGATCTGGGCCAGCGTGGAAGAACTCTACCGGAGTGGTATTTATCCCGGGATATCGTTTTGCCTGCGAAGAAAAGGACGGGTGGTAATTAATCGCGCCATCGGTCACAGTCATGGAAATGGTTTTCCCAATAATAAGATGGACCCGCAGGATGCCAAAAAAATTCTCATGACACCGGATACGCCTGTTTGCCAGTATTCTGCTTCCAAGGCGGTTACCGCCATGATGATTCATCTTCTGGCTGAGCAGAAATTGATCTCCCTGGAAGATCCGGTAAAGAAATATATCCCTGAATTTGCCGTCAACAAAAAACATGAAATTACCATCCATCACCTGATCTCCCATCATGGCGGGATACCCACGCCGCCGTCTGATGTGGATCCGGAAATTCTTTTCGATCATGACGGTCTGGTTAAGCTGGTCTGCGGTTTAAAACCGACATCTAAAAATGGCGACAATATGGCTTATCATGCCATTACCGGCGGGGTGATCATGGGCGAAATTGTCCGCCGGGTAACCGGCAGCAGTATCCGGGAAATGCTGCGTGAAACCATCGCCGAACCGCTGGGATTCCTGTATTTCAGTTACGGTGTGCCGGATAAAGACATCCACAAGGTAGCCGTTAATTATGACACTGGTTTGCCCCTGATTTTTCCGTTCTCCACAATGGCCAAACGGGCGTTGAGCGTGTCATGGGGAGATGTGGTGCGAATTTCAAATGAACCGCGATTTATGCAGGTGATTATACCGGCGGCCAATCTCGTGGCCACTGCGGATGAAATGTCGCAATTCTACCAGATGCTGTTAAACGGCGGCAAATTAAACGGTAAACGAATTTTTAAGCCGTCCACCATCCGCCGGGCGGTTGCACCGGTAGGGAAAATGGGGTTTGATCGCACCATGGTGATTCCCATGCGGTACAGCGCCGGGTTAATGCTGGGGGCGTCACCCGTCGGGATGTGGGGTCCGTATTCGGAATCGGCTTATGGGCATATCGGGTTTATCAATATTTTCTGCTGGGCCGATCCGGCGCGGGATATTTCAGTTTCTTTGCAGACAACCGGAAAATCACTGGCCGGACCGCATATTGGTCCTTTGGTACGATTTCTATTCACCGTGGGACGGCATTGCCGAATGAAAGAAGACTCAGGTGATGAGATAGGATCATTTGCTTCTTTTAAAGCCCCGTTCCAAAAAATGCTGCGTCGGCTGATTCTGGGGGCTTAAAATTCTATGGCAAGCTGGGCGGTTACAATATCCACTTCATCATCATTTTCGAATTCATCGTGCGCATATTCCAACGCAAGAGATGTGCTGTCGAAAATTCCCACACCGATTGCGCCTATAATTCGTGTTTCAGGCAGAAAAGCTCCGGCATCGTCCGTGCCCTGGTAGCCTACGCCCACGGTGGTTTCTTTGCCAGCCATATCAAATGTAAATGCCACTTCCGCATTATACGCTGAAATTTCATCCATTTTAAAACCAATGCCCGGCATATCAGAAATGAATTCAGGCTTATCTATCATCGTGATATATTCTCCGATGAATGTTACCGGGCCGGTATTTACGATAACGTGTGCGCCAAATCCATCGACATAGTCTTTCAGTTCAGTGCCGTCCGTATTCATTGTTTTTTCAGCCCATTCGCCCAGGCCATCGGAATCAAGCATGTTGTTAATATAGCTGATACCGGCATTTATGCAAAAATTATCATTTTCCAGAATAAAACCGGCATTTGCACCGAAATTGTCGATGTGGCTGTCTTCCCCGGCCTCGTCAATATCTCCGTTAAATGCGTAAATCGATCCGTAAAATTCTTCCAGTTCAAAACCAATCTGTACGGCTGACACTCGCGTTTCAGCCAGTTCAAGTGTGAGCGGGTCGGAAATCATGGTGGATTCAAAATTCCCAAAAGGCACGTACATTTTCCCGGCTGACAGATAAACAGGGAATCCGTCTCCGCCGTGAATGGTGATGAATCCTTCGTCAAGGCCCACTGCGCCGTCACCTTCTTCCCATAAAAAAAGGACATGACCGTTGACATGATCCGTTATTTCAGCGTCAACGCCCAGCTCCATTGTCGCTAAATCCACACTGCTTTCGTCCGTATTCTCTTCGGCCGGATCATTAAAGTCGGTGTTTGCATAGCCTGCTTCAGCCTCTATGATCCCGCTGATGGTAATGCGGTCAAGCCATCCGCCGGATAAAATAAAAAGATTCTGGCTTTCTTCCAGTTTTTGTATCCGCTGTAACAATTCATCGTCAGCAGCCTCTTCAGCATAAGCGGAAAAACAGGTGACGCACCCAAAGATTAAGCATAACATGAGTATGATAATTGTTTTTTTCATTCTTTCATCCTTTCTGATTCTTTAAGTATTAAATATCTGTTTTATAAATATGTATTAATTAATTGTTAATGAATGATATCTCGCCCCGTCTTGTTTTGTTGTGTTTCGCCGGGGCTTTACACGACATGCGGTTTTTAAATTCTTAATTCTTTTCTTCACCCTTCCAATTTTAATTTTTACTATTCACATACGGCGGGTTACGCTTCGATAGTCCGCCCTACACAAAGCCATTTTTCAATTCATAATTCTTTTTTGCCATCCCGGCACTGCAACACCCGCCTCCAGGGCATGATGAACAGGTGCAACCGTCTTCCCCCGATCGGGCTGCCTTAAATTTTTTATAAAACATATTCCCGATATATAACGCGGCCGCAGCAATGATAATTGACACAATAATGATATCCATCCCCCCTCCCTTAAAAAATTATCGATCCGATTTGATAAACCGTTATTGAAAGAATAAAGGCGATTACCGTATTAAATACCATGGAAAAAGCCCCCCACTTCCACGAACCTGCTTCACGGGCAATGCAGACTACTGTCACAAAGCACGGTGCATAAAAGATGGTGAAAATGATCAGGGAAAATGCAACCAGGGGGTTCCAGCCGGGATCATTTGCCAGTACATCAGACAATGATCCGATTTCTTCCGGATCAACCTCGCCCAGAGAATACGCAGTGCCCAGCGTGGAAACGACCACTTCCTTGGCTGCGAAACCGCCTACCAGGGCGATGTTGGTGCGCCAGTCAAATCCTGCAAATTGCGTCACGCTTTCCATTGCTGTGCCGATTCGGCCGGCAATGGACTGTTTCAGAGCCGTTTCTGCTTCAACCCTGTCAACAGCAACCAGTTTATCGCTAAGTTGTTGTGCGGATTCAGAAATTTTTGTTTTATTATTTGCATTTTCTATTTCAGCAATAAGCCCCGGCGAAACATTAGCCAGTAGTTCTTGCCGCTGTTGTTCAAAAAATTGACTTTGTGTTTCCGGTAATCCCGGAAATGTCATCATGGCCCACAGAATAATTGAGATTCCCAGAATCACGGTCCCGGCTTTTTTGATATATTGCCAGGTTCTTTCCCAGGTGTGGATGGCCAGACCCTTGAAAGTGGGCAGTCTGTATGGGGGAAGTTCCATGACAAACGGAGTGGATTCGCCTTTGATTACGGTCATTCGCAGGAACTTGGCTGCCAGAAGCGCCCCACCCCATGCAATGAATGTAATGATTAGCATCATTATGGCTTCGTTTTCCGCAAAAAAAGCAGCAATCAGCAGGACGAATACCGGCAGCTTGGCCCCGCAGTTCATAAATGGCACTGTCAGCAATGTGGCAAGACGTTCTTTCTGGGATTTTAACGTCCGGGTTGCCATTACGCCGGGGACAGCACATCCGCCGGCAATCCCTCCTGATACGATAAATGCCATCACGGAACTGCCGTGGAGTCCAAACATTCTGAATACCCGGTCAAGCATAAATGCAACCCTTGCCAGGTATCCGGAATCTTCCAGCAGGGAGATTCCGAAAAACATAAACATGATCAGCGGCACAAATCCAAGCACACCTCCCACTCCGTCAATGATACCGGAAATAATAAGTGATTTGATCAGCCCGTCAGGCAAAATGGATTCTGCAACCGAACCCAGCCACCCGAAAAAGGATTCCAGCCACTCTACGGGCATTTCACTGTAAGTAAACGTGAATTGGTAAAGGCCGAAAATTATTGCTATCATAATCAAAGGCCCGGCAAAGCGATTTGTTACCACTTGATCAATTTTGTCGGACATTCGTAGTCGGCTCTGGTCCTGCTGATACGTGATAACATCCTGGCGGATGATAGATCGGATATATCCATACCGATGGTCTGCGATCACGGCTTCCGGATACGTATTTAAGGTATTTGAAATATGATTGGATACCCTGTCGGTAATTTTTTTCAGTTTTGCAGAAATCCCGGGGCTTTTAGCGTCTCCAAGGGATTGCACCTGCTCATCATTTTCCAGGTATTTTAACGCAATCCATCGGGCGGGATAGGTCTGTGTTAAAAAAGTCGCGTTTGATATCAGTGGTTCCATTTCGGCAAGGGCACTGTCAATATCATCCCCATATGAAATATCAAGAGGAGAGGGGATTGTGTGATTTTTGATGATGTCTGCTGCTGCATCCATCAGTTCTTTTTTACCTTTGCCGTTTCTAACAATGGTCGGGATAATCGGAACACCTAAGAGATTGGAAAGCTTTTTAATATCAATTTCAATCCCTCGTTTTTCCGCAACATCCATCATATTTAATGCAATGCAAACGGGAATGCCCAGTTCCATGAATTGGAGTGTCAGATACAGGTTTCGTTCCAGGTTGGATGCGTCAATGATATTTACTACGGTTTCCGGTTTTTCCTGGACCAGAAAATCCCGGGTCACCACTTCTTCCAAAGAATAGGCACTCAGGGAATAGGTGCCCGGAAGGTCTACGATATTCATTTTGAGTTCTTTGACGGCATAGGTGCCGGTCTTTTTTTCAACCGTCACGCCCGGATAATTACCTACATGCTGGCGCGCGCCGGTTAACTCGTTAAAAAGGGTGGTTTTGCCGGAATTTGGATTCCCGGCCAAAGCGATGGTGGCATTCATTTTTTTTAATCCTCCATTTCAACGACAATATAATCCGCTTCCTTGTTGCGAAGCGTTAACGTAAATCCCATGGCACGGACCGCCACCGGATCATACAGCGGGGCCCGCCCCATGATTTGTATTTTTGTTCCCGGAACCAGACCCATGTCGCGAATCCGCCTGCCGAGTTCGCCATCCGCTAAAATGGATGTAATGGTTCCTGATTGCTTTTTCCCCATTTGTCTCATTCCCATTATCTGCATAATGTAATCCTTTGCAAAAAAAGTTTATAATTTATAAAAAAGTTAGTTATGCCAAACAAAATATATAAGTCAAACCTTTTTTTAAAAAAATATATTTTTTGTGGATTGACTTACTATGTATGTTTTTATATATTATATACGCCATGAGGGAGGAACTATGAAAAAAGACAAGGGGTTGTCGGAAAGTCTGGAAGATTACCTGGAGGTTATTCTGGATTTGGAAAAAATCAATAAAGTGGCCCGGGCCAAAGATATTGCCGAACGGCTGAATATCCAGCGCGGTTCGGTGACCGGTGCGTTGAAAAGTCTGGAGGAAAAAGGGTTGGTCAACTATGCGCCATACAGTTATATTACGTTAACCCCAAAGGGGAGCCGGATCGCCCGGGAGATCACCCGGCGGCATAATGGTTTAAAAGATTTTTTGCATCAGGTGTTGCAGGTGGAAGAAGAAAAAGCGGACGCCACCGCCTGTCGCATGGAGCATGTGATTGATGAACAGATCATGGATCGGCTGATGTGTTTTTTGGATTATATTAATACGTGCCCGAGAACCGGACCGGAGTGGCTGGAGAACTTTATTGCGCATTGTTCTGCAAAACAGCATGACTGGGAAGAATGCGGCCATTGCCTGAGTGCTTGTTTGGCGCGGCATCGGGAAAAGGGCCGTGCCGTGGATGTGCATGAATGAACATGAATAGAACCGGACGACAAAAAATAAAAATCTGGATGGTATCCTCTATTTGCCTTGTGCTTTTGCTGGTCTTCAGCAATACGTCTTTTTCTCACCCGCATGTATTTATGACGCAGCAGATCACTTCTGTTTTTGATGACAGGGGCGTGGCGGGTTTTAAAATTCGCTGGGCATTTGGTGATATGTTTTCTTCCATGATTACCGATGATTATGATAAAAATAAAAATGGTTTTCTGGAAAAGGAGGAAGCGGCAGTTGTAAAAGAGGAGGCCTTTTCATA
>Ga0164318_10008164_pt1 | contig 10177 bp, 10 predicted proteins | sample GuaBasSedimGuay9_FD_113734 | JGI IMG/M metagenome (GOLD analysis project Ga0164318, IMG submission 113734) | Subseafloor sediment microbial communities from Guaymas Basin, Gulf of California, Mexico - Guay9, Core 4571-4, 0-3 cm | ecosystem: Environmental > Aquatic > Marine > Hydrothermal vents...
AAAATAGACAAGTGATCTAAAGGTAGATCACCTCTTCAGGTTCTACAATATGTACTTTTTTTTCTAAAATATTTTCCATAGCACTGCGTAGGATAACCTGTTTGTCCTCTTCCCCGTGTATCAGATAAATCGTTTTGAGGTCATCCATTTGAGTGACCCATTTGATGATGGCACTCTGGTCTGCATGGGCTGAAAAACCGTTAATCGTATGGATACTTGCTTTTACCACAATATCTTCACGGTAGATTTTGACCATACTGGCACCGTCTATGATGGTTCTACCAAGCGTACCAACAACCTGATAGCCTACAAAGATCACTGCATTCTTTTTCTCCCATAAACGGTTCTTTAAATGGTGCAGAACTCTTCCTCCGTTACACATACCGCTTCCGGCAATGATGATCGCCCGGCTTTCGATATCATTGATCTTTTTTGAGGCATCTACATCCAGTGTATAAATGAGCTCATCAAAGTCAAAGACCGAACCGTCACGCTTTTTTATGTTTTGGCAATTTTCACTTAAAAGATCGGAGTAGTTTCTGTAAACTTCGGTTGCACGTGTCGCCATAGGGCTGTCAAGGAAAATATGACATTCAGGCAACTCTTTTCTGTCATGCATTCCTTTTAAAATACAGAGTAGCTCCTGCGTCCGCTCTACAGCAAAAGAAGGGATGATCACATTCCCCCAGTTATGCAGGGTTTCAATGATGATACGTTTGAATTCCGTCGTACTGAGCTCGGCACTTTGATGGTCTCTGTCTCCATAAGTGGATTCCACATACAAATAGTTGGCATGGGTACACTTTTCAAGATCGGGAAGGACCATGTTATTATTGTTACCAATGTCTCCGGAAAAGACAATGGTCTGTCTGACATTATTTTCCATGTAATTGATCTCAATGAAAGCAGAACCGAGAATATGCCCGGCATTGTGGTAAATGACTTCAATCCCCTCTTCCAATTCAAAGGCAATGTCATATTCCGGCGCATGCCAGTCCTGTTCGAGTGAATTAATGACATCATTTTCATCATAAAGTACAGTGGTGACATTATCTTCTTTCCCCTGTCTTTGGGCTTTTTTATATTGGGTAAGAAAATCCTCTTTCATGATCTTTGCAGAGTCAAGTAAAATGACTTCGGCCAGGTCTTTGGTGGCAGCGGTCGCATAGATCGGTCCGGTATATCCTTCTTTGACAAGTTTTGGTATACGCCCTACATGATCCAGATGCGCATGAGTCACAAGCAGATAATCAACCTCTTTGGGATCAAAGTCAAAAGGACCGTAGTTCCGGTCCTCTTCTCTTCCCTGAAACATTCCACAATCAATAAGAATACTTGGACCATTTTCAATACTGAAGAGGTGACAAGAACCTGTAACGACTTCTGCCGCACCATATGAAACTACTGTTGCCATATTTTTTCCTTTTTCTTGTTATTCATCTATTTTACTCCAAATAAGCTTTTTTTACCATTCTGAGTGTTTCATCAAAATGGTAGAGGATCGGCTGACCTGTGGGGATGTTGACATTGATTATTTCATTGGTACTCAGATGCTCTATCTCCATCAAAAGTGCACGCAGTGAATTGCCATGGGCAGAGACCAGGACAGTTCTTCCTTTATCGAGTTGGGGAACGATCACTTCATAGAAATAGGAGAGGGTACGTTTGGCTGTTTCTTTGAGAGATTCACTGTGTGGAAGCAGATAAGGATCAAGACTATGGTATTTGGGATCTTTCTGTAACAAAACAAAATCATCTTCACTTAAAGGTGCTGGAGGGGTATCGTAACCGCGACGTACAGCCATAAATTTTTTCTCACCCAACTCAGCTTTCACTTTGTCTTTATTCTGTTTTTGCCAGGCACCGTAATGACGTTCATTTAATTTCCAGCTGCGAATGGCATCTATCTGTTCCCAGTGCATGACAGAGAGTAGTAACTGTGCTGTATGGATAGAACGTTGGAGCCAGGAGGTAAAACAGATATCAGGGTAGAGTGCATGTTTCAGTAAGATCTCTCCGGCATGTTTTGCTTCTTCTTTGCCTTTCTCACTCAGGTCAACATCGGTCCAGCCTGTAAAAAGATTTTCTTTGTTGTAGAGACTCTCTCCGTGACGAAGAAGGATCAGTTTAGCTCCTTGCATCACTAATATTCCAAGATTTTCAAAGCATCTTCTACCGATGCATTGTTCACTGTGATCTCATAAATGGCATTTGCCATTTTGATACCTTCTTCCACTGTCCGCTGATGAATATTGCGTCCGGTACCGTTACCCCGGCTTGCCCCTTCATGTATTTGGGTATAGAGTTCTTCCAAAAAGGCTTTTTCATCTCTTTTTTCTCCACCTTCACACAAAATACCCGAACGACCTGCCGCGGTGGTAACCTCTTTCAGTCCATGTACATCAAGTGTATCATTTATATAAGGCACTTTCAGTTTAACAAAATCTGCACCCAGTGCCGCACCGACACCTGCTGCTCCGGCAATTAGATGGCCATTATGCTGGTCAGGCACAAATTTGCCTTTAGGATAGATCCACAAGACCACAATCATCCCGTTAAGATGGGCTTCATGGACCACACGTGCTGCTTCACGAAGCATGGCATGTTCATGTTCGCTGCCAAGATAGAGTGTATATCCGACACCAAGAATATCCAATCCGCTGCTCTCTCTGAATCGTACAACATCTTCTACTTCCAGCCAAAGCTGAGAGTAGGGATCTTTTGCTTCATAGGGGATAAGATTGGTTTTTGCATTGAGTTTGACAAGGTAGGGAATGTCAGGGTAGTCACGTCCGTAACGGCTTATGAGACCAAACTGTGAGGCAAAGACGCCAATGTTAGCTTGTGAAGCTATTTTAAAGAGGTGTTCAGGATCATTGTCTTCCAAAGGAATATCATGACCATAAAAGTCATTATTGAGATGTTCCACTTTCTGGTCACCGGCAAAAAGCATCAGATGACCTGATGTACCTGTAGCTTTTTGAAAGTTTTCCAAAAATAGTTTTTCATTTTGGGCAGGTACATCTGCCGGCAGATATTTTTTCATTGTAACTCCTCACGGTTATAATTATCTCAATACTTTAAGTATACTCCTACTTTTGTTTACCTATTATTTGCAAGAAAAAGAAGTAGATTATTTACTCCTGTATCAATGGTGAACCGTTGTCTGTATGCCATTGCAAGATCATTTCCCAGGCTTCTTCGGCACTTTCTGCAAATTTAAAAATATCAAGATCCTCAGGGTCGATTACACCTTCTTCTACAAACATCTCAAAGTTGAGCATCTTTTTCCAATACTCTTCACCTACAAAAATAATCGGCAGGGGATCTACTTTTCGGGTTTCAACCAGTGTCAGTACACCAAAACTTTCATCAAAAGTACCAAAGCCGCCGGGGAAGATCACCAAAGCTTTTGCTCTGCGTAGAAAATGCAGTTTACGAATGGCGAAATAGTGAAACTGGAAACAGAGTTCAGGGGTAATATACGGATTTGGGAACTGCTCATGGGGCAGGGTGATGTTAAGCCCGATCGACTTTGCACCGACATCAAAAGCACCCCTGTTGGCTGCCTCCATAATGCCGGGACCGCCACCTGTCATAAGTGTGATACGTGTATCTTCCGGACCTTTTCCACAACTTCCAACCAGTGATCCAAGTGTACGGGCCATATCATAATAGATACTTTTATCAAGAATACGCTTGGCAATACGTAACTCTTTGTCTAAAGAAGGATCATTTGATCGTTTTCGTGTTGCTTCAAGACTTTCTACTTTTCTCCTGGCTGCTGCTGCTTCAACGATGCGTGTAGAACCGAAGACGACAATGGTATGCTCAATTCCATATTGGCGCATCAACAGTTCAGGCTTAAGGTAGTCGACTTCCAAACGTACACCCCGAACTTCATCTTTACGTAAAAACTCACTGTCACGGTCTGCAGGGATATAATGAGAATTTTCAATAATAGCATTGAGACGTTCATGTGCTCCGGGGTCATCAAGTTTTGATTTTTTACTTTGCCATGGAAATGCTTTTTTATGTTTTTGAGGCGTTATTTTCATACTGTTTTTCCTTGCATCTTTTTTTCAAGTTCAACGATCTTTGGAAGGGTGCTGAGTATCGAATCAGGATTCAAACTGATGGAATCGATACCAAGTTTGACCAGATACTCTGCTACTTCAGGGTAATCTGACGGTGCCTGTCCGCAAATGCCGCTGTGTCTGTTATTGCGCTGTGCACCCTGAACAGCCATTTCGATCATTTTCAGTACACCTGGGTCACGTTCGTCATAGTCAAAAGCAACGATCTCACTGTCACGGTCTACCCCAAGTATCAGCTGTGTCAAGTCATTGGAGCCGATACTGAAACCGTCAAAGATCTGACTGAAGGCATCTATGGAGATGACATTATTCGGAATTTCACACATGACATAAATTTTCAGACCGTTCTCTCCCTGTTTCAGACCATACTTTGCCATAGTCTCTATGACTTTCTCTCCCTCATCGACACGTCGGCAGAAAGGGATCATCAAAATGACATTGTCAAAGCCCATCTCGTCACGTACGCGTTTCATTGCAGCACACTCGAGTGCAAAGCCCTCTTCATAGGCAGGATGTGCATAACGTGCTGCCCCGCGGAAACCGATCATCGGGTTGTCTTCGTTTGGCTCAAAGAATTTACCGCCCAGCAGGGAAGCATATTCGTTGGACTTAAAATCACTCATCCGTACCACGCAGGGTTTTGGATAGACTGTTGCCGCAATGGTTGCTACTCCCTCAGAGAGACGCTTGACAAAGAAACTTTCAAAGTCCTGATACCCATACGTCAGTGACTTAAGTGCTTTTCTGGTTGCATCATCGGTTTTTTCCGGATGCTTCAGTGCCATAGGGTGTGCCTTAATATTATTGTTGATAATGAATTCCATGCGTGCCAGACCGATACCGTCTACCGGTAAAGAAGCCAAAGAGAAAGCAATGTCAGGATCACCAAGGTTCATCATGATCTCTGTTTTGGTTTTAGGCAAAGAAGAGAGGTCAGTCTCCTGAACCTCAAATGCCAACTCCCCTTCATAAACGTAACCCGTTTCACCCTCTGCACAGCTTACCGTCACGGTATCACCGTCTTTAAGTACATCTGTAGCATTAACCGAACCGACCACTGCAGGCAGTCCAAGTTCACGGCTGACAATAGCGGCATGACAGGTACGTCCGCCTTTATTGGTCACAATGGCAGAAGCGATCTTCATGACCGGTTCCCAATCCGGTGTGGTAATATCGGACACAAGGACTTCACCGGCTTTAAAGTCATGCATATCTTTGATGTCATTCATGATATGCACTTTCCCTGTACCGATCTTGGTACCGACAGCACGACCGGAGGTAAGTACCTCTCCATGCTCTTTAAGGCGGTAAAGTTTTAATACCGAACCGCTTTGCTGGGACTCTACCGTTTCGGGACGTGCCTGCACCATATAAAGGTGACCGTCACTACCGTCTTTTGCCCACTCCATATCCATAGGTTTATGGAAACCGGCTTTTTGGGAATAGTGATTCTCTACTTTGATGGCATAGTCGGCCAGAACCATGACCTCTTCATCGGAGATACAGAAACGTCTCTGTTCATCCTTGGCAGTATCAATATTTTTGGTATATTCCACTGCCATATTACTTACATTAGCCTCTTTGGTGAAGATCATTTTAAGGGCTTTACTACCCAGTCTGCGTTTTAAAACAGCCCTGTGTCCCTTATTGAATGTAGGTTTATGCACATAAAAACTGTCAGGATCAATGCTCCCCAAGACTACATTTTCACCCAGTCCATAGGCTGCATTGATGAATACTACATCCCTAAAACCGGTCTCAGTATCGAGACTGAACATCACTCCGCTTGCACCAATATCAGAGCGCACCATTTTCATGATCACGGCAGAGAGGTAGACCTTGTAGTAGTCAAAACCGTTGTCATACTTGTAGTGCAGTGAACGGTCGGTAAAGTTGGAAGCAAGACAGCGCATATAGGCATCAAGAAGATCCTCTTCATTCTGGATATTCAGATAAGTCTCGTTCTGTCCTGCAAAAGAGGCTTCCGGAGAGTCCTCGGCAGTAGCCGAAGAGCGGACAGCAATCGAGAGATCGTCACCATACTCCTCTTTGAGTTTGGCATAGTTGTTTACAATATCTGCTTTAAGGTCGGGAGGAAGCTTGCATGTGTATATGATCTTTCGACATGCTTCGCCACGTTTTTGTAACTCTTTGACATCATTTGCATCCATGTTATCAAGCTGCTCATGAAGCTTACTCCAGACATTGTTGAAGTCCAAAATAGCTTTGTATGCTGTTGCTGTCACTGAAAATCCATTGGGTACGCGTACACCTTCCTTAGTCAGGTTTTGGTACATCTCGCCGAGTGAGGCATTTTTCCCGCCAACTTCCGTTACATCTTCTATCCCTATTTCACTGAACCATTTAATATAAGACATGATTAACCTTTAAGTAATGTATACCTATATTCTAGTCCTAAAGTATTAACTGAAAATGAATGTTGAACAGATGTCTATTTGTATTATTGGCTATGATGCTTTTTCAGTGTACAGAAAAAACGCATTTCATGTCCTGTAAGTACTCTTATAAGATTGGTTGAACCCGGTGTACCTACAGGGTCACCGGCAACAAGAATATATGTTTTTTCAAGATCCAGTACAGTACGCTGTATCCCCTGGTCCATGACATCAGCTATCATGAGAGGGAGTGAATCCTGTTTTACCGAAAATGCAGGGACCACACCCCAGACGATACTTAAAGAACAAGCTGTTTTACTGTCATGTGTCACAGCGTAGACAGGTCTGTCTGGACGGTAACGTGCAACTTTTTTGGCTGACTGCCCAGATGTTGTCATGGCTATGATACCTGAAGTCTCAAGACTCTCTGAAAGACGTACTGCAGAGTCATCTATCTTATCACCTCTGTCGTGCATATTGAATCTGTCAAATTTATGAAAAGGGTAGTGTTCTTCTGCTGCCTGTATGGTCTTCACCATGGTTTCAACTGCTAAAACAGGGTTGTGCCCGATGGCAGACTCTTCAGAAAGCATCACAGCATCAGTACCGTCTAAAACTGCATTGGCAACATCAGAGATCTCGGCTCTGGTTGCTGTCTCTTTGGTGGTCATGGAAAGAAGCATTTGGGTAGCTGTAATGACAGGCTTACTAAGGTCATTGGCTTTTTCTATGAGCATCTTTTGTGTATAGGGTACATCAAAATAGGGGATCTCAATACCAAGATCACCTCTTGCGACCATTATTCCGTCAGAAGCTTCAAGAATAGCATCAATATTTTCAACGGCATCAAATTTCTCTATTTTGGCAAAGAGTTGTGTCTTGCCGCCGCAGCATTTGATGATCTCCTGTGCATCGATCATATCTTGTGCATTTTGTACAAAAGAGATCGCCATGAAGTCCACTGTATTTTCTACACCCCAGAGCATATCTTTTTTATCTTTGCTGGTCAATACATCGATGCCCAAAGAGGTATTTGGGAAATTAACGCCTTTTTTTGAAGAGAGCATACCCTCATTTTCTATCTGTACAAGTATTTTATCTGGCAGAATTTCAGTGACCACTGCACGTATAATGCCGTCATAGAGGTAAATGTATTCACCTACAGAGAGTTGGTCAAGTATGGAAGGTTCGTTAATGCACAGACGGTAATGCCCCTCAGATACTTTGTATCCAACGATCTCTTCTTTTAGAAATTCTATGAGATCGCCTGTTCTTAAGATGAAGTCCTCTTTGAGCATCCCCACACGTATCTTTGGTCCGCTGATGTCTTGCAGGATCCCGGTGATGAGTCCGGTTTCTTCTACGGCTTTACGTATTTTCTTGAGTACATCCAGGTGGTATTCATGTGTACCATGAGAGAAGTTAAGACGAAAAACATTGACCCCTGCACGCATAAGTGCAATGATCTGGGCATAGGAATCAGAAGCCGGACCAATGGTGGCTACAATTTTAGTTCTTTTTTTCACGTTATACTGGCTACTTTACCGCTTTTTTGTCTTTTGTGACAATGGCCATGTCTGCTGAAGGGTAAGAAGGCTTGGCAAGAGGAATTATTTTAATGGTTTTAGACTCTCGTAAAATTTTAAAACGATTCTCTATTTGTAAATAACGTATCATTTCTGCGGAGGATAAGAACTTTCTGAACTTTAAAATATACTCTTTTTTTGCAGCGATCTCTGCCTCTTCTATTTTTACCCATTTAATGATGAGTCTATCTGCAGTTTCATTGGTCAACTGCTTATAGTTTGCTGCATAACTTGTAATGAGTTTAAGTTTTGTGATGCCTTGTTTTATAAGCTTTGTCTGGTACTCATCGTACACTTTCCCGAATTGTTCTTTTGTTTCACCTTTTAATTTCATACTTGTAAGTACAATAGCTTTTTTCTCTGCCGCTTTTGACAGCATGGAGAGTTTAACTTCAGAATTTGGAAGCGCTAAAAGTGTAACAGAGGAGATAAGAACTCCGACAAGTATTTTTTTGATCATAGATAAATCCTTTTTTTAAGTGTTGTAGTATAATCAACAAAAGATAATGATTGATTAATCTTACAATGCATAAGCAAATATAGGGTATGATACTTTTAACAAGGAAGATAGATGTATAAAATATTAACACTGCCGTTTATGGCATTTACAATGGTAGGTATAGTTGGCTGTGCCGATACAGAATCCATACCGAGTGGCGATCTATATACCACAGTTTCAGAGAAAAAAATGCCTTATTACTGTAAACGTGAAGTGGCAAAAGAGTTTGGGATTTATTCGGAAGATATCTATCTTTATCCTATTGTACACGAAAGAGGTGCAAAGGTTATCCGAGGAAGATACAGTGTAGACAGTAGCCATTTAAAAGAGTTTGCCTGTATATTTAACAGTAATGATACCTATGCTGGTATCAAAATGGTGCATTCTAATAAGAAAAATAAGTTGTGTTATGGGGAATAACCCCTGACACAGATCTTTAAAGTAATCCCATAGCAAGTTTGGCATCATCTGTCATTTTATCTTGACTCCATGGCGGGTCAAAAACTATATCTACATCTATATTTTCAAGACCTTCCTGTCTGCTTACAATACTTTTTACCAGATCTACAATGACTTGTGAAAAAGAACATGTAGCAGAGGTAAGGGTCATTGTGATCTTACACATTTTCAGCATGGAAACTTCATTTGTCCAGCACTCTATGTTATACACAAGCCCAAGATCGTATATATTTACCGGAAGTTCCGGGTCATAAATTTGTCTAAGATGCTCAACCAGTTTCTCTTCCATCTCTTTGTCTGAAGGCTGTTTGTCTATGAACTTCTGACGCTCTTCCGCCATTTTTGCATCTATAACGCTTTGTATTTTGGGAAACTTTGCCTCATAGGCTTCAAGTTCGGCTGTTGTAGTAGGAATGTCATCTACTTTTATGTTGTTTATGTCTATCATATTCTAATCCTCATATCTATTTTGTTAACAAGGGGATGCGACTTTATCAAAGTGTATACCTTTAGGTGCAGTCGCATATCAGTGTAGTTATTTTACGATGCGTCTTTACATTTTTTTGCGTAGGCATACACTTTGTTTAAAAAGGCTTCCAAGCTTTGTTGACGCACAGGAGAGAGCAGTTCTACAACACCCATCTCATGCAGTTTGGCAGGGTCAAAATTGAGTATCTCATCTGCGCTGCGGTTGCCAAAAATGTCTAAAAGCAGGGTTAACATACCTTTTGCCATCTCTGAAGTTCCTTCTCCACGTAAAATGAGCATACCGTCTTTACATTCACCCATGAGCCAGGCAGCAGAAGCACAGCCTTCTACAAAAGTAGCATCATTCTTCTCTTCATCAGAAAGGGTCGTATGTTTTTTCCCCAGGTCGAATATGTATTCTATCTTATCATTGGCATCGGGGAAAAGATCAAAATCTTCTTTATACCTTGCTACGGTTTCTTCCATGTTCATGGTGGGTCCTTTATTTGGTGCTGTCAGGGGACAGCACCCTACATGTTATTTGTGTGCGCTGTAGAACACTTTTTCAAACGCTTCTTTAATGCGTTCCTGGTGTCTGCTGTCTTTGACTGTCTCTATCAATGTATTGGCAAAGGCAATGACCAGCATCTTTCTTGCTTCCACATAGCTGAT
>Ga0164318_10008165_pt1 | contig 10176 bp, 10 predicted proteins | sample GuaBasSedimGuay9_FD_113734 | JGI IMG/M metagenome (GOLD analysis project Ga0164318, IMG submission 113734) | Subseafloor sediment microbial communities from Guaymas Basin, Gulf of California, Mexico - Guay9, Core 4571-4, 0-3 cm | ecosystem: Environmental > Aquatic > Marine > Hydrothermal vents...
ACAGCAGACAACCAGGAAGCAACAATCAATATCAGTGAAAATATCCCATATATTAAAGAGACAAGATTTATAAGCGGGACACAGGGAACCCCTGGTGGTGATATAATAAAAAGTTACGGGTATAAAGATGTTGGAATTATCCTCAAAATAACTCCACAGATAAGCCAGGATAAATATGTTAAATTGAAGATTAAACAGGAAGTTACCAAACTGGTAGAAGGTGGAATCCCTGAAGCACCGACAACTGCAAAAAGGTCTGCTGAAACAACTTTAATAGTGCCAAACAACCAGACAATTGTTCTTGGAGGACTTATGAGAAATGATACAGAAACCACAGTCCACAAAGTACCTTTCTTTGGAGATATACCTCTAATTGGAAAACTTTTCCAGAAAGAGAGCAAGAAAAATATAAAGACAAACCTTTTAATATTCATCACACCCCATATAATTACAAGTTTTGAGGAAGCAGAAAAAATAAGAGAAGAAAAAGAAGAAATCCTTAAAGATATAAAAAATGAAGAATAATAACTTCCCGTTCATCAAAGATATAGAAAAATTTATTGAGCCAGATTTGATGAATAAATTCCCCTATTCCTTTTTGCAGAAAAATTGCATTATCCCTGTAAGAGGAGAAGATGGGAATATAATCATTGTTGGTGATGACCCTCTCAAGATAGACATAGGGGAGATAAAATCAATTTTGAATAAAGATGTAAAGATTGCAAAATCGGATTCTGAAAAAATTCTGGAATGTCTTGAGAAATATTATTACCATCCAAGTTCATCAGAAAAAATAGTGAATGATTTAAAAGAGGAGGAAATCGCTGAACTACAGAAGGAAATAGATAAAGAGACCACAAATTTACTTGACCTTGCAAATAAAGCCCCTGTAATAAGACTTGTAAACCAGATTATCTACAGAGCTTTATCAATGAGGGCAAGCGATATACACCTGCAGACACTTGAAAATTCTTTCAATATAAGGTTCAGAATAGATGGAGTTTTGCATGATATTTTCCAATTACCGAAGAGATACCAGCCTGCAATAATCTCACGAATTAAAATAATTTCAGGTCTGAATATTGCTGAAAAAAGAATACCTCAGGATGGTAGAACGACGATAAAAGTTGACGGAAGAAAAATTGATATAAGAGTTTCAATAGTCCCAACATTTTTTGGTGAATCTGCAGTTTTAAGATTACTTGACCAGTCATCTTTTCTTCTTGAGATGGAAAATCTTGGACTCCTTGAGAATACTTATGAACTTTTCAACAAATTGATACATTATGACCATGGAATTATTCTCATTACTGGACCAACAGGAAGTGGAAAAACGACAACTCTTTATTCTGCTCTCTCAAGAATAAACAAAAGGGAAGTAAATATAATAACACTTGAAGACCCTGTGGAATACAATATTGAAGGGATAAACCAGATCCAGATAAATCCAAAAGCCGGTTTGACTTTTGCAAATGGGCTGCGTTCAATCTTAAGGCATGACCCTGATATCATAATGGTTGGAGAGATAAGAGACCTGGAAACAGCTGAAATGGCTATTCAGGCATCTTTAACAGGGCACCTTGTATTCAGCACTCTCCATACAAATGATTCTGCAAGTGCAATTACAAGATTACTTGATATGGGTATAGAACCATATCTTATAGCATCTTCTCTTATAGGTGTTATGGCACAGAGACTTGTGAGACTAAACTGCCCTGAATGTTCAGAACCTGTTGAAATTCCTCCATCTGTCATACAAGAAATAATTCCATCTGGAAAAATTGAAGATGCCAATTTTATGGAAGGGAAAGGATGTGAAAAGTGTCTGTATACAGGTTATTATGGAAGAACAGGGATATTTGAACTTCTTGTGATAGATGAAAATATACGGAAATTAATAATGGAAAGGGCATCTTCCAATGTAATAAAAAATTATGCAATAGAGAAAAAGGGATTGAAAACTTTAAGAATGGATGGTATAGAAAAAGCAAAGAGGGGATTGACAACAATAAGTGAAGTTTTAAGAGTAACCCAGGAAATATAAATGGGAGTATTTATTTATACAGGTCTAAATCCAAAAGGAAAAAGGATTACTGGAGAAATTGAGGGTAAGGATATCAAAAATGTTAAAAAAATTTTGAAGGAGAATGGAATATTTGTCATAAATCTGAAAGAGAAAAAAGGAGAGGAAAAATTCTCCATCCCTTTAAGGGTTAAAACTGAAGATATCGCAATTTCAATAAGAGAACTTGCCACATTGATAAACTCTGGAGTCCCCTTAGATGAAGGTTTAACATCTTTAATTTCCCAGATGAGAGATGGAAAATTGAAATCAATGTATGAAGATATACAGAAAAGAATAAGGGAAGGGAAAAGTTTTTCAGAGGCAATTTCAAGATATCCCCAGTATTTTTCTGAAATGATGGTCTCAATGGTGAAAGCAGGGGAGGAGAGTGGAACTCTTGATTTAATCCTTTTCAGAATCTCTAACTTTCTTGAAAAGAAAATATCCTTCAGGAATAAAATCCTTGGAATTATGACATATCCCATTTTAATGTCAATAGTTGCTTTACTGGTTATAATTTTCATCTTTACCTTTGTCTCCCCAACAATTACAAGAATATTCAATGAAATATCTCTCACCTTACCGCTTCCAACGATTATTCTTATGAAAATAAGCAATTTCTTTAAAAATTTCTGGTTTGTTATTTTCCCTTCAATAATAGTTATTTTCCTTTCTTTTAAAAAACTCATCCCACAGGAAAGAAAGATACAATTTATTGATAAAATCCGCATGGGTATACCTTTCTTAAGAGATATTTTCATAAAAGGGGAGATAGTGAACTTTACAAGAACTCTATCAACACTTCTTGATGGAGGGGTGGAAATTCTTGAAAGTTTAAAAATATCAGAAAAGGTAATATACAGCCCTCTTATAAAAAGGGAAGTTGAAAATATAAGAGAATTCCTTTCAAAGGGAGGGAGTCTATCTTCTGGATTTAAAAAGAGCAAATTTTTCCCTTATATTGTAACACAACTTATAGATGCTGGAGAAAAAAGTGGAAATTTACCTGAAATGCTTGATAAAATAGCAAATATCTATGAGGAAGAAATTACTCATAAATCAACTTTCTTGATAAGATTGATTGAACCGGGTATGATTTTATTTATGGCAGTATTTGTTGGATTTTTGGTAATTTCTGTATTATTACCGATTTTCCAGATAAGTCAGTCAATAAAATAGAAAAAATGGACAAAAGAGGATTCACTTTCATAGAATTGATGGCAGTAATTGTAATTCTTGGAATACTTGCAACTTTAATTATGCCACGAATATTTGGAAGAATTGAACAGGCAAAAATTACATCAGCAAAATTGCAGATTAAAAACTTTGAAGCTGCTTTGAAACTATTCTATCTTGATAATGGATTTTATCCAAGCACTGAGCAGGGATTGAGAGCCCTGATAGAGAAACCAACAACAGGAAGGATTCCCAAAAAATGGAGAGAGGGTGGATATCTTGAAAAAAAGAAGATACCGAAAGACCCTTGGGGAAATGATTATATCTATTTAAGCCCAGGAAGGCATGGCGAAGAATATGAAATTATCTCATATGGAAGAGATGGGAAAGAAGGTGGAGAGGGGCCAGATGCAGATATTTCAAGTTCGGAACTTTAAAAATAAAGGATTTACTTTAATAGAACTGACAATGGTTCTTCTTATACTCGCCTTTTTTTTTCACTGGCGGTTCCGAATTTAAAATCCATCCTATCTGAGAGGAGAGAAAACCCTGCTTTTGAATTGATAAACCTGCTTAAAATAATTTCAGAAAAGTCATTTAAAGAAAGAGAGATAATTTATTTAACAATTGACCTTGACAACCAGAAATATTTAATTTCAAAAGAAGGGGAAGAAAAGAAACTGGAGATTGAAAACTTACCTGAAGGGATTTTCATATTCAGAGCAAAAAATTCAAAAGAAGAGAAAGAATCAGGAACGATAACCTTTACATTCTTTCCTGATAGAACCAAAGAATATGGTATGATTTACCTTGAAAATTTATATAATGGGGAAACATTCACAGTATTTCTTTATCCTTATTCTGAAAATATAGAAATCTATGAAGGGGAAGTCTATTTTGAGAATATTTAAAAAGAAAGGTTTTACGCTTCTTGAGGCAATGATAAGTATTGCACTCCTTGGAATTGCTGGGGCAATATGTCTTGAGAATTATCTTATAAATATCAGAAATTTAAAAATAAAAAGGGATACTGAAATTGCAATTATCCTTGCAAAAAAGAAAATTGAGGAGTTAAAGTTAAACCAGGAAGAAAAAAGTGGAAATTTTCCACCCCCTTATGAAGAATATAAATGGGAAGTCTCATTCAATGACCTTCTGAAATCAGAGACTGAAAAAGAAAAATCTGAATGGAAAGTTGGAGTATTGAAGATAAACTTTAAGAATGAAGAATTGAAGTTTATTATTCCTCTGGTTGAAGAAAATGAAGAATAAAAAGAAGGGTTTTACACTGCTGGAAATACTTGTAACAATCTTAATCACTGCAATAATTTTCTCTTTACTATATGCAACTTTCAACACAATCGCTCTCAATTCTTCAAGAATTATGGAAAATTATGGAGAAATGGAAAGATTGATAGGTTTTTTGAAAAATTTTTCAACAGAGATAAAATCAATCTTTTTTGAAAAAGAAGAATGCTCATTTTCCTCCAAAAGTATATCTTTCATTACAAAAAGGAGAGGTTTTTCTTACCCTGTAAAGGTAAATTATGAGGTGAAAAGTAATCTTGGGAAAGATGAATTATGGAGAAAAGAAGAAAACCTTCTTTACAATTATACATTCTGCTTCCCAATAATAAGAGACTGTGATGAAATATACTTTTCATTTTTAGAAGATGGGGAATGGAAAAACTCTTTTTCTGATAAAAAATTGCCAGAAGGAATAGGGATATTTATAAAGAAAGAAGACCTTGAACTCTTTTACCCTGTTATCTGTCAGGAAAAATGAATAAAAATGGATTTGTTCTTTTACTTACGCTCAGTTTTATCATTCTTATAACTTCTATTGTTTTAAATTTCCATAATTTTTCATCAATCCAGATAGAAAATTTGAAAAAAACAATGGAGGAAATCCAGGCTGAATATCTTGCAGAAACAGGGATATATATCGGGAAAAGAATTATTCAGAAAAGTTATTTATTAAAAGATGAATGGAGGGAGGGAAAAGATTTTATTATAAATGGAAACAGAATAAGCATAAAAATAGAGGATGAGGATGGGAAGATCTATTTAAACGGAATAATGGGGAAAAGGGGCTGGGTTAATCCGAAGTTGCTGAAATTGCTCAAAAACTTATTCACCCAGCTTGGAATTTCCGATAACCTTGTGGATTGCCTTCTTGACTGGATGGATGAGGATGAAATAGAAAGAGTTTTTGGGGCTGAAACTCTTTATTACCATACACTCTCACCACCATACCACTCACCAAACAGACCACTGTTTACACTGGATGAACTTTACTTTATAAAAGGGTTTACACCACAGATTTTAAAAGGAGATGAGGAAACTCCTGGACTTCTCAATTTTGTGACTTTATATTCCAATGGTAAAATAAATATTAACACAGCTTCACCATTTATTTTGAAAGCGATGGGATTTAATGAAAATGAGGTTGCACAGATAATAAATATCAGAAAGAAAAGACCTCTTTCAGGAGGTGTGCTTTACAGGATAAACAGAAATGTATATTTAAACAACAGAAGTTTAATCACTTATATGAGCAATTATTTCTGTGTAATTTCAGAAGGAATAACAGAGTCTGGAATTAGAAAGAGGGTAAAGGCATATTTCAAAAAAGATTATGCGAAGAAAAAGGTAAATTTGATAAGGGTTTTCTATGAATAGGCTATTTTTATATCTTAAGAAAAATTCTTACATTTTTATTTCAAAAAAAGGAGAAACAGGAGAGATTGGAGAAGATAAAATTGAAGATTTTATTAAAAGCAAAAAGGTTAAGGAAATTATTTTGATCCTCTCCAAACCAAGATTTTTCTTCCGCAAATTATCATTCCCCTTCAGTGATAGAAAAAAAATAGAAATGGTTCTTCCTGGAGAAATTGAAGATTCACTGCCTGATGAGGTTGGAAAATTTGTTTTTTCCTGGGATTTTATCAAAAAGGATAAAAACGGATGTTCCATATTTCTCATTGCAGTAAGGAAAGAATTTTATGATTTCTGGAAAAATTTAAGTGAAAAATACAATTTTAAACTCTCCTTTGATACCGATACTTTCCTTCTCTTCAATTTTTTCAAAAATTACATAAAACAAGAAAATTATCTCCTGCTTTTCTTGGATAAAGATTATGTTCTGCTCGATGTGGTGGAGGAAAGCAGACTTTCCAGTTCATACTCTTTATTCTTTGATAATGAGAAAGAACTTGAAGGTATTATTCCAATTATAAATTCAAAGGACTACCCATTGTTCTGGACAGGAGAGGAAAAAATTTTTAATATTCTCGGTATAAATGGAGAAAAAATCCAACTTCCACAAAATTTTCCTGCAGAGAATTTTTCCATCATTTACATAAAGCAGTTGAAACCCTATATATCCCAGAAAATAAAATTTCTTATATTGACAGAAAAAGAAAGATTTTCTCCTTCATTCATTGCATTGCCATTATTTTCTCTTTTATTCATTCTCTTTACAACATTCCCGTACATTAAACTATCAAAAGAAAGGAAGGAACTTGCAAAAATTAATGAAAAGATAATAAATGTTTTCAAACAGACATGTCCTGATGTGAAGAAAATTATAAGCCCTATTTCACAGATAAAAGAGAAAATAAAAGAAATCTCAAGTTTACCTTTTGAAATTACAAATGTAAATGTTTTAAAAACAATGGCAGATTTTATAAGGACAGTCCCTGAAGATATAAAGATTGAAGTAATGCAATTCACACTCACAGAAAATAGAGTATTTGTTTCTGCCAAAGTTAATGACCTTAAAGAATTGAAGAAATTTAAAGAAAACTTTGAAAAATCAGAACTATTTTCAGATATAAGGGTAAGCAATATTTCTTTCCAGCAGGATAAAAAGATAAGTTTTAACTTTACAGGGAATTACTATGGAAGATAAATATAGAAAAGTTTTTATCCTTTTTATGGTGTTTATTGCGGTATTTCTCATCCAGTTTGTTTATATTCCAGGAAGAAAAAAACTCATTTCAACAAGAAAACTTATAATGAAAAAATATGATGAATATGACCAGCTTCTCTCCCTCTGTAAAGAATATAAAGATTTGAGTTCAAAGAAAAACCAGTTTCTTCAGGGATACCAGAAAGAAAATTTCTCCCTCATCTCTTTTATCAGTGAAATTGCTGATAAATACTCTTTAAAACCAAATATGAAAGAGATAAAAATTTATCCTGAAATAAAAAGGGAAGATTTCGTTCTGCAGAAAGTAAAGGTTTTATTTACAGAGATTGAACTGAAAAAGATATATGAAATTCTCAAAAATATTGAAGAATCAAAAAATAAAATTTATATTTCTTATTACAACCAGAAAAGAAATAGAGAAAAACCATTCTTACTTGATGTGGAGATGGAACTTTATGTCCTCAAAAAGAAGAAATAAAAATGGCAGATATTTATCTTCTGGATGGAGGCACTATTCTTTATAGAAGTTTTTATGCAATCCCTCATCTTGCCACCTCAACAGGACAACCAACAAATGCGATTTATGGGTTTACAAATGTTCTTTTAAAGATAATAAAGGACAGAAGACCAAAATATATGGGAATAGCTTTTGATACAAAAGGGCCAACTTTCCGACATAAGGAATTTCCAGAATACAAGATTACAAGAAAACCAATGCCTGATGATTTATCAAGTCAACTCCATATTGTCCGCCAGATAATAGAATCACTTGGAATAAAAATAATTGAAATGAGAGGTTATGAAGCAGATGATGTAATAGCAACTCTTGCAACAAAATTGAGCAGTAAAGGGCATAAAGTCTATATAATTACCTCTGATAAAGATTTCTCTCAACTGCTCTCTGAAAATATTGAGATAATAAACCCTGCAGATTATGAAATAAGAAATGTCAAGTGGTTTAAGGAAAAATATGATGGACTTGAACCTGAAAAGATGGTTGATATAATAGCACTTTCAGGCGATGTTTCTGATAATGTTCCAGGGATAAGTGGAATTGGAGAAAAGACCGCAGTTAAACTTCTCAAAAAATTCGATAATTTGGAAAAAATATTTGAAAATATTGAGAAAGTAAGCCCATCAAAATTGAGAGAGAAACTTTTAAAAGAAAAAGATAAAGCATTTTTGAGCAAAAAATTGGCATGTCTGGACAAAAATTTACCATTTGATTTTGAAATAAGTGAACTTGAAATTAAAAAAATTGACCTTGAGAGATTGATGGAAATATTCACAAACCTTGAATTCCGAAGACTCCAGAATTACCTTTATGAAATATTTCCTGAGACAAAAAACCTCACAATCAACGAGGATTTAATTGCATTTTCAAATGGAGAGACTTATAAATTTGAGGAGATAAAAGAGAATATTGATAAATTCCAGAATATCCTTGCAGATGAGAAGATTGAAAAATATGGATTTAACTTAAAGGAAAAGATTGTCCAGCTTAAAATGAAAAATGTTGAATTAAAAGGGAATCTTTTTGATATTGCAATAGCAAGGTATGTAACAGGTCACAATATTTTCAAAAAAGATATTTTCAGTATGGTGGAAGAGTACAGGAGAATTTTGAAGGAAAATAACCAGGAATACCTGTTTTACAAAGTGGAGATGCCACTTACTGAAGTTCTTGCATGGATGGAAATTAACGGGATAAGAGTGGATGTGGAGTATTTAAAAAATCTGAGCAGACAATTATCCGGAGAGATTAAAATACTTGAAGACAAAATTTATAAAGAAGCAGGGGAAGTTTTCAATATAAATTCCCACCAGCAACTATCAAAGATATTATTTGAAAAGATGAAATTGCCACCTGTTAAAAAGACAAAAACAGGTTTTTCAACTGAAAACTCTGTTCTTGAAGAATTATCAAAATTGCATCCTTTGCCTAAATTAATTCTCCAGTATAGAGAATTGCACAAACTCAAATCAACATATGTTGACGGATTGCTCTCTTATGTAAATAAAGAAACAGGAAAAATACACCCGACTTTTAACCAGATTATCACAGCAACTGGAAGGCTCAGCTGTAGCAATCCAAACCTTCAGAATATCCCCATAAGGACAGAAAAAGGGAGCATGATAAGAAAAGCATTCTGCCCATCAGATAATAACATTTTTTATTCTTTTGATTACAGCCAGATTGATTTAAGGATACTTGCCCATTTATCAGAGGATGAGAAATTAATGGAAGCATTTTTCAATGATAAAGATATCCACACTGAAACTGCACAGATAATCTTCCCACCAGATTCTCTATTTTCCTCAGGATATACTGATAAAGAAAAAAGAAGAATAGCAAAGACAATAAATTTTGGAATAATTTACGGTATGAGTCCCTATGGTCTTTCAAAAGAACTGAACATTACACCTGAGGAGGCAAAAGTTTTCATAAATAGTTATTTTGAAAAATTCAAAGGGGTGAAGAAATATATTGAAAAAATAATAAAAGAGGCAGAAAAAAACGGGTATGTTTCAACAATTCTTGGGAGAAGAAGGTATATACCTGAACTGAAAAGTGAAGATAAAAACCAGAGAGAATTTGGAAAAAGAGTAGCCATAAATATGCCTGTTCAGGGTTCAGCAGCAGACATGATAAAAGTTGCAATGAATAATATTTATGAATATTTCAGGAAAAGAAAATTGAAAAGTAAACTTGTCCTTCAAATACACGATGAATTACTTTTTGATGTATACCCTGAGGAAGAGGAAGAAATAAGGGAGAATGTAAAAAAGTTGATGGAAAATGCTATTAAATTGAAAGTCCCTGTAAAAGTTGAGGTAAAAAAGGGCCCAAATTATCTGGAACTTTCTTAAATAAGTTAAAAAGTTGACAGATAGGGATTGTTTTTGGATAATAAAGAGGAAATGGTTAAAAGGTTTTATGTTTTATTCTTTTTGATATTCTGTTTTAATCTCTTTTCTTACTGGGAATGGACACCTGAAA
>Ga0164318_10008166_pt1 | contig 10176 bp, 8 predicted proteins | sample GuaBasSedimGuay9_FD_113734 | JGI IMG/M metagenome (GOLD analysis project Ga0164318, IMG submission 113734) | Subseafloor sediment microbial communities from Guaymas Basin, Gulf of California, Mexico - Guay9, Core 4571-4, 0-3 cm | ecosystem: Environmental > Aquatic > Marine > Hydrothermal vents >...
CACTACGCAATACTAAAACAGTGTCATTGATAATTGTCGCTCTACTTTCCTGTCTGTTGCTCGCGTCGGCAGTATCGGCTAAATCCGAAGGGGCGCACGCCAGCATCCCGGAATATACGGGTGCTGAAACTTGTCTTGTGTGCCACCAGCAGGAGGGCGAGGACTTCGTAACCTCGGTCCATAACACGTGGATGGGCGAGGCGACACACGTTGTCGGAAAGGAAGGCGAACCGACAGGCAAACTCGTTGGTATAAACGATTTCTGCATTTCCGTGAAATCGAATGAAGCCCTATGTGGTAAGTGTCACGCTGGCTATGGCTTATCCGAACACGATTTTTCGGTTGAGAAGATCGACTGCCTGATCTGTCACGCACCGAATTACAAGAAGACCGCGTCAGGTCCTGATCCATCGATTGATGCGACGGCAGCAGCCCGGAATGTCGGACCGCCGACGCGTGAGATGTGCCTGCGCTGCCATGCACTGGCGAGCGGTGGAGACAACAACAAGCGGGGCAATCTTGAACTTGTGATGGGTGCTGCAAACATCTCACGAGACCTCGATGTTCACATGAGCACTGGCATGGCATGTCAGGACTGCCACACGTTCGTGAATCACCATGTATCCGGTAGGGGCATGGACCTGCGTATCGATGATACCGATGTTCCGGTCACCTGCGACGACGAGAGATGTCACGGCAGCGAGCCTCACGCAGAAGGTTCGATGTACAACAAGCACACTGATCGGCTCTACTGCACCGCATGTCACGTAACAGCGTATGGCAAGGTGCAGACCGTGGAGATGTCCCGCGACTGGGAAGATACGCATCTCGGCAAGGACAACCTGTATCACCTGACGACCGTTCGTGAGAGCAATCCCGCACCGATTCATGTCTGGTGGAACCGGATGTCTGAGATCGTTGATCTTGCAGATCCGGTTGTGCGTGGTGATGATGGTGCCGTGATGATGGCAAAGCCGGTCGGTGGAATCGATAATCCCGCATCAAAGATATACGCAGCAAGGTTTCACCGGGGCAGACAGTCATGGGATGGTACGCACCTGCTGCCGTACAGGCACAAGACGGTCAAGGAGACGGGCAACATGACTCAAGCGATCTTTGTGGCGACAGGCAAGATATACGACCCGGTCCAGTATGTGGACACCGCACGGTATCTGGGACTCTTCCATGGAGTATCGCCGAAAGAGGATGCGCTGACATGCAAGGACTGTCACGAAGACCACGTTATCGACTTCGAGGTACTCGGATACGATATCGAGAAGGATGCATCCGGAAACCTGATCAGCGCAACAAAGCCGGGCGAGAGTACGAATCTCGCTGATTTCAATGCGAAGGCAGGAACAGCGACCGGAGCTGCCGAAGGTTCCGGCGAATCAACCGCAGCCACACCTGGTTTCGGGATTATCCCGGCACTCGGCGGGCTTATGGCTGTAGCGTATCTGCTGCGGATGCGGAACTGAATCGATTTAGATGGCGAGATGGATGGCTATGTCCATCCACTCCTTTTTTCATTTTTACTAACAGGAGGTAGCTATTACTACTTTGTCAGATTAACCACCCATTCAGGCGATTGACGTTGGTTTTGTTTTCCAAACGGTTTGAGGTCATGCCACCGCCCGCCGTTGATTTATCTGTAATGTGACAAAGTAGGACTATGGAGGTAGATATGATTGAAATAGTTGGTTTTGCTGTCAGAGGTTTTATCGTTGGAAACTCATATCCCGGTCCACATGCATTTCTTGTACGATCCGATCACCATCTTCACATCCAAGTCTACGATGCCCTCTATTTTTTGACATCCGTCGATAAATTTCTGTAATTCGATGATAGACCTGAACATAACCTCGCCTAATAGATTGAATTGTGTGTTTGTACGATACAGGGCGATAATATGCTCATGATCCTTGAGCAGTTCATCAGAAACGCTCTGCAGGTTTGAATCAGCAATCTTAATACTTATGAACGCCTTGACACACTTCTCCGCTTCTTTGCAGTTAAGAAGTAAGGCGAAGCCCTCGATTACCTTATTTTTAGCCATCTCGGCAATTCTTCGTCTGACCGTCCCCTCGCTCACGCTGATCTTGTTTGCGATATCGACATTACTCATCCTCGCGTTCTCGCTTAATATCCTGATGATCTTCAGGTCGACGTCATCTACCGTCAGCGTTTCGAGTAGACCCTCGCACGACTCCTTTCTCCAGCACTTGACTCTCTGATTGCGGTGATCTTCCATAGTTAGCACTATGCCTTGACGGTATAAAAATATTGTGTAGCGAAATCCGCAACAATATTACGAAATCTTTATATAGGGGTGTAGACAACAAGAAGATATAAGCACAATGTGCAACAAAACGTTACAAGGAGTGAATATCATGGCAAACGAAGAATATAAATGGTTCCTGCGGGACGAGGTCGTCGACGCGGGATTATGTACATTCTGCGGCGCATGTGCCGCGATCTGTCCAAATGACAGAATTGAGTTTCGGGAAGATGGTCCAGCGCTTAAGGAAGAGTGTCCGCGAAATGGGCAAGGCGCATGCAAGGACGTCTGCCAGCGCGTGGTTACCTTTGCATCGAAGATCGGTCCGAATATCTTTGGTTTCAAAGCAAAACCGCCAGCACTGCTTGGACAGTACGAAACACTTGTTGCGGCACGGGCGACCGATCCCGCGATACAAGAGGCTGGACAGGACGGCGGCGCAGTGACCGCTCTTCTCTCGTACTGTATGGACAATGGCTTGATCGATGGCGTGATCGCAACCGGTGACGCAGGAAAGCCAAGTTCACGCGTTGTCAGGTCAAAGGAGGAACTGCTCGATTCCGCCGGCTCGAAATACTCCGCAATTCCTGTGCTCACAGCGATCAAGGATGCAGGCGACATCACGAATGCCGCGGTGGTCGGGCTGCCATGCCACGTCTACGGGGTCAGAAAGACCCAGTTCTTCCCGGGCATGATGTCGCATGGCTACGAGGTCGGCGAGAACGGTGAGAAGATTAAGGTTCCGAACATCGCTTACGTCATCGGCTTGTTCTGCACCGAGAACTTCAACTATGGCAAGCTGGCAGTGTTCATGCAAGAGAAGGGTGTGGCCATAAGCGATGTCAGGAGAGCCGCTATACATCTCGACGAACTGGTTGTGACGACCGATTCCGGAAGTTACGAGTTTGATCTCAACGATCTCTGGAATGCGGGATGTGTTCAGGACGGCTGCGTGATATGCAGGGATGCGGTCTCCAAACTCTCTGACATATCGGCAGGGTTCATGGGCTCTGATAAGGGCTGGACGACGCTCATGGGAAGAACACAAAAGGGTGTCGAGCTGATCAAAGCGGCAGAGGAAGCCGGATACATCGAGACAAAGCCGGACGTCGATCTCCACCGGATCGATGAGTTTGCGGGCATCAAGATGCAGCGGTTCAAATGGGAACTTGCTCGTAGGCTCGATGAGGGTAAGAAGGTCAAGTTCTACTGGGCATCAGACTATCCAGGTATCGTGGGCGAGGTCAATGGTACGTTCTATGTCAAGATAAAGACCAATTCAGGACTGATGGGTGCAGATCCGCTTGCGAAAGTGGCTGAACTTGCTAATAAATACGGCGATGGGACACTCGAGATTACATCAAGGCAGACCGTCGAGATTCAGGGCGTTACCGGCACGAACGTGGACGCACTGATGAGCGATATCTATGCGAGTGGTCTTGCAACGATTGGTATGGGCTATGTCTCAGCGTGCGTCGGGATGGATTACTGCACGGAAGGGCTTGTCGAGACCAAGAAACTAGCAGGAGAGCTCACAATGGCGTTTGCTCAGCGACTGACGCCGCACAAGGTGAAGATCGGTATCGCAGGCTGTGCGAACGACTGTGTGCGAGCCAAGCGCCACGACGTCGGTCTTATCGGGCAGGTACGCCCTGAGATCGATACCGAGAAGTGCAACGGCTGTGGACGGTGTGCCGAACTCTGCCGGGTCGATGCGATCTCAATTGTTCTTGGAAAGGCGGTAATTGACAAGGACAAGTGCGTAACCTGCGGATGGTGTATAAGGGGATGTCCGAACGAGGCCGCGATCGAGAAGGAACGCGGGTACGCGATGTGGATCGGCGCCAATGATGCGAGACGACCTGCTGACGGACTACTCTTAAAGTCGTTCTGTACGGCGGAGGAGATTCCCGGGTTAATCGATGCGGTTGCAAAGACGCTTGTCAAGCACAAGACAAAGCCGGGCAGAGAGAGGCTCGGGAATGTGATGAAGAACGTCGGCGAGGGCAAGTTCATCAAAGAGGTTCTGGATCAGGTGTGATAGTACTTTATTTAACCGCGGAGATTACGGATCCCCTCTACGTAATCTCCGCGGTTTCCGCTTTTTTTAAGTTGTGTAACAGCTTTGGTTTGGTGGTCATGTTCTTGCAGCATCTACCGCAAGGTCGCAAGTGTCATTTTATGCGAGTGTGGGGGTATCTGCATATACCGCTCCAAGTATCTTTCCTCCAAGCGTGGTCATCGAAAACCACTCAATCCCCCAGCCGTGGTTTATAGCGTACTCTGCCCGCTCTTTCACATAACTAAAGTCAAGAATCCCGAATGACTTGAGTGCTGGCATGATCCGCTCCGCAAAGATGTTTATGGAGAGAAAACTTATCGGCAGGTAGGCCTCGGAAATCCCGTCTATGTCTCCGATCTTCATACCGATCCTCCGCGTCTCCTCATCGAAATGATATCTCCTGCCAGGCTCACACGCTGCAAGGTGTACCGCGATAACGTCCCGTGATGCCTGCACCCAGTCAGGGCCCGCACAATCCTGTGGTGGCAACAATCGCCTCCACTCTATATGATTCCAGAACGCATCGAAGAGTATGATGAACTGCTCTTTCGGCGGGAGATTCGTAAATATCTCGATCCGCGGGGTTACCTCCATCCCGTTTTTCTCATTCACAACCACGAGGTTCAGGGTTTTAGCGAGATTATAAAATAGATGAATGGTTCGCGAATCTGGCTGGTTTGCACTACCTTTCAGGTCTTCCGGACTCTCTATCAGGTTATTCAGTGTAAAAAGATCTTTTCTGCGGATGAAACTATTTGCAGTGGTCAGTTTCATGCCATTATTGGAACTGATGTATCGCAGGAAGGTCCGGAAATCATCCGGGAGTGATGTCTTGCCTGATTCAATGTCAGCCTCTGATACTACCTGACTGACCATCGAATCCACATCGAAAGTCTGAGAAACACTAACCACTTCACCCATCATAGCCCTATCAAGTTCCTCAAAGAACCATCGCTCATAATCTTCTTCCCAGGTGTCAGAGTAGAGATCAAGTCCACGGTATGCATCGAATCTGCGAATGTATTTATCGGGGGGTTTGAATGCATCAAGGATATCCTCCAGTTCTTCGTCATTTAAATGTCCTTTTTCATGAAGAAACTTGTAGAACTTCTTAAAAGAGACGGGGATCTGGCGAAGATCGCTCCTGCTGCTTGCAACCTTTCTGATATACCAGTCTCCAAGATATTCCTCGATACCCATTCCTGTAACCTCTATGAGAGTGCCTTGCCCATGTCCTGTGAGGTATGTCGCGAAGAACTCAATCTCAGCGGCATGCCCTGACGCCGTCTTCTCACTTAGCCCCTTCTCTACGGTCAGATACTTGTAGAATGATGTAACAAGTTCTTCAACTTCGCTGTCCGGTTCATCGTCACCTGCCATACAAATCCTCCATTGCGAACTCGTGCTATCTCACTAACGTTGTGCTCGGAATCCATGATAAAGGGTGCTGCTATGATCTGCATCCCTGCCGGTGATCAAACTCATCCGGTGTTTCATGCATGGGTTACAACATGGACGTTACGGCGCGCGCAGCACCATATCTCGTGGTTTTGCATGACCGTGACACCGCATAGTGTCCGGAATCGGATGCTAACAGACCCCGGAACAGATACCTTTTAATCTGTGCAAACCCAAACTATTGAATCGATGATGCACTCATTCGTAGATGTCGTCCTGAAACTCGAAAAAACATCCCGCACGCACCGGCATTACAGGGGTCTATTGAACCTGGTCCTCATTTTCCTTCTCTTCTACACACTACTACTCTACGTCAGCGCACCGGTCATCTTCGCACGGTACAGTTCTTATGATTTTACTTTGCTCGAATATCCGGTGCGCATGAAGATGGTGTGCACCGTCGCTCTGGCGCTCATCCCCGCGATCGTTATCACCTCCCTGCTCTATATCCGCAGAAAACCGGTGAGTGTCATCAGGTCAATCGGTGATGCGTACCCTCTGCTCAGGGAGCGGCTGCCCACCGCTTATGACCACGCGGACTCATCAGGCATCGTTGTGGACGATCTGGCAGAGGGTGTGTCTATCGACGCAGGGTCTATCAGAAAGTCGGCGATCATCAGCAAAAAAGGGATAATCTTCCGGGCAGCAGCATCTCTTGTGTTGGTGTCTCTTCTACTGTTTGTATCATCGCCAGACGCGCCCCGTTTCATAACGCCTGAAGAGCTTGAGTCCAAGATCACCCCGCAAACTGATGAGGAGCGAGAGGAAGCTGCGGACGAGGCGCATCAGCAGCAACTGATGAGCGAACTCGGATCCGAGTCCGGTTCAGGTAGCGGCGATGCAGAGATCTATGGCAAGCCGTCAGTTGCGGTGATCGAGGGCACAGATATCGAACTGGTGATGTTCTCGGATGCCGGTGTCGGGCACAGCTCCCGCAGGACCGAATCCGAGCCAATAAGTTTCATTTCAGGGACTGTGTACGCTGCAACGCCTGTGTCGTCCGAGACCTACATCGACAGACTGCCTGAAGAGAACAGGGATCTTATCAAACAGTACTTTATGGAGATGGCTGAGGTCGGTTAAGGGAATTGGGCCGACCGGCGGAAACTCCGGGCTCCCACACTACACTATATCATCACACCATCACACCATACTATAATAGTCTCCGGCGAAGATTGGGTGTCCGGAGTGATAAACCATGTCAATCATCAGATTCGTGCCCCAACAGAAGCACATGTCTGCCACTATGGGCGGACTGCTGATCCTGGTCAGCGAGACCATGTTCATGTTCTCCATGTTAAACTTCCTGCGGGTGACCCGGATTTAGTACTACAACCCGGCGATCCCTACATGCGCCAGCTATTCCCGCACTACCTGGTGTTCCTTATGGCACTGGCTTCGGCTGCGCTGGTGGCGATGATCCTCGTGTACGTATTCATCATGCCAAGCAAGATGGTGTACTCCTGGCAGCAGGCTGTGAGACGACCGCAACCCAACTACAACCTGCTCATGGAGGTACACAAGGAACTAACAGAGTTGAGAGGGCGAGATGGGCGAGATGCGAGGTCAGAGGTGTGACAAGATGGTGGCATAGGTCGTGCTTATCAAGCAATCCGATAGGTCTGCATATACCGCGACCTTCCGACTGATAAAACTCTGTACGGTGTCACTCGTGTATTATATAGTATTACCCCAATCCTTAATGTATAATCATGTAGGAACATAAAGTTTATATAACATGTGATCAAGGTAATGCGCACCAAGAAATTTCAGACCACACGCCCGCACATGTCTGCCTATGAGGCAGGGTGGCATGTATTTAAATATGATATCGGGGTGGCGCCGGGGTGGCGCTTGGGATGGGTTTCCTGGATAAACACTATAGGAGGAACATAACGTGGCAGATACAATAGACCTCTATGATGACCGAGGCAAGAAATTGAAGGGTGATGTTGACCTTCAAGCCATAAGTCCACTCAAGAACTCGGCTATTCTAGGTATGGTTAATACCGTTAAGAGAACGGTAGCCGTTAACTTAGCCGGTATTGAGAAGGCATGCAAGAACTCGAGCTACGGCGGACAGAGCCGGAACATTCCGGGCCGTGAAGTAGATATCGATCCAACCGCAAAGGCAGACAAGATTGCTGCACGAGTCAAGGAACTGATTCAGGTCGAAAAGGGTGACGACACTGAAGTTGTGGTTCTTGGCGGCGGGAAGTTCTTGCGAGTAGCAGCACCGACCAGGAGAATCGAGGCTGGCGCTGAATACGTTGCCGGAATGACCTGCACGGCAGCAGCACTTACCGAAGCACTGCGCGAGGAGTACAACCTTGGGATGTACGACACTCCGTATGTAAAGAACGCAATCTGGGGAACATACCCACAGACGATGGACATGAAGGGCGGAAACGTGCTCTCAGTCTTAGGTATTCCACAGAACGATGAGGGTCTGGGATTTGCTCTTCGAAACATCATGGCAAACCACCTTGCAATGCTATCCCAGAGAAACGCGATGAACTGCGCTGCAATCTCAAGCATTCTTGAGCACTGCGGAGTCTTTGAGATGGGACAGGCAATGGGCCTCTTCGAGCGATACCAGTTACTTGCACTGGCGTATCAGGGATTAAACGCAAACAACATGGTGTACGATATGGTCAAGAACAACGGCAAGACCGGAACAATCGGTACCGTTGTCCAGGAGACCGTCGGACGCGCAATCGATGACGGTGTCATCTCCGTTGACAAGACGATGCCATCAGGATACAAGGTCTACAAGGCAAACGATGTGTGCCTGTGGAACGCATACTGCGCAGCAGGTACGATGGCAGCAACGATGGTGAACTGCGGTGCACTCCGTGGCGCACAGGCTGTATCATCAACACTTCTGTACTTCAACGACATGATCGAGAAGGAAACCTCACTCCCGGGATGCGACTGGGGTCGAGTTGAGGGTACTGCGGTAGGATTCTCCTTCTTCAGCCACTCAATCTATGGCGGTGGCGGTCCTGGTGTGTTCAACGGTAACCACGTTGTTACGAGGCACTCAACAGGAATGGCTATCCCATGCGTGGCAGTTGCGGTGGCACTTGATTCAGGAACGCAGATGTTCTCGCCAGAGTCAACATCCGCAATCGTGCTTGACACCTTCCAGGATGTGCCAATCATGATGAACCCACTCAAGGAGGTCGCAGCAGCGGTGTAAAGAGGAATTGTTTCATGGTTACAACAACAGATTCTGATCCCGTACAATACGAGATATTTCCGAAGAGGATGCTTGACCCTTCCTCGGCACAGGAGCTCTTGAATCGGCTTGAGCAGATCGAGGGCGTTACCCGCGTGCTGGTCCAGGGACCAAGACTTCCACTTACAGTTCCTTATGGGCCCGGAAAGGGCGCTCCGGTTGACCACACGGCTCGAGAGATTATCCGGGTGGGCGATCAGGTGATGGAACTGCAGGTGAAGGTAGGGCGGATACGCCTTGAATCAGTGCATGATGTGATGGAAGAGGTCAGAGCGCTATGTGACGAGCTGTTCCCGTTCCCCTATGAACTCAAGGAGGGACTGTTCCTTCGCAGGAAGGCTACGGTCACCGATTATGCAAAGTATGGCCCTGACGAACTTGTCGAGGACAAGAGCATGTATGGGATGACCGATCCGAACATGTCGCCGAATTCGAAGATATGCGAGTCATGCGTTGACACGAGGGAATAATATGTTTGGCAGGGAGACACAGGTTATCGATTGCAGGGAGGGAATGGGTCTTGGAAAGGGTGGCGGGCTTGCACAGCGCGGCACGCTCTCTGAAACGGGACGACCTGATGTAATCGCAATCGCAATGTCCCCAGGAAGGCGCCACATCACAAAACCCGTCTGCGAGATCACGCACGGACTCAGGAGAGAAGGAATCCAGGTCAGTGTGCTCGTACTCGAAGCCGGAGCCGGTGTTCCCGAGGAGGGACCCAGCGATAAGATGGCGAAGGGTTACGGACCGAAGTTCGGTCTGACCCAAAAAGAGATCGAGCAGATAGCGCGACATCGTGTAGCATTAATCCATCTCGGAAACATCGATTCGCATGTGATCTACAAGACAAAGTACGTACTGAAATATGTAGATGTACCTGCGGTTATTGCCTGCCAGAATCCGGTTGACTTTGAGGATTTTGCAAAGGCAGGGATCAAGACACGACTGGTAATGCCCATGGACAAAGATATCGATACACAGGGCACAGTCATGGAGATTGTAGCCGGAATTACGAGGGGTGTTACCTGCCAGCGTGGCAGTTTGAACGAACTCGTAAAAGCAATTATGAAAACAATACCACAACATACATAAAAGGAGATATAATTATGGCATACACACCACAATACTATCCAGGAG
>Ga0164318_10008168_pt1 | contig 10175 bp, 12 predicted proteins | sample GuaBasSedimGuay9_FD_113734 | JGI IMG/M metagenome (GOLD analysis project Ga0164318, IMG submission 113734) | Subseafloor sediment microbial communities from Guaymas Basin, Gulf of California, Mexico - Guay9, Core 4571-4, 0-3 cm | ecosystem: Environmental > Aquatic > Marine > Hydrothermal vents...
ATAAATATTTTTTTATTTAAGAGAATTTTATTACAAAAATTATTATTTAACTATAAGAATAATTACTGAAGAAATATGAAAAAAATAGCAATTTTTGATAGCGGGGTTGAGACTCCAGAAGAAATCATAATAGCAGCGGGATTTACACCTTATAGATTATTTGGTGAGTTTGATATTACACCTGGTGCAGATACTGAAACACCTGATATTATTACAGGAGTTCATTCTTATATAACAAACTGCAAAGTAAAGATTGTTTGGAATATGTCAGATGCCCCTGATTTTGCAAGATATAGTGTGTATCGCTCCCATATTTCTGGGACTACAAATTTAACAAGAAGTGATGTTATCACAAACATTTATAATAGAAATATCACCAATTATATTGATACTCCTCCAAATAGTGGAGCAATTTTGTATTACAGTGTAACAGCACTGGATAATTTTATATATACAAATGAAAGCTGGTATTCAACTCAGACTGTTGTAACATTAAAAACTGCAATTACAATTGTTAAATCAGTTTCAAATGTAATCCTCAAAAATAATTCAGTTCCTGCAATTCCAGGGGCTACTATTACATACAAGATAACCTATTCAAATAATGGTTGCTTTTCAGCTAATAATGTGATAATTTATGATAAGGTTTCCAAAAATGAGGTTTATTTTACACAAGGAGGAGGCACTGCAACAGGCTGGATATTTGAGTGTAGCACAGATGAATCACCCGAACAGTCTTATAGCTCAGCAGATTATGTATCTATATTACCATCTGATAAAAGTAAAATTAGATGGATTCGTTGGAAAAAGCCTATAGTTACTCCAGATGAAGATGGATTATTTTTGCTTTATAAATTAATTATAAAATGAAAAAAGGAGACAAAATGAAAAAGTTTGGATGGTATGTTTTTCTTTTTTCTTTTATATTTATATTAAATCTTCTTGCATTTCAAACAAAATCAAGATTTCTTAATTTAGTTCAAAGGAAAGCATTTTATTTTTTCTGGAATGAAGCAAATCCAAAAAATGGTCTGATACGGGAAAGGGCAGCCAATTTTATGGAAGGAGATACTGACCCTCGGTCACTTGCAAGTATTGCATCAGTAGGATTTGGATTAACTGCTATATGTATTGGTCATAGCAGAGGCTGGATAAGTTATGATAAAGCTTATCAGAGAATATTAACTACGCTTAAATTTTTTAAAAATTCTGTAGAAGGGACAAATGGATTTTATTACCATTTTTTGAATATTTATACTGGCAAAAGAGCAGGAGATTGTGAGCTTTCTTCAATTGATACAGCTATTTTTCTTGCTGGTGCTCTTTTTGCAGGGGCATACTTTAAAGGTACGCAGATAGAAAGGATAGCTGATCAGCTGTACCGTAAAACAGATTGGGATTGGATGCGAAATAAGAAAGTATATATCTGTATGGGATGGAAACCAGAAGAAGGTTTTTTGCCATATTACTGGCAGGATTATAGTGAGGGATTCTTGCTTTATGTTCTTGCAATTGGTTCTCCTACTCATCCACCAAAAAATGGGGTAGAAGGTTGGAAGAGATTTAATATGCCTGTTGGGTCATATAAAAAATATAAATATGTTTATTGTCCCTGGCGTAATGCTTTATTTATTCATCAATATCCACAATTGTGGCTGGATTTGAGAGATAAAATTTATAATTCTATAAACTTTTTTGAAAATTCTGTAAAGGCAACTTTAGCAAATAGGCAATATTGTATTGATAATAGCTCAAAATTTAAAAGTTATAATAAAAACTGTTGGGGCTTAACAGCTTGTGATGGTCCTGATGGTTATACAGTTTATGGTGCGCCACCTTGGGATGAGAGATATCCAGCTGCTTTAGATGGGACAGTTGCACCAACTGCCGCCGGTGGCTCTGTGATGTTTACACCTAATGAATCAATTAGAGCATTAAAATATATGTATAAAAATTTTAAAGAAGATATATGGGGAAAATATGGATTCTGCGATGCATTCAATATTGATGAGGATTATTATGATGGTGATGTAATAGGAATAGACCTGGGAGCTATGTTGCTTTCAATTGAAAATTATAGAACAGGTCTTGTCTGGAAAAAATTTATGCAGATAAGCTACATTAAAAATGCACTTAAAAAAATGGGATTTAAGGATAAAAATAAGTAATTACTCAAAAAATTTTTCCTTCAAAAGTAGCTCTTTTACATTTTGGAATATTGGGTCTTTTTCAAATCTCTTTTGCATTACTCCATTATTTAAATAATTATCCAGTGTAACCAAAATCATTCCTTGGTCCAATCCAAGATACTTATGAGTTACAATATCATTTTCTATATCTACAGAATCATATAGACCATATTCGCCATAAATTTCTGGATATTCTTTAATCAATTCCCTTAAATTTTTCATAACTACTTTGGGCTTATAAGAAGATAGAGCCAGAATAATTGCGTGAGGAGTAACAATTCCTTCAGGTTCATATCCTTTTGCACCAAGCACAGTGATACCAAATTCATGATACCCACCCCACATATTATCTGGAGTAGAACAAGGTGAAAAACCCCAGAATTTATATCCTCTTTCCTTTGCATAAGCAATATGGAGTTTAACAATTCTTTCATTATTAAGTCCAAAACTATTTGGTGCCCATTTTTTTTCATTTATTACAATAGTAGGCATAAGAAATTCAAACATACTTCCACCCCAACTGGGTACTATTTTTTCTCCTGCATAAGTATAATATCCTTCAAAAACCTTTACTCCAAAATATGTGCGCCATTTTCCTTTTGGTTTCTGTCGTTGCCAATCCCATTCTACTGGTAATGTTCGGTATACCTTGAACCAGTGTTCTTTGGGTACATCTCCCTTTCCTATGGCAATCAAACTTGCTACACGCGGTTCTGTAGCTATTAAGCCATAATGATATTTTGTAGGTACTTTCTTATCAGTATGATAACCCAGTCTCATCTGACCATTTGATGGGTCATATAATTTAGAAAAATCCATTTTATTTAAAATTTCGTCCACTTCTTTTTTGAGTTTCCCATTAAATGAGTTTCTTAAGCAGATCAATCCTGCTGCCATCCAGCCATTATCTACTGTAGAAATATATTCGCAAGAGATTTTCGCATTTTTTGTAAGATACCAATTATAAAAGAGTCCTTTCCACTTTTTTAATTTTTTTAATGTTTTCAACATCCGTCTTAGTAAAGCAACCGCTTCTTTTTCATTTATGAATCCAAAGTCATAGGCTGCTAAAATACAAAGAATATGTAGCCCCACATTTGTAATGTTAGTATAATCACCTATATGACTATCTTTTAAACCTTTTCCAACTTTTATATGGTCCATAATAAGAAATGTATTTCTATCGTATATATTTGCAAAATAAAGCCAGGTATCTTTTGCAATTTGTAAAAGTAATTTTTTATCACCTTGGTTTAAATTAATTTTTTTAACGATTGATTTTGGGAAACCAATAAGTCTATTTCGCGGTTTTGTATATTTTAAAAGTTTAAAATCTTCAATTGATATTGAGACATCTTTCTTTGGAAGAAATTTTATATCGTCAATATATATCCGCCCTTTTGGAACATTTGCTGAGACATTTTCAAAAGTGAATAAAAGTTTTTCAACACCTTCCCAGTTAAAATTTTCTAAATTGCCTGTAAATTCATCAAGACTAATGCTATATTTTTTCCATCTTGTTTCAATATTAGTAATAATGTAAAAAATTTCTTGATTCCAAGTACATATTTTAACTTTGAGAATAGAATTGAATCCAGCTTCTTTATCTCCTTTTATATAAAATTCTAATTTGTTGAATAGACTTAAATCCATACCACAAAATGGGCATAAATAACCTACTTTTGAATTTATAGGTTCTACATTATAATCTATGCATAGATAATATCCTTTATTGTGTAAATCTTGGTCAGAGATTATAGATACCTTACAATAAGCATCTCTATATTTAGGCTCAAGATTTACTCCTTCACATTTTTTATCCATTACATTGAACCACTTAGTTTTATCAAAATCAATTACTACTAAAGGGTGCTCGGGATCAATTATTGTTGCTATAGCATTTGCAAAATTTATGCTTAATAGCAATATTAAGAGAATAGAAAATTTTCGCATTTTCATCTCCTCCTACACTAAATTTTTTATCTATCATATTTATGGTGCTACGGCTTTTAATTAAAGATTTTCGCAATAGGAAATAATTTAATAAATTGTATTCCATATGTCAATAATTTTTTAGTATTTTTTAGGGGAATTTTTCCTTAATATTTTTTTATGCAACAGGAATTATCTGTTCATTACATTATTTAACTTTTTTGCTATCTAATATCATCGTATTATGTAGTTTCTTCCTGTGTAGTTGTTTCCTGTGCAGTTTTTTCAGGTTTAGTTTCCTCGGTAGATTCTGAGGTTGTTTCCTGTTCTGTTTTAAGTGGTTCTTTTACTTCAGACTTTGCTTTTTCTTTTTGCTTTAAATATTTTGATTTTTTCTCCATTTCTTTTTTGAGAAGTCTTAACCTTCGCTGAGCTCTTTTTAATCTTTTTCGTAATTTTCTAAATTCAACATCTTTTTCTTTTTCCTGCGAATTTGAGAAGTTTTTCTCTTTTTCTGATACCTGCTTTTTTAATTCATCCACTTTGTTTTGCCATTTTTCTATTAGACTTAAATCCATATTCTATCCTCCAATTTCAATTTTTATAATATATATAATTTCTTATTATTCATACTTTTTTAAAAAATTTGAAATACTCTTTAATTGTTAATATATTTACAATTATAACAACACAGCAGACATTTCAATAAATAAATTCTGTTGCGTTGTGCTAATAATAATAAAAATGGTAAGAAAAGTCAAATAAATTTTGCTTTTTACAGTAAGCCAATCACAGCAAATTTTAATGGTAGTAATATTAGTTCTGATGGTGGCTTATTATATTATTTATCATTTAATATATAATTAGGCTCTGAATGAATTGTTGGGAATTTGTTGGGAAAAGAAAAATGTATTATATTAGGTCTCATACTTCCTAATAATTTTAAAATGCTTTCATATTATATAAAATTGAATTTATGTGATAGATAAGTAAATGATTAGAATCAACAAAATAATTCTCTTTTATCTTAAATTTGGGTTGAATTATTCCTTCTCCTATTATTACAATACTTTCTTTGTCAATTAAATTATCATTTTTTATTACATCCATAATTGAATGTGTTTTAATAATTTTTCTTCGTGGAAAAATACATTTTACACAAAAATATTTATCTGTTTTATTTCATAATGTTCATTCTGCTTTTTTATTTTTATATCGTGAATATTATATCCCTCTATTTTCAGTGCAATCAACAATGAAAGAGAAGGGATTAAATATTTTTTCCATTTAACAAATAGAGGTATTCCGTAAAATTCTTTAATATCACCATCTTTTTTTATATATCCATTTACATGTCCAATAAAATTTTCGCTTTTTAGAAAACATTTATCAGGAAAAATAATTTTATCCATTTCCATAGTATATTTTGAATTTACTAAATTTTTCGTTGGAATTATCCAATGAATATTACCATATTTTTCTATGTTTAACATATTTCCATTATATACGTTATTATCCCATTTTCCCATTTGCAAATAAAGATTTTTTATATTGTATTTCTTTATAAAAGATTCTAATTGCATTGATTGAGTTAATGATGTAGAACTTAAAAAATATTTTATTATAATAAGATATGGTTTTCTTTCAAAGACATTTTTTAAAGTAGATAAAATAGCCTCTCTTCTATTAGGAAACTGTTTTTGTGTCAAATTATCGTAATATATAAGGAAAACATTATTGAGATACCATTTATCTAAAAATTTAACATTTTTCTTTTCAGGGAAGTAATTTTTTGTACAGCTTAAAGATACATTTAAAACTAATATAATTAATAATGTGAGTTTATTTACTTTCATCATAACTGAATAACCTCCTTATTAGTAATTTCATTTAATAAATTTCTAAAGTCAAATATATTTCAGAAAAATCTGTAAATCCAGATATAGTGAAAATTTTAATATATATGTAATCAACTTTTAACTTATTTTTATAAGAAAGATAGCATGAACTAATTCATACTCCTATTACTAAAAATATAAGAAAAAATTATATTTATAAAAAATATATAATAACAATTTTTACAAACAAAAAGATTTAAAAGATATTTCCATCCCAAAAATATTTTTATATTGAGGAACAGCGAGACGAACAATGAACATATTCTGACAAAAGCAGATAAAAAACAATAAGCTATACTATTTTAAAAATCAAATTATTTCCTTTTAATCATTTATTTTTGTTTCAATTTCTTTTGCTATCTGTTGATATACATCATCTGAAAAAGAGATGTTATATTGTTTAAGAATATGAATAATATTATTTTTTGAACCACCAGAAGCAATTAAAGTTTTAAGCATATCAAAGAATGAATCATCAGTTCTTTTATATTTTTCCGGCAGGATGACAGGCCTGAAGTTGGATGTACGAGTTCTTGGGACGGAGAGGTTAAGTTTATCATATTTGATATTTAATATTTTATTATGGAACCCATTTTTAACTTTGTCTGGGTTGTTCTGGACGAATAGGTCATATTCAGCAAGCATAATGATGTTAATGAGATTTTCAATAAGAAAGAGAAGTACAAAATAAAAAAGTAATTGGAATGAATTAATTCTAATAAAAAGAAAGATAAGATTTTGGTTAAATAAAGAAAGATTAAATAAATAAAAATTCTAAATTTTTACCAAAAATTTGTTATATTAAGAAGTATGAGTAATTGGGAATTATAGTAATAAATAATTAGTCAGTTGTCCACAAATTTTTTTATAGATCTTTTCTATTGAAATTTTATTTTTATTTATTATAATTATTATATGATAGAGAATATTATAAATACATTAAAGGGATTTCATCTATCAAAAGAGATGATAGTTCTTTTTATAAGTATGTTACCCATATCGGAATTAAGAGGAGCAATACCTCTGGCAGTGCTTCATTTTAAATTTCCAATTTATAAAGCATATATTATCGCAGTAATAGGTAATTTAATTCCTGTTTTACCTATAATTTATTTTCTTGAACCAATAAGGAAATTTCTCTCTAAAATAAAAATATTTAAGATATTTTTTGAATGGCTTTATAGGCGAACTTATAAAAAGAGTCAGAAGGTTATGAAATATGGTGCAATAGGTTTATCTTTATTTGTTGCAATTCCTTTACCAGTTACAGGTGCGTGGACAGGTTCAGTAGCTGCAATTATTTTTGATATAAAACCACATTATGCATTTCCTGCTATTATTTTAGGTGTAATTTTGGCAGGAATAGTTGTTTCCGCATTTGTTACAGGTATTATAGCGATTTAAAAATTTTTATTGAAAATTTTGTTTTATCTATTATCTTACTTTTATGGAAGTCAAATTTATAAAACTGGTAAAAATAATTGATAAATTAAGAAGCAAAAAGGGTTGCCCTTGGGATAAAAAACAGAATTTTAAATCAATTAAAGAGCCACTTTTGGAAGAGAGCTATGAAATAATTGATGCTATAAATTCAAGAGATTATAATAAGTTAAAAGAAGAGCTTGGGGATTTATTAATACAAATTGTATTTCTTTCAAGATTGGCTAAAGAGAAAAAGCGATTTAATGTATATAATGTTATTGATAATGCAATAAAAAAATTGATAAGAAGACATCCTCATATATTTGGAAAAATAAAAGTAAAAGGTACAAAAGATGTTCTTAAGAATTGGGAGCAAATTAAAAGAGCAGAAAAGAGTGAGAGAAAATATATTTTGGATGATATTCCAGAGATTTTGCCTGCACTTTTAAAAGCAAAAAAAGTGCAGAATAAAGTAAGCAGATTTGGATTTGATTGGGAAAGGATAGATGGTCCTGTAGAGAAATTAAAAGAAGAGATTGATGAATTTCTTCAGGCAGTAAAAGCAAACAGGAAACGCAGGATAGAAGAGGAGATTGGTGATATTCTTTTTTCAGTGGTAAATATTGCAAGATTTTATCATATTAATCCTGAGGAAGCATTGAATAGCACGGTCAAAAAATTTATAAAACGATTTAATTTTATAGAAGATTCATTAAAAAAAATAGGTAAAAGTATATCTGAATCTACAATAGATGAAATGGATTATTATTGGGAAAAATCAAAAAAAATTAAATAGGAGGATTTATTATGGGAGACTTAATCAGGGAACCGGTAGTAAGTGGTATGTTTTATCCAGCGGGCAAAGACAGTTTAGCAAAAATGATTGCTACACTTCTTACACAGGCAAATTCCGAAAAAAGAGAAGGGAGAAAATTATTTGGATTAATATCTCCTCATGCTGGTTATATATATTCAGGCGGTTGTGCTGCATATGGATATAAGCTCCTCAAAGGAGAAAAATTTGATACTGTAATTGTTATGGGCCCCTCTCATTATGCTTATCTGGATGGGGCATCTGTATGGACTGAGGGATTTTATAAAACACCGCTTGGAAGTGTTCCAATTGATAAAGAATCCGCTCAATTTCTGCTCTCACAAGATGTGAATATTGAATTTCATCAGATTGCACATTTACAGGAACATTCAATAGAGGTCCAAATTCCTTTTCTTCAATATGTTCTTAAAAATAATTTTGAACTTGTTCCTGTAGTTATTGGTAATCAATCTTTGGAATATGCAAATATCCTTTCTGATGCAGTTGTAAAATTACTACAGCAGAAAAATAAAAAATACCTTCTAATAGCGAGTTCTGACCTTTCTCATTATCATTCTGATGAGGTAGCTAAAAGGCTTGACAGTGCTGTAGTAAAGATTATAGAAAAAATGGATGTAGAGGGACTGGTTTCACTATTAGAGAGCGGGAAAGGAGAAGCGTGTGGAGCAGGTTCTATAATGGTCTTACTGCTTGCTGCAAAAAAAATGAATGCAAATATTATTGATATTCTTAATGTAACAAATTCAGGTGAAGTTTCAGGTGATAAAAGTAGAGTTGTCGGTTATATGTCTTCTGCAATTTATTATTAACAAGGGAGATTATGATTATGATAGATGTGCTTCAAGAAGAAGATAAAAAATTTTTATTAAAAGTTGCAAGAGATGCTATATGGTCAAAATTAGTAAATGAAGAGCTGCCAGTATATTACAAAGATAAAGAGCTATACAGTGAAAAAACAGGTGTAATTATAAAATTAAAAATTAATGAAAGATTACGAGGTTATGTGGCTAAAATTGAACCTGAAACAGGACTTCTTGAAACAATTCAGCAGATAGCCATCCACTCTGCATTTTATGAGCCAAGATTTATTCCTTTAAAAAAAGATGAATATGAAAAATTATCTATTGAAATTTTTATAATAAAAGAAGTAAATGAGTTAAAAGATTTTAAAGCCATAAATCCTCAGAAAGATGGTATAATGATAAAAAATGAATTTACTATAGGCTTATTGTTGCCTGATGATTTCCTGGAATTTGGACTTACACCTGAAGAATATGTAAAAGAAGCAACTCTTAGAGCTGGACTTTCCCAGGATACAGGCAATATTCAATATTTTGCTGTAGATTTTATAAAGATTGAAGAATAAATGAAAAAGAGGCGTATATCAAGTATTTTATTTGTATGTACAGCAAATTCAGGCAGAAGTCCGATGGCTGAATATTATTGTAAGCAATTAGCTAAAAGGATGGGGATTAATCTGAAAATAGATTCTGCTGGAACTGATTATTATTCTGTAGGGATTTCAGAATATAGTTTAATATTGCTTAGAGAGGATGGAATAAATGTAATTTCTCACAAACCAAAAGTTATAAATAGAGAATTATTAAATTCGTTTGATTTAATTTTATGTATGGATAACTCGCATATAAAAAAAATTAGTGAAAGGTATCCAGAAGTTAAAGATAAACTATTTTTACTTTCCCAATTTGTGGAGAATAAAAATGATGAAATTATAGATCCCATTGGAATGGGGTTTACAGAATATAGGAAAGTATACAACAAATTAAAGTATTATATTGAGGGTTTAATGAGAAAAATATCAAAGTAGGGCGAGGATTTACACCCCGCCACAAACAAATAGTGGTATATAAAATACTGATTGTAGGGTCTATTTTTGAT
>Ga0164318_10008169_pt1 | contig 10175 bp, 8 predicted proteins | sample GuaBasSedimGuay9_FD_113734 | JGI IMG/M metagenome (GOLD analysis project Ga0164318, IMG submission 113734) | Subseafloor sediment microbial communities from Guaymas Basin, Gulf of California, Mexico - Guay9, Core 4571-4, 0-3 cm | ecosystem: Environmental > Aquatic > Marine > Hydrothermal vents >...
TGAAATTGGGGTTTGTAGTATCATGGTCGAGTTCTGCCATTGCAACTTCGCCTCGCTGTCTCCCCTAACCCCTAACCCCTTGATCCTCGATGGATTCTCCATTGCCCAAGCTGATAGCTGATAGCTGATAGCTGATAGCTACTTCAACAGCGACGTGATGATGATCCCGGCAGCGAGAATCAACAGGGCAAGCCCCAGTCCAGCCAAAAAGAGTTCGCCTGCGGTGTAGTACTCGCTCCGCCGGGGCTTCTTGCCTTCCAGGGACACACTTTGCTTCTTTTTCTTCTTGCGCGGTTTCTTGCTCATGCATCATTGTAGCTTGAAGGCATGAAGACTGGGAAGCTGTGACGCTGGGAAGCCGAAAAGCAGAAGTGGGCTGAACCCAACCTGGCTGGTTTCCGTAAAAACCATTAAGATGATCCTGTGTATCATGGGAGAGTGACACCGAAATACCGGCATTTGAGCGGGCCCCACGCACCATGCCGGGGTTCTCGAGCCTCGAGCAGGACCGAGTGGGCGACCCGGAAGAACACATCGGCCCGGAGAATCTGAAAGGGGTTTGAGATGACGGACGGATTTGAAAAAGCTCGTGAACAGCGTAATTGGCTGGAGAAATTGGGAGAGAAAATTCCGGGCTTTCGAGGGTACCTCGATCGGGAGCTCAGGCGTGAGGTCGACAAGATGCAGCGCGACTTCCTCGCTTCCGAGGTTGATCGAGCCCGACAGGAGCTTCAGAGCGCGATTCGGAAATGGTCTCGGAAAGGTGCGCTGGACCACCTCGACATTGCCTCAACGATCGAGAAACTACTGGATCGCCTGGCAAATCGAATCCGCCACGCAGATTATGGATCGTCGGGCTTCTTTGACGCCGTCAAGATCGGAGAGACGGAACTCGACGAGCTGTATCGTTTTGACCTCGAACTGTCCACCACCATAGAGACACTCGCGGAGCAAATCGACGCTCTCCCGGAGCTGCCTGACGAGACTTCGCTGTTTGCCCTGCTGGACGGTGTGGAAAAAGCCGATCGATTCTTCGACGAACGCACCACCAAGATTGAAGACATAACACAGAAAGGGGCGAAATAATGGGCCTCAAACTTGAAGTACTGGAACATTTCGATCCATCCGGAGAAGAAATTGTCTATCGGCTGCCGCCGCATGGGTCCGCCGACATCAAGCTCGGCGCCCAGTTGGTGGTCCAACAGTCCCAGGAAGCGGTCTTCTTCCGGGATGGACGGGCACTCGACGTCTTCGGTCCCGGTCGCCATACTCTGTCTACCCAGAACATCCCACTGCTGACAAAATTGATCTCCAAACCCTTCGACGGAAAGTCTCCCTTCCGGATTTCCGTCGCCTATGTCAACAAGCGGACGTTCACAGATCAGAAGTGGGGAACCCGGGAACCGGTGGCTTTTCGAGACTCCGAGCTGGGCATGGTCCGCCTCAGGGCATTCGGAAACTACGCCTACCGCATCCAAGACAGCCAGTTGTTCATCAACACGGTCGTAGGAAACCAGGGCCTGTTTGATACCGACCGGCTCAAGGACTTCTACCGCGACATCATCGTGTCCCGGCTCAACGATCTCCTTGGTGAAACTCTCAAGACGATCTTCGACCTGGCTGCGATGTACGACGAACTTGCCCTCGCTGCCAAGGCCCGGCTGGCCGAAGACTTCGGGAAGTATGGCGTCGACCTGACGGATTTCTACATCAACTCAATTACGCCGCCGGACGAGGTTCAGACCAAGATCGACGAGCGGGCTTCGATGGGCGCGATCGGGGACATGAATACCTACATGCAGTTCAAGGCCGCACAGGCTGTACAGGACGCCGCCCAGGCCGGCGGCGAAGGCGGCGGAGCTGCCGGTTCCGGCATGGGACTCGGACTTGGCGCCGGTTTCGGCGCGATGATGCCGGGCATGATCGCCAACGCGATGCAGCAGGCGACTCAGGGCGGCGGTACTCCTGCAGCCCCCGCTCAACCGGCGCCTCCGGCTGCGGCCGCGGCCGGAGCTGCGGTGGCAGCCGGTTCGTTTTGCACCGAATGTGGAGGCACCGTACCTGCGGGGGGCAAGTTCTGCCCGAACTGCGGCGCCAAACAGGATGGACCAGCCGGCTGTTCGAAGTGTGGACAGCCTCTACCCCAAGGGGCAAAATTCTGTCCCAACTGTGGAACCAAGAACGAGGCCTAAGACTTGACCGTCAACTGTTCCCAATGCGGGGCCGAGATTCCGGTTCCAGCGGACGCCAACCTTCTTCAGTGCCCCTTCTGCGACACTGCTCTGGTGGTCGATGGCGGGAACACCCTTTTTCGGGTGGTAATTCCGCCGACGATCAACGCCTCCGGTGCTGCGGAGCATTTGAGACGGTTTATGGCCGGCAGGAAGACCGTCGCCGGTCTCGACAGCAAGGCGCGGATCGGGAACGCAGAATTCCTCTACTTTCCTTTTTGGGCCTTCCGGATCATCACGGACACCGGAGAGCGCGTCGTGTTGGAACCTGCCGCTCCCTCGTCCCTTCAAGGCATTCAGGGCATGACCCTGCCGCCCGGCGACAGCCGTGAGTGGACGGACGATGTTGCTGCAGACACTCTGGTGATTCAGCCGGAGGTGCCGCAAGACACCGCCCTCGAGTGGATGGTATCGCGGTTGGGCGAGGTACAGGTCCGGCGAACAGTTCTCTATCACCTTCCCATCTTCCGGATTACATACGAGTACGAGGGCCGTTCCTATCGGGCAGCTGTTGACGGTGTCAGCGGCCAGGTCTTTCCCGCCGATTTCCCTGCCAAGGCAGAGGCCCCTTTCATCGGCGTGGCTGCCCTTGCATTGGCCGTCTTCTCAATCGAAGGTCTGGTCGTCTCCAATCTCCTGCTCAAGGCTGTCCTTTACGGAGTGTCGGCCGTACCGATCCTCCTGCTCGCCTGGTGGATCAGCCGGAAGGTTTAGGAGGGTGTAGACCAGTGAATCAGCAGTGTCTTTCGGGTGTTGTGACGGCCCTTTTTCGTTGTATTCTCGGCCCGTACCGTGAGTACGACGCCTTGATTTCGCCTCAAATGTCACCCCACAACCCACCGAAATCCATCCGCCATCAATGGTCTACACCCTCCTAAATGGCGACTCCCCCTCCCCCTCCGCTGACCCCGCCGAGGCCGAAAAGGGTCAAAGGACTCGTCTGCGCATCGTGCGGCGGCGCCGTCGATGTCGAGGAGGGCCTGACCACAGTCGTTTGCCGCTACTGTGGAACGGGACAGGCCGTAGTTGGCCGCAGGGGAACACGGCGAATGATGGTCCTGGATCGCCTCTCGCGGGACGCGGCTGCACAGTCGATCATGAAATGGTTTCGTAAGGGCGTACGGAAGGAACCGGCCCTCAAACGAGAGGTTCAGCTTGAGGAGAGTTTTCTGGCCTGGTTTCCCTTCATCAGGGCACGCTGTGACGTCATTGGTTGGGTGCTCGGAATCGATGAACGAAGGGTCAAACGCGGCAATCGGTGGGTCACAGTCCAGGAACCGGTTGAACGGCAGGTCTCCTATACCATCGATCGGACAGTGGCCGGAGCTGACATGTCGGAGTTCGGGGTCAATAAAATCAATCTGGCCAATGATGAGATTCTGCCTCTCGACGAAGAAAGGCTCCGCACACGAGGCATGGTCTTTCGTCCGAATCGATCCGAGACTGAGACGGCCTCCGCTGTTTTGGCCGAGGCACTGGAAGTGGTCAAGAATGGCACCAGGCCCGATAAAACCTCTTTCTCCTGGTATTCCGTTTTGAGGCAGGAAACCGATCTCATTTTCTATCCCCTCTGGGTTTTCAGGTACTCCTTCCGAGAGCGGACCTACCAGATTCTGGTCGATGCGGAGGATGGCGCCATCGCCTACGGCAAGGCCCCGGGGAATCACCTCTGGAGGGCTTTCTCCCTTGTTGGCTCATGTGCCGTCGCATGCTTCCTGGGCACGACCCTTCTTCAGCAGTTCGGTGGCCTCATCCGGTCGGAAAGTGGTCTGGCCGCATTGGGAGTCACTGGAGTTCTATTGGCCACATTCGTGCATTGGGGCTTCCGACAGTTCAGGTCAGGAGGCGTGGTTGAGGAAGGAACCGGATTGCGACCTGATACACAAACTTCGCCGTTGCACACCATGAAATCGATCACAGATGGGTTGACATAGGTGGATTTTCATCTGATCAACCTGGACTGTCCGGCCTGTGGCTCTGCGATGACCGCAGGACCCAACGACATCCTCTTCTTATGTACTCACTGCGGCAGCGGAGCGGTCTTGGGTGACACCGGACTCGACATGGTGGACAGTACTGCCTTGATGCCGGCTCCCGGGCGGCGAGCCTTGCTGTGGCGGCCTGGATGGTCGGTCGAGGCTGATGTGGTGGTCGATGACCGAAGAGGTTTCAAAGGACGAGTGACACCGGGTTGGACAGGGCGCCGACGATTCATCATCCCCGCCTTTCCCTTGGCACTCGAAGATCTGACCCTGCTGGCCGGCGCCCTCTCATCAGCCGCAGAGACCACGGGAGAGGTTCCGAAAGAACCTTGCCAGGGGGGCACACTCGACCTTGTCGATGCCCTGGTTTTCATTCGCTACCTGATAATGGGAACTGAGATCACAAAACCTGACGACCTGGCCTCCGTCAACATCGAGATCTCCCCGATCAGTCACCGTATTGTCGCCTTGCCCTTCGAACACGCCGACGGCCGCCTGCGATGCGCCGTCACCGGGACGGTAGTCCGGGGGGAATAGCTGTCAGCTATCAGCTGTCAGCTGTCAGTTCAGTTCGCTTTCTTAGGATTCAAGGCGTTAATTTCTTCATGTCCTCTGGGGACCTCTCCGCAGAGTTCGTTACAATCAGGTATGTTGGTTCGACTCGAGGTTGTTGAGGGACCAGAGGCCGGCCGTTTCTTTGAATTCGAAGAGGCGGACTCCTTTCTGGTCGGACGATCGCCGAAGGCTCATTTTGTTCTGGAGCCGACGGCGGACCAACAGATTTCCCGGTACCATTTTCTGCTGGATATCCGACCACCTCAATGTCTGGTTCAGGACCTCGAAAGCAAGAATGGAACCTACGTCAACCACCAGAGGATCCAGCGCCAACATCTCAAGGATCTGGACGAGATCCGGGCCGGACAGACTGTTCTGCGGATTCGCATTCCCCAGTGGCACAACAAGACCGTCGAGGATGAAGACCCGGGCTCGGAACTCCCGGGGCAATCTCCTTCGGTGTTCGTCACTCAACGGGAGGCCCTCGAACCCCTGCTGGAGAGTACGCCCCCTGCGTCGAGCCGGGCTTTCCCCTGTTACGGCTGCGACAGGGACCTCGGGCGCTGGGCTCATGCGGACGAATGGGCCAACGAACTTCCCGGTGCCCGCTACCTCTGCCCAACCTGCACGGCGGCACAGAAATCACCAAATATCACCAGGGATACTCTCGGGAACTATCGGATTCTCAGAGAGATCGGCCGTGGGGGTATGGGCGTGGTCTACAAGGCCGTACACGAACCGACCCGTCGATTGTGTGCGGTCAAGGAGATCCTCCCCGATGCGGCTGGAGATGAGAAAACCCTCAAACTCTTCGACCGGGAAATTGGCGTGCAGTCGATGGTGATCCACCCCAACCTGGCAAGGATTCTCGAGCGTGGCCGTGACGGCGACCGTTTGTTTTTTTCTATCGAGTATCTCGAGGGGGGTGATGCCCACAATCTGGTGTCCGAAATCTTCAGGGGTCCGGTCAATCCCCGCCTGGCCTCGCTCATCACATGCGACGTTCTCAGGGGGCTTCAGGCCCTTCATGACTACGGTTTCGTACACCGTGATCTCAAACCCAGAAATCTGCTGCTGAGTCGGGCTCATGACGATCCCATGATGTCGGCCAAAATCACAGACTATGGACTGGCAAAGTCCTTCGAGGAGGCCGGAAATTCAATGTTCGACTTTACGCGGGTTGGGGAGGTTGCCGGCTCGATGATGTTCATGGCTCCGGAGCAGATTCTCGACTACCGTTTTGTCAAACCGCCAGCCGATGTCTACTCCGTCGGTGTCAGCCTATACTTCTTGCTGACAAGGAAGTTTTCCATCGACTTCCCTGGCGCGCCCTCCCCTGGAGGCAAAGGGCAGAAACAGGCGCGACACCCAATCCACGCAATGATCGAAGACCAGCCGATTCCAATCCTCCAACGCCGGCCGGAACTTTCACCCGAACTCGCCAAGGTGGTCGACAAGGCCGTTCAAAAAGACATTGGTCTGAGGTATTCAACCGCTGATCAGTTTCTGGAGGCGCTGGAAGCTGCCCTCCCCGGAATTCCAGCAGCATGACACCGGAGTGGGACGACCAGGTACCTGTCACCGAGGCAAGTCCTGACAGCCCTGCCCCCGCGACCGAAACCGGGCGTGGCGGCCTCACTGCGAGAATCACCCCGCCTGGTTCGTTGTTATGGCAAAGCGGTGAGGTCATCGACGGGCGGTACGAGGTCCGTGAGGTTCGACGAGGGGGCATGGGTGAAGTCTATTTCGTTTTCGACCGTGCCCTGGCCCTCAATCTGGCCGTCAAGACGCCCCTGCCCAAGACACTGGCCACCCAAAGCGGCCGGCTTCGCTTCCTGAGAGAGGCCGAGGCATGGATCGGTCTTGGCCTCCATGTCAACATCTGCGCTGCCTATTACGTTCGGGAATTGGGTGGTGTTGCCAGGCTGTTTATCGAGCTGATCGACGGAGGCGGACTTGACGAGTGGATCAGAAATGACCGATCCGGAGACATCTCTCAACGCCTTGACCTGGCAATTCAAGTGGCCTCGGGAATGCAACACGCCCACACTTTTGGCTGGACTGACGACACCGGAACCGAGCACCGGGGCCTTGCCCACCGGGACCTCAAGCCCGCCAACATTCTGGTCGGATCGGATGGTATCGCCAGGGTGACTGATTTCGGTCTGGTCGGCCGGGGATTCACGACCGAAGAGCCCACCGGGTTGGAAAGTGATGATCTCCGAGCTGAACTGGAGCCAGTTGACGGAATTTGGAAGACCGTGACTTTGGGGGGTGGCGTCATGGGTACTCCGCCGTACATGCCCCCGGAACAGTGGGGAGGCGGCCACGGCGCCGGTAAACCGGCGGATATTTATGCGTTTGGGTGCATTCTTTTCGAGCTGTTCTGCGGGCGACGCCCCTTTGTACTTTCGGATATTGATCGCAAGGCCCGTGCAGAACTCCAGCTCGCCCAATTGGAGGAACTCCACCGTCTTTCGCCTCCCCCCAACCCTCAAGAGCTCAACGACCAGATTGACGGTGATCTTGCAAATCTGATGCTTCAGTGTCTGGAAAAGGATCCCTCGAAGAGACCGACCTCGTTTTCAGAGATCCGCCACCGATTGGTCGGTCTGTTCAATCGTCTGATCCCACTCCCTTACCACAGACCCAATCCCCAGGCCCATCAACTCCTCGCCGATGCGCTCAATAACCAGGGGGTGTCCTACGCCACTCTCGGCCAACCCAAGAGGGCGGAACAGGCGTGGAAAGACGCGCTTGCAAACGACCCTCACCATATCGAAGCGACGTTCAATCTGGCCTTCTTTCGATGGCAAACACGTGGTGCCGGAGATACGGAAACACTGGCTCGGATGGAGGAGATTCTCAGGAGTGATGCGGCCGGATGGAAAGCTCGGCACCTCGCCGGGAAACTGTGCCTGGCCGTTGGTGATTGGCAGAAGGCGGTCGAACACCTCGAGGAAGCCCATCGGAACTCCAACGGTTTGCCGGAGGTTGCTCGCGACTACGCAGTGGCTCTTTGCAGCCGTGGGATCTTCCAGGATCAGACCGCAAACTCACAGGAAACCGTTGACATTCTGGCCAGTTGTGGCGGCCCTCTTCGGTTCGATCCCTTGCTGTTGACAACCTACGCTCTGGCCATGCGGGATCTCGGGCAAGAATCCAAAGCGGCCGGCCTCTACAAAGAGGCACGCCGCCACGATCCAAGTCTCCCTCTCGATCTCCAGCAAGGCGCCCGCCACCTGATTCCGGCTTTTAGCTTCGTCAATCGTCTCCGGGGCTTTTCCGGAAGAGTGCTCAAGCTCACCATCGATCCCTCGGGCCAAACGGCAGCAACTGTGCTTCAGGACGGCGCCATCTGTATATGGAATACGAAGAATCGTGAGATCGAACGGATCTTGCGATCTCGGGGTGATCGTCCACGCTGTTTGGCGCTCTCACCGGACGGTGGTCATCTTCTATCGACCTCCGAAGGTGATCCTGTCATCGTCTGGAATACCGAAACCGGGATCTCAAGTCACCGACTTCAGGCCCACTCGGGCTTTCTCAACGCGCTGAAAATCACTGGGGACGGTCGGCGGATCATAGGGGTCGGGACGACCGGCAAACTCAACGTATGGAACTTTGAGAGTCGCTCACTGATCAACGTCCATTCAATTCACACCAGTTTTCTGACTGATCTGGCCCTGTCCGCCGATTGCAGAACGGCGATCACTGGGGGCAGTGGCGGCAAGGTGCTTGTGGTTGACCTTGATGACGGTGAGATCCTCTCAAGACCTGAACGGCATCTCCTTGACGTCAGTGCGGTCACCATATCTCAAGGGGGACGGATTGCCCTTTCCGGTGACGAGGGCGGCGAGATTCGCGTATGGGATCTCTCTGAAGGGCGTCTTCAGAGGTGTCTCAACGGTCACAAGGGCAGCATTCGCCATCTCGCCATCGACACCAGTTCTTCAACGTGCCTCTCGACAGACTCAAAGGGTTCACTCCGGCTTTGGGACCTCGAGACCGGCGGTTTGCGCGCCTGTATCACCTTGGGGGAAGACGCACACGCCGCGACGGCAACACCGGACCGGCACACCGTCCTTGTTGCACACGGTCCGGCCGGTCTTTCGCATTTCGATTTCGCAGCAGCGCCTCAATCCATGCTGACGTGGGCCGTGGCTTCGCCCGTGACAGTCCGTGAGGCCGAGGCCCGTGCCGAGGGATTTGCCGCCCATCTGACCAAGGCTCGAACACTGTTGTCCACAGGGCACACTGCCGGCGCCATCACCGAGATCAATAGTGCCCGATCAATCCCGGGATACGCCCGGCACGAGGAGGCACTCAGCCTTGCCGCTTCCGCCGGCCGCGCCTCCCCAAGGGATGGGCTCATGGGGGCATGGCCCGAAGAGGTCTTCACCAACCATCAGGCGAAGGTCAACAGCGCCTGCATACACCCGTCAGGAGAGAACGTCCTGAGCGTGGGCGCCGATCGGCGTGTACTCCTGTGGCAGTTGCACACCGGCACGGTCGTCCGCTCATTCGAACCGGTAAAAACCCCGGATTTGGCTGCTGTCTTTCTCCCCGAAACGGGTCACTACGCCACAGCCGGGCTGGAGAACGTTGTTCACCTGTGGGATCTCAGTAGCGACACCGCTGTCCAGATCTTCGAGGGACACCAGGCTCAAATCAACGACCTCGCCGCCGCCGGCAGCCTGGTTCTCAGTGGATCTTCAGACCACACTGTCCGGGTATGGGACGCCCAAACCGGAGTCTGTCTCCAGGTCTTCGACGGTCACACCGGTGAGATCCTTGCCGTAGCCATCTCTCCTGACGCACAGATGTGCGCCTCAAGCGGAGAGGACCAACTCCTCCTGTGGGACCCCCTGACAGGACTGGACCTCTTCGCTCTCGCCGGTCACGATGAATCGCCTTCCGCCATCGCCTGGTCCGATGACGGCAGGACACTCCTTTCAGGCGCTCGAGACGGCCAACTTCGATTGTGGGACGTCAGCAACGGTCACTGCCTCCGAACAGTCGAGGTTGACCAGGGTGTCGCATCAGTGGCCCTGTCACCTGATGATCGATACGCCTTGACGGGAGGTCTTGAAGGGGCCGTTCAACTCTGGGATATCCGATCACGGCAGTGTTTGAGGACCTTCGACGGTCACGTCGGTTCGGTACCATCGGTGGCCTTTACGCCGGACGGACAACGCTGTCTTTCCACCGGTGAAGACGGTACCGTCCGCCTCTGGTACCTCGACTGGCACACGACCCCTGAGCAAGGGAACGACTGGAGCGAACAGGCCAGACCCTACCTTGAGATCTTTCTCTCTCGGCATTCCCGCGGGTCGGACGGACCGAAATGGGGAGACAAGGATTTTCGACATCTGCTCGACGATCTTGCCAGGCGACGCCTCGGTCA
>Ga0164318_10008170_pt1 | contig 10175 bp, 9 predicted proteins | sample GuaBasSedimGuay9_FD_113734 | JGI IMG/M metagenome (GOLD analysis project Ga0164318, IMG submission 113734) | Subseafloor sediment microbial communities from Guaymas Basin, Gulf of California, Mexico - Guay9, Core 4571-4, 0-3 cm | ecosystem: Environmental > Aquatic > Marine > Hydrothermal vents >...
GGAATTATGTCCATTCCAACACAGATCTTTTATGATAAAGATGGAAAAGCTATAGGTGGCCATGTAGGATTCATACCAAAAGAAGCCTTTAAAGAGATAATAAAAGAACATTTTGGGATTGAATAATAAACTACTTATTTTGTTGGTCTATTAACCGGATAAATGGGGGAATTCCCTCTTAATACTTCCAAAACGTTTAAAGCAGCTTTGGCCTTTAGTTCTACCAGAGATTCTTCACTATAGTATGCTGTATGGTCCGACAGAATCACATTGTCGAGTCTTAAGAAAGGATGGTTTTTGGGTAGTGGTTCAGTTTCAAAAACATCAAGACCAGCATAGGCAATTTCTCCATTTTTCAAAGCATCTATCAGGGCATCCTCGTTAATTATCCCTCCTCTCGATGTATTAATAATTATTGCATCATCTTTCATCTTTTTAAACTCTCTTTTATCAAACATACCCCTTGTTTTTTCATTTAATGGAACATGAATTGATATATAATTGGATTCTTTTAAAAGAGATTCAAAATCCACCTTTACAACATTATATTTTGTAAAAATTTCTTCTGAAACATACGGATCATAAGCTATAACTTCTTTGAAACCAAATCCTGCAATTTTCCTGTGAAGCGCTCTGGCAATAGCGCCATATCCAACAAGCCCAATAACACTCCCTTTGATGCGATGAATGGGTTGTTTTTTATGAAGATTCCAAAACCCCTCGCGTATTTTTCTATCTTTGTAGGCTGTTTTCCTTATACATGCTAAAAGTAAGGCTATAGCATGATCGGATACATCCTCAACACAGTAATCAGGGACATTTGCCACCCATATCCCTTTGTTCGTAGCTGCTTCTACATCTACATTATCGTACCCCACTCCATACCTTGATATAACTTTGCACTTATTCATAGCTTCAATTACGTTCTCAGTAATTGGAGCAAGATTTACTATAACAGCATCAGATTCTTTAATGGATTTTGCTACTACATCCTCATCTACTGATCTGCAAATACTGATCTTTGTGCTAAGTTTTCTAAGAACATCTCTTTCTTCTTTATAATCGTCAAATCTGTTATCTACAATAATAATCCTATATAATGACATGTAAAAATTATCCAAATATCCTACTTCAACAATCTCTTTACCTGAGCAGCTTTACCAACCCTATCTCTGAGGTAATATAGCTTCGCCCTTCTTACTTTTCCTCTCCTCACTACTTCTATTTTCTCAATTCTGGGTGAGTTTAGGGGAAAGACTCTTTCAACTCCTATTCCGTAAGATTCTCTCCTTACACGGAAGGTCTTTTTACTTCCACTGTTCTTCATAGATATTACATAACCTTCAAAAACCTGAATTCTTTCCCTCTTGCCTTCTATTATTTTTACATGAACCTTTACCAGATCGCCAATATGAAATGGTATTTCTTCATATTTTATCTGTTCTTTTTCAATTTCATCAATAACGTTCATCTTCTAACTCCTTTCTAATTTCTTCTAACAGCTTTTTATATTCATCAGAGAATTTATCCTCATCTATGAGTCTTAATACAAGATCAATTCTCTTTAGAATTGTATTTTTCAATCTATTTTTTAATCTCCATTTTTCAATCTCTCTATGATTGCCGGAGAGAAGAATATCAGGTACCTTATGCCCTTTATAATCAGCAGGTCTCGTATACTGATCATATTCAAGTAGACCACTGTTATCAAAACTCTCTTCTTTTCTGGATTGTTTATTTCCCAGAACTCCATCTATCTGTCGAGATACTGCATCCACCAATATTGCTGCTGCGAGCTCCCCACCAGTGATTACATAATCGCCGATAGAGATTTCTTCATCTACAATATTATCAATTACCCTTTGATCAATTCCCTCATAATGTCCGCATAAAATAGTTAATACAGTATATTCTGAAAGATCTTTAACCTTCTCCTGGTTAAGTAAGTTTCCCCTCGGTGTGGTGTATACTACATAACCCGGATTTTCCAGGGATCCAACCGCGTTAAAAACTGCGTCGGGCCCGATTACCATCCCCTGGCCTCCGCCGAAGGGATAATCATCAACCTTTTTGTGTTTATCCTTACTATAGTCTCTAATATCTATCAGATTTATATTTATTAAAGATTTCTCTATAGCCCTTCCAATAATACTTTCTTTAAAAAAACATGAAAGAAGATTCGGGAAGAGTGTTAATATATTGAATACCATAAATTTCCAAACAGGGCACCACCTGCTAAACTGGATAGATACTAAATAAGGCCCTCAATAAGTTCGATTTCTATCCTTTTTAATTTAATATCTATTCTTTTGATGACATCTGAAATCGCCGGTATCATCAGTGTATCATCTTTACCTTTTAACCGAACTACATAAACATCGCAACTTCCGGCGTTTTGAATATCCTCAACTACTCCTAGCACTTCTCCTTCGGTAGTTACAACTTGACATTTCCAGATATCATAATAATAATAACTATTTTCAGGAAGCTTAGCCGCATTTTCTCTATCTATATAGAGATATTCATCCCGATATTTCTCAGCTTCATCCCTATTCCCAGTCTCTCCAAGTTTTAAAAGAACAAATCTATGTGCAATTCTACTACTTTTTACAGGTATCTTAATATACCCTTCAGGTTTCTTAATATATACATACTTTATCCCTTCAAATCTGTTAATACTGTCAGTTATGGGTAAAACTTTAATTTCACCAACTATTCCAAAAGGCTTTAAAACTTTACCAATTATAAAATAATCTTTCTTATCCTCCATGGTTCATTAAAAACAGTTCCTTCTAAAATGCAGAGCCCCCCTATCAGTCAAAAATGTTCAATATTTCTTTCAATCTCAGGATTTTATATAAAATGACGTTAGCAGCATATTTACGGCTTATTAAACTACATAAAAGCCATTTTATCCGATGGAATTAACCCAAAATATCAAGGGTAATTCTCTTTCCAGATTTTGCAATTGCTGCATTAAGAATGGTTCGTATCGCTTTTGCAATTCTGCCATTCTTACCAATCACTTTACCCGTATCTGAAGGAGCAACCTTTAGCTCAAAGATAGTGGATTTCTCTCCTTCAACTACGTTAATCTCTACCTGATCTGGCTCGTCTACCAACGCTTTAATAATGTACTCTAGAAATTCTTTCTCCTTCATCTCCTCACTCCTTTCCCAACTGAGATTTACCCATTATTTTACACTAATACCTTTTTTATTTAAGAGTATCTTAACTGTATGAGAAGGTATAGCACCCCTACTTAACCATTCCTTGATCCTATCCTCTTTAATAACAATACTATTTTCATCCTTTTCCAGTGGATGATACAATCCGAGATTTTCCAGGAATTCACCATCCCTTTTTTTACGTGAATCTACAGCAATGATCCTGTAATAGGGTCTCTTTTTTGCTCCCATTCTTGTTAGACGTATTTTTACACTCACTACCTATTCCTCCAGATTTTTTATCAATATAATTACATTTTACAATTTTGTAAAGAAATTATAAATAAGTCAAATCTCCATTAAAATCATAGTTAAAATCAATTTCTACCCATTAATGATGAAAACATATCTCCAGACATTCTTCCTTTATTTTTACTGAACTTTTTCATCATTTTTTTCATCTGTTGAAAATTATTTAAAAGACGGTTAACTTCAAATACCGTTGTTCCGCTACCGAGAGCGATCCTTTTCCTCCTACTACCATTAATTATTTTATAATGTGCCCTCTCTTCTGGGGTCATACTGTTGATTATTGCCTCAGTTCTCTTTAAATCTCTTTCATCTACCTTTAAATTCAGCTTTTTAGGCATTCCAGGTATCATCTCAAGAATATTTTCTAGTGGGCCCATCTTCTTTAACTGTTTTATTTGATCAAGAAAATCATTTAAATCAAAATTGTCCTTCTTTATTTTTTTCTCGAGCTTTTTAGCCTTTTCAATATCATACTCTTTTTGAACCTTCTCAACAAGGGAGACAACATCACCCATGTTTAAGATTCTATCGGCAATTCTATCAGGATAAAACTTTTCAAAATCTTCAATTTTTTCACCTGTGCCAATAAACTTAATATACTTTCCCGTAATGTATGACATTGAAAGAGCAGCTCCACCTCTGGCATCAGAATCCATTCTCGAGAGAATAATACCGGTGATTCCGAGTTCCCTGTTAAAACCCTCTGCTACAGAAACGGCTGCCTGACCTGTAGCTGCATCAGCTACAAGTAGTATCTCATCGGGCTTCAAAACCTTCTTTATTCTCTTAAGCTCCTCCATCATATCTTCATCCAATTCCAGCCTTCCTGCCGTGTCCACAATTATGGCTCCATAGCCATGATCCTTTGCATATTTATACGCATCGCCAGTTATCTGCTCGGGCTTTTTGCCATCCTCCTTAAAAACCTCAAAGCCATTTTTTCCTGCCAATGAAACAAGCTGCTTAATCGCTGCCGGCCTGTAAATATCAGCTGCAACGAGGAGAGGCTTTTTATTAAAATTTTCCAACACAAACTTCGCCAGTTTAACAGCAGTGGTGGTTTTTCCTGAACCCTGAAGGCCAACAAGCATAATATTGGATATTCCGCCAGTTTTAATATTCATATCATGGGCTTTTTCACCCAGAATCTTCACCAGATAATCATGAACTACCTTTGTAAACTGCTGAGCCGGAGTGAGGCTTTTAATAACCTTCTCCCCCATAGCCTCTTTTGTGGCACCATCAATAAACTCCTTTACCACTTTGTAGTTTACATCAGCCTCCAGAAGAGCAAGTTTTATCTCTCGCAATCCATCCCTAATATTCTTCTCTGTGAGGCTTCCCCATCCTTTTATCTTTTTCAGAACTTCACTCAATCTGTCGGATAAAGAGTTTAACACGGATTCTTCTCCTTTTATAATTCATTCTTAAGGTTTTATTCATAAAAATTGTAGTATTTTGTACCAGAATTTGATATTTAATTAGAATACTAAAATATTCAAGGCCACTTAAATATAATTTATTATAGGTATAAAACGAATAGGCAAAGCAAGTTTTTTATCATGATTGAAAGTTCACTTGCCTATTCTTAGTTAAGGGTTTACTATAAAAACCATCTTTTATTCTTTCAAAAACCTGAATAGGTATAGTATGTTTTTTTATTATCATCCAGAGTTTATCTGCCTATTTGCTATTTTCCAGCGTAAAGTAGTAAAGTTCTATTTTTAGAAACTCTAAGCTGAGTAAAAAATCTCTTTTGTTTTCGAGCGATACGGCGAAATCTTTAACATAAAAGAAAGTATAGATTTCTCACCTTAGTGCAACATTCTCGAAACAACTCTACTCTACCTTTTAGAATAAACTCATCTAAAATTTATAAAATTCTTTTCAAAAAAAGAAACTCTTCTTTCGGAAATATCAAAATATCTTGATTTCGGATAACTTTCAACTATTTTGCGATAAAACTTATAGGCCTTTTCAATATCCCTGTATTTTCCAGGGTTATCATATATAGACGCAAGCCTGAAGAATACTTCATCATCCATAACACCCTTTTCAATGCAATAATTATATCCTTCAAGGCTGGTTGATATATCACCGTTGTTATAGGCTATGTCAGCTATTCTTCTCTTTACCAGAGGATCAGACGTCTTATCGAAAACCTTTTTGTAAAACTCCAGTGCCTTTTTTAAATCACCTTTTTCATAGTAGTAATCTGCCAGCCATCGCAAGGCGAGAACATAGTATTTTCCTTTACCTTTTGACTCTAATTCTGTATAATAACGGAGAGCAGTATTATTATCAGCCAGATTTTCGTACGCCTTTGCCATACTATATTCCGCATCATCACGATAATCACATTTCTCACACTTGGCGAGGTACTCTTTTAACAAATCAATGGCCCCTTCATTATCCCCCCTTTTCAATTTAGTTATACCCTTAAAATAGTTCTCATTCTCATCTTCAAACTTAATTTCCACCTTCTTCTTACTCTTTGTATCTATATAGTATATTTCTGAGGATTTTTTCTTTTTAGCCAATTGATAACTTTCAGCAGGTTTAATAGACTTACCCTTTTCATTATTTGCATACTTTGGGGCATTCTGCAGCATATTTTGTTTAGTCTTCTCATTTACAGATTTTTTTACATTTAAATTAGCTGTTGCTGTACTTTTAGAATTCTCCTTCTTAGCCTTACTGGCTTCTACTGATAATGCTCCCTGGGCTTTTTCAGGAATACCGGAAATACCACCATTTGTTTTCTCTTCCTTCTCGACCTCAATTTTGTTCACAGCATCATTTTTTGTAGTACTTACAGCTTCAACTTTTTCATTATCTGTTTCAACAATTTCGGTTTTGCTAATCTGGGATAAAGCGTTGCTGGTTGCTTCAGCTAAGTTTATCTCTTTTGTTTTGATTTCTTTGTTAGGCTCAGTTGATTTATTACCTTTTTGATTATTTTCTATTTTTTCAGGTACACCTGACCTTTCAATATCTTCTACTTCACTCCCGGATACTTTAACTTTTGACTGAGATTTTTCTTTAATTGTAATATGGAGGTATTTATCCTTCCCAACAAAGCTAAAAAATACATAAGCCTCACCTGCTTCATTGGCCCTGATATTAAAAATTGTCCTATCAACATCTACAGTTCTAAGCAGTATTGTTATTTTATCTCTGCTATACCTGTTAGCATACCAACCCTTTCCATTAAGCTCTACAGTAAACTCCTCACTCTTTGTAACAGTTATGTTTAATAATGAAGCCTCTTGGGAAAAACGGAAGTTCATTTTAGACTTTGCAAAAATCATAGATGGGATTATTGCAAGAAGTAAAATGACTCCTATGTAATATATTATCTTTTTCATTTACTAAAATTATCTAAGTTTCAAAATGTTTTATAAGTATTTATCTTATTTAAAGAGCCAAAATTCGACCTAATTTTTATGAATAAAACCATAAATTGATTTTTAAAAAACAATACTTAGTTATTGAAACTCTATTATGGTTCAATAATTTCATCATTTAGAGTTAGAATACCTTTTTCTTCATTATCAAAAATAACAGGCTTCACAGTGGCATTTTCCCCCATGGTCCTCTCATTAATTAAATCAGATATTTTGATCGGTCTAAGCTTTAAGCTATCCAGCAGGTACAATAGTTCATCAGAATATTCTGGCTTAAAAATATCTTCCATATCGAAATCCACTGGAGGTGGAATTAAAAAGTGGGTAACTTTTTGATTTTGCTTTGCTTCTTCTTCTATGATAGCAGCTTTCTTCATCTCACTCAAGATCTGATAGCCCTCTTCATCATGTACCCTATTAGGCTTAGCTATCAAACCTAAGATAACCCCAATTAGCACAGAAAATACTACCAGTCCTAACAGGGAAAATATTACGACCTTTAAATTGTTTTTTATTAGATTCAACCAATCATCCAACTGCCTTCTCCACCATATCCAGTGATACTACCTTGGAAACCCCGGGTTGTTCAGCGGTAACTCCATAAATTATATCAGCAAACTCCATAGTTCTTCTATTATGGGTTATTATTACAAATTGAGTGGTATCTGTAAACTCCTTAAGAAGATTCAAAAATCGAACAATATTCTCTTCATCAAGATCATGATCAACCTCATCTAGAAAGCAAAAGGGGCTTGGTTTAACTATAAAAATTGAAAAAAGTAGTGCAATTGCCGTGAGGGTTTTCTCCCCACCTGAAAGCAAAGTTTTTTTATTCATTCTTTTCCCAGGAGGAATAGCTACAAACTCAATACCTGAATTAAAAATGTCGTTGCTGTTGGTCAAATAAAGATCCGTTTTCCCACCGTTAAAGAGGCGTTTAAATATTTTATCAAAATTATCCTTAATCCGCGCCAGATTATCAATAAACTGTTTTTTTGAAACCTCCATAGTTTTAGAAACCAGCAAATCAAGATCCTTTTTTGCATTCAAAAGATCTTCTTTTTGTGATATCAAATAATCATATCTCTTTTTTACATCTGACAATTCCTCAAGAGCCAGAAGATTGACATGTCCTAAACCTCTGATTTGTTCTTTCACAGAATCACGCCTTTGCTTTATTTCATCAATAGAAATATTAGTTTGAGGGTGGTAAAACTCGAGAGGTTCATTAAAACTCTCATTAAAGTTTTCAGCAAGCGACTTAATTCTTATCGATAGTTCTGTCTCCCGTTTTTCAAGATCGGAGATTTTTACAGTGATAGAATCAATTTTACTCTTCAACTTCTCCAACTGACTTTCATAGGAATTAATCTCTTTAAGAATTCCATCAATCAATTTATTATGATCCTTTGTACTGTCACTAAGCCTGCTTTTTTTCAGTTCAACCTCTTTACTTTCCTCCAGTAGCTTTTTTATATCTTGATTAAAGTTTTCAATTTTATTTTTGAGGTTCTCTATATCAAACTTAGTATCCTGAATTGCATCATCGTTTATCTGAAGATCTTTGTAGTTTCTCTCGAGCGAGTTTTTAAGATGGGCAAGCTTTTCCTTGTTTCGTGCTAATTCAGGATTAAGCTTATTGTACAGTTTTATGAACTCTTCTTTTCTCGCCATATTATTTTCAATTTCAGACTGAATTTCTACACCTCTTTTTTTGAGATCTTCCTCTCTTTTTACAAGCTCTTCTACCTGCCCCTCAATTTTTTCCTTCTGAGTGTGAATACCCTCTTTCCCAAATATCATCTGGGTTATGTTCTCCTGTATTGTGAAAACAGATTCAAAATTACTCTTGAGCGTATCCACATAATCTTTCATTTTATCAAGGCTTTCCATAAACTCCTTGATAAAAGTATTAATATGATTTTCAGAGCTTAAAAGCTCTATATCCCCAATTCTTACCTTATATCTATCAATTTCACTATATATCTTATTTAAGTATTGGTGAACATTTTCCACAGATTTATTCTTTTCTTTTTCGCTTTTTACAAGCTTCATTTTAACATTATCAAGCTCTTTCAGGAGATTATCTATCGCTGATTTCAAATCCTGCCTGAGCTCTGATAACCTATTGGTCACTTCATTGATAGTATGGTTATTGCTCTTTCTCTCTTTAACAAGACTATTAATTTTCTTATCCAGAAAATCTATTACCTTCCTGTAGTTATTTATCTTCTCTTCCTGAGATTTAATAATTTCGGTGGTTGCATTAATCTCTTTCTTCAATCTCTCAATTTCAATGTTTATTGTATGTCCTTTTTCAACTAATTGCTCAAGAAAGCCCTTTTTACCGGATAATTGGACTTCAAAATCGCCAACCCTATCTCTCAAATGTTTGATTCTGGAATTAATTGAATTAATCTCTGATTCAAGGCGATAAATATTATTTTTAATATCCACTATTTTGGATTCTTCATCCCTAACAGCTTTAATTCTTTGTTCAATTTTCTTTTCAAGATCAACTTTTTGCTTTAAAAGCTCATCCTTTTCATCCATGTATTTTGATAAATCCGAGTCAATTTTTGATTTTTGACCCTCGTAATGTTTTATTCTCATATATGTGTATAATTTTTCATATTCAATTTCACTATTTTTAAGCTCCTTATACTTTCTCGCTTTTTCAGCCTGCCGCTCAAGACTTTTGTACTCCTTATCAACCTCATTGATAATTAAATCAAGCCTTATAAGGTTTTCATCGGTGGCGTTTAATTTTCTGTATGACTCCTTTATTCTAGTCTTATATCTTGTAATTCCTGCTGCCTCTTCAAAAACAATCATCCTATCTTCAGGACGATTGCTTAAAAGCATATCAATATTACCCTGCTCCATAATTGAATAGGCTGTTTTCCCTATACCTGTGTCTGCGAATAGTTCTTGGATATCTCTAAGCCTTACATTCTTTTTATTTATAAAGTATTCACTCTCTCCTGATATATACAATCTTCGCTTTATGGAAATTTCACTAAACTCTATTGGAAGCAGATTATCCTCATTTACGAGCACCACCTCCACTTCAGCCATACCCATTGGTTTAACCGTATCCGATCCAGCAAAAATAACATCATTCATTATTTCACCACGCAGAGATCTTGCATTACTCTCTCCGAGTACCCACCTTAAGGCATCTACAATGTTGCTTTTCCCACATCCATTTGGGCCTACAATAGCAGTTACACCCGGTTTAAATATGAGTTTAGTTCTCTCCGCAAATGTTTTAAAACCGTAAAGTTCA
>Ga0164318_10008171_pt1 | contig 10174 bp, 7 predicted proteins | sample GuaBasSedimGuay9_FD_113734 | JGI IMG/M metagenome (GOLD analysis project Ga0164318, IMG submission 113734) | Subseafloor sediment microbial communities from Guaymas Basin, Gulf of California, Mexico - Guay9, Core 4571-4, 0-3 cm | ecosystem: Environmental > Aquatic > Marine > Hydrothermal vents >...
ACCTATGTAAACCCTATCCACAGAGAAGCCTTTTCTCAGTAAATTCATTCTTCCGACAGAAGAACCATTTACGCTAACATATAAAACGTCATAAAGCCGGGTAACACAGACATAGTAAAAGTTCACTCCCCTGTAATCACCCCCAAGGACGGAGAAAAACGTTGTATCTCCCCGTGCGGAAACAAACATCACAGACGAATCTTTCCAGGACTCATACACACCAAACAGTTCCTCTCCTCCTCCGGAGAGCGAAACAATAGGCCTATCAAAGAGGGTTTTTACAGTATCTCCCATAATCCACATTTCAACAGCAAAGTCACCACTAAAAGCTTCCCCAAGAAGCGAATCAGCCTCGACCACAAGATGAAAATCCCCATCAAAATAAATTGAATTTATCTCCGCTTCACCCTCAAAAAAACTACAAGCTTCCCAACCACCAGACAAAAGTACAAAGAAAAGAACGATCCACAACCTATTAACTTTCATCTTCCCCTGACAAATATGACCTTATCCTGGACTCAAATTCTTTTCTTTCCTTCCGAACCTGATTGAGTTCCTTTAGAAGATCTACAGGCAGCCCCCCTTTTGACTCAACTTCCTTTATCTTGCTTCTCAAAACTCCAATTCTCTCATCATATTTTTCGCTCAAAATATTTATTATACAATCCACAGCAAGAGCCCTCAAATCTTTCTCATCAGGTATCTTAGAAACAGTCACCCCCTCCACCAATTTCCCAAAAGCTTTCAGATCCCTTCTATCGGACTCTTTTCCCAGATCAATTGCACCCTGTACCAATTCAGAAACAAAAGCTCTTTCGTCATCAGTCCAGTCATAATTATAAAGCTCAGAAGGCTCAAAGAGTCTCCCCGCTTTAATGGACTCCGAAATAATAGCAAACACTCTGGATAAAATTTTGTTCTTGAAACTTTCTTCATTCAAAAACTCGAAGATAAAATCAACCTCCTGACCGGATCTATAAATCATCAATTTTATCAATTCATACTCTGCCTTTTCACGAGCTGTACGAAATATCTGCTTCCCTGAAATCAATTTACTTACCTTCTCTTTGTCTGTCCCGGGAAAGCTTTCTACCAGCTTAAAAAGAGCATCCGGCGCAATTCTTAAATTTTCAGCAAACTGCTTTAACACAATATCCTTGAATACAGGATTCTTGATAACTGCTATCTCACGAGCCAGCTCCTCAATCGCTCTCGCACGATCCCCAGGAGAAAGTCCCTTCTTGTTTATCCTATCTGACACATAGGTAAAAAACGACCGGGCTCTGCTTAACACCTCACCAAAACTATCTTTCCCGGAGCTTTTAATAAAACTATCTGGATCTTCTCCTTCAGGGAGTTCAACAACTTTCACATCAAACTCTTCGCGCAAAAGAAAATATCCCGCTCTCTCAGCAGCTTTCTTACCTGCTTCATCACTATCATAACACAAAACAACCTTACTGGTAAATCTCCTGAGCACCCTCGCATGATTCTCGTTAAAAGCAGTCCCGGAAACAGCAACTACATTCCTGTACCCGGATTCAAAAACCCTAATGAAATCAGTATACCCCTCCACAACTATTGCAAATTCCAGCTTCCTTATTGCATCCTTCGACCAGTTCAGACCAAAGAGTGTTCTACTTTTAAAATAGACAGGAGTCTCGGGAGAGTTCATATACTTAGCTTCGGCTCCCGGGGCAAGCGCCCTTCCTGCAAAGGCAACTACACGACCACTGAGATTGTAAATCGGAAACATTACTCTGTTTCTAAATCGATCGTAGAAGATGCCTTTATCATTTAAAATGAACAGACCGGACTTCTTAAGGATCGCCGGCGTAAACTTTGCCAAATCAAGTATCGAAAAAAGCCCATCCCACCTGTCAGGAGCATACCCTAACCTGAATTTCCTTACTACGCTCTCGTCAAATCCGCGAGAATAAAGATACTCAAGAGCCTTCTTGCCCTCATCCTTGAAAATGCTTCTCTCGTAATAGTTAAGCGCTATATCATGCAACTCATAAATCAATCCAATCTCACTACCTTTTCCAGAATGTCCACTTTCATATTCAATCCTGATTCCATATCTATCAGCAAGCCTCTTCACCGCTTCCACAAAATCAATTTTCTCATATTCCATCACAAAAGTAATAACATTACCACCTCTTCCGCACCCAAAGCAATGATATATCCCCATCTCAGGATTAACACTGAAAGAAGGGGTCTTCTCATGATGAAAAGGGCAAAGAGCAAAGTAATTCTTTCCTCGCTTCTTTAACTGAACTACCTCGGAGACAACTTCAAGAATATCAGCTTTCTCCCTTACCTGATCAATTATATGCTTGGGAATCTTCGGCATTACTCAAGCTCAACTATTGTTACACCTGTACCACCCCTATCAAAATCATCGAAGTAGTAGTTTTTAACTCCATTTATATCCTTGAGAAGGTTCCAGACCATTCTCTGCAAAGCACCCGTCCCCTTACCATGAACTATTTCCACCCTTCGCAAGCCTTTTAATATCGCTCTATCAATAAACTTAAAAACTTCCTCCTCTGCCTCGTCTACCCGCTTACCCCTTATATTCAGGATCGTTGACCCACCTTCATCAGAAATTTGATAGGAATATCCTCCGGTAGAAACAACAGTGGCTTCCGCCTCTTCTCCAACTTCAACCGGTTCCACCTCTTCAATTCCTACCTTCAGGGTTTTCCCGCCCACTATCACTGATGCTTTTCCAGACCTGTCATTCAAATCCTCCACCTTTCCCACAAGATCAAGCTCTTTTATCCTTACAAAACTTCCCGGTGAGACCTGCTTACTGACAACCTTAATGTTCTCTTCTCTTCTCGCATCCAGCTCTTTTTCAACATTCTCAAGAACTCGATGTGCCTTCTTGATAACAGCCTTTGAGGCCTCTTTCTCTCTGATCTCCTTTATTACCCTCTCTATCTGCCTTCTATAATCGTCTACAATCCTCTTTAATCTCAGAGAGAGCTCTTTCTCGAATTTTTTTTCCTTCTCCTTTATCCTATCCAACCTCCTCTGGTAGTCTTCAACTATCTTGTCCAGAGTCTTTTTAGCATTCTCTACCTCACCCTTTTCTATCTCAAGCTTCCTCCTCAATCGCTCAACCTCAAGAAGCGCTCTCTCATATTCAATTGCACCTTTGCCTATGTACTCTCTGGCTCTCGCAATAATGTCCTCAGGAACCCCAAGTCTACTGGATATCTCAAGAGCATAACTATTGCCCGGTACTCCAATCCTCAACCTGTAAGTAGGAACAAGCTCATCGGGAGAAAATTCCATCCCCGCGTTTATAACTTTCGGATTCTCCTGAGCAAAAGACTTTAAAGCATTATGATGGGTTGTAACTATGGTAAAGGCTCCTTTTTCTATAAGCTTTTCAACTATAGCTCTACCAAGAGCAGCTCCTTCAACAGGATCAGTACCCGTTCCCAGCTCATCAATGAGAACAAGGCTCTTCTCATCCGCATTTTCCACAAACTCCTTCAGATTCTTCATGTGAGATGTGAAAGTTGAAAGATCATCTTCAATCGACTGTTGATCTCCTATATCAACAAGAAAATCATCGAAAAAAGGAACCTGAACTTCTCCCTCCGCTGGTATGGGCAACCCACACATAGCCATCAAAACCAGCAAGCCCACTGTCTTCATGGCAACAGTCTTCCCACCAGCATTAGGTCCTGTTATAATAACAGCTTCCACATTACGGGAAACGGAAAAATCAAGCGGAACAACTTCCTTCAAGCACATCAAAACTGGATGTTTGGCACCCAAAAGGCGAAAAGCCCTATCTCCTTCTTTCACAGTTGGGACAGAAAAACCATTCTTAACTGCATACCTCGCACACGCATTTATACAGTCAAGTTCCACCAGAATGGAGATATTATCAAGTAGCACTTCGATATGAGGCCTTACCATTCTAGTCAAATTTTTAAGAATCCGTCTTATCTCTTCTTTCTCTTCTTCTTCGAGCTCCATTAACCTATTATTTATATCAACAATTTCTATGGGCTCCACGTACGTTGTCTGTCCTGTAGCCGATTGACCATGTATTATGCCTTTCACCTTACGTTTGAACTCGGTTCTAAGCGGAACAACCAATCTTCCATCCCTTATTGTAGGATTTTCCTCCTGAAGCCAGCCCTCCTCAGCAGCTTTTTCCATTATCCTTTCTATTTTTGTGTGCATCAATTCCACTAGCTGCTTCATCTCCGCTCGAATTTGACTCAACTTGCTACTGGCAGAACTTACAATTGTAAGGTCCTTACCAATCACTCTGTTTATTTTCGACGCCACAGAATACAGAGGATCAAGCTGCCCCAACATGAAATGCAACGGTTTCAACACACTCTTATTATCTCTCCAGAAAGATTTTATATCACCACATATACCAAGTATATTTCTTATCTCATTCAAAGTTCTAATATCGTAATATGATTCTTCAACCTTACCCTTTATGATCTCTCTCCTAACATCTTCAAAAGTACTCAGAGGAAAACTTTTTCCACTTTCAATAATTGACATAACCGCCCGAATTTTATCCTGCATAGAATACACTTCCACTGGATTAGTAAATGGCCTTATCTCCTTTACTCGCTTTTTCCCGGCTTCTGAAACGGCCTCGTCCGCAATAAAGGAAAGTACCCTATCAAACTCCAAGCACTCGTAAACTTTTTCCAACTCCATAACTCTACCCTGAACCCAAACCACGCAGTCCAAAGATTTCTCGAAGGCTGTCCCTTATCTCGGTCAAATTGCCCTCTAAATGAAACAAATGCGAAACATCATCTTTAACCTGCTCAAGAACGGGGTACAATACAGACTGTTTCTTTAGCACATCTTCAAGTTTCAATTCAGGAAAGACCGACACAAACCAAACCACAAGACACATTACTATCAGCCCCTTAACAGCACCAAAACCAAGCCCCAGAGTCTTGTCCACCCAAACAAGCTTCAGCATTCTTACCAGCCCCTTTAAAATTGAACCCAAAACCTGAAATGTGAGATATATTCCAATAAAAACTATCAAGAACCCCAGCACAACTTGCAAGCCCTCCGAAACAGGAAAGAAATTCTTCATTATGGAAAGCCCAATTCCGTGGTACTTTATACTAAAAACAATTGATACTCCAAGAGATACAACTTTAATAGCCTCATCGATAAAACCTTTCCTAAGACCTCGCAAAGCAAGAAACCCTATTACAAGAAGAGTCAAAAAGTCAAACAGACTGTTCATAAAAAACCTCTTAGCCCACAAGCTTAGAACGTACTATAGCCTGCACCTCAGAACCATCAGCCCTACCTTTCACCTTTGCCATAACCTTCGGCATCACCTTGCCAAGGTCACGCAAACTACTGGCTCCAACCTCCTTGATTACATCCTCCACAATCTTGATCAGCTCCTCTTGAGAAAGCTTTTCAGGAAGATAAGATTCAATTATATCCAGCTCCCTTTTTTCTCTCTCCACCAGGTCTTCCCTTTTACCTGCTTCGTATGCCTTTATGGACTCTCTTCTCTGTTTAGCCGCATTGCTTAAAATCTTTATTACATCATCATCCGACAGCTCTTTCTTAAGTTCAATCTCTTTCTGACGAATGCTATTCCTTAATAATCTAATAACATCAACTTTTAACGTATCTCTGGCTCTCATCGCTTCCACAAGCTCTTTCTGTAACCTTTCCTTTAGAGTCATACTCCACCTATCTATTTGATTATCTTTTTACTATCAAAGAATACATCCTCCCAGCAGCCTCTCCCTCCCGCCTGTAAGAATGAAACATACCATCTTCACAAAAGGTACAGAGTTGGACAACTCCAATATTCTTGTCGTCAACTCCCGCTCCAGTCAGTCTATTCAATACGCTTTTTTCCATATCGAGAAATAAACTCCCATTTCTTCTTACAATTTCATCTCCCATAAAAAATTCTGCAACCTCATCCCCTATCCGGTAACAACAACTTCTGATAAAAGGGCCAACAGCAACTACTACATCCTTCGCCTTCGTACCAAAAAGAACTTTCATTTCTTTAAAAGCACTCTCTATTATCCCCCTGGCAAGCCCCCGCCAACCAGCATGAATCGCCGCAATTACCCCGGTCACTCTGTCATAAAATAGTAAAGGAACACAATCTGCCGTCTTCACCCCAAGAACCAGCCCCCTTTCCACCGTTATCAGACCATCAGCTTCCCCATGAACCCCCGGGCTACTGACCACTACAACCTTGCTCCCATGAACCTGCTCCACCTCGGCAAAACTCCCTGGGTCCAGCCCTAAGTTAATCAGAAAGAATTCCTTTTCCCGCATACCTGCACTCCGACTTCTCTGCTTCATACCAAACACATGAAAGACACCTGGGAAACTATCCATAACCATCACGCTCAAAACTTCCAGTTCACCAAACTTCCTGCGAACAAAACCGGTTCTCATAACACTATCTCTGAACCACCTGCCCGTTCTCTATATTTGCAACAGGAACAATTTTACTTCCATCATATTTTAAAACAAAAGCACTCGAATTCACCCTTGGTCTGACTCCGGTAAAAGAAATATTTCTAGCAATACCTCTGAATAGCTCAAGATCACCTAATCTATTCCGCAAACTTTCTCTGGATATATCCCCATCACCGATACAGGAAAGTATCGCATTCATGGTATCATAACCATAAAGCTCAAACCTTCCAGGAAACCTCCCAAACTTTGCACGGAAACCCACCGCCATGTTCCGATACGAAATCTTACTTCTATCAATGTAATAATCCGAAATAAAAACAAGATTACCAACATAGGATCTGTTCCTCGCTAAACGGTAATCATCATACCAGTTACCATCTCCAAGCAACACAGCATCTATGTTATAATACGCAATCTGCGGTAATACATAATCAATATCTGGTGTATGAACGGGCAAAAATATACCCTGTATTGTGGTAAGCTTAAACCCCAAGGTATCTCTTTCCGGAATCTCAAACTCTACTGAATCCATAAGACCAGTGAAAACCAAAACCTCCTCCAATGTCATCTGGACAATGGAATCACCCAGAACATAGTTGTAAAGAGAATCATTAACAGAGAACAAATTCTGAAAATACATGGAGCTGTCACTGTTTATGAGCACCTGCAAACTATCTTTCATAACAGAAATTTTTGCCATCAGTTGTTTGCGAGCGAGCTCCAGCCCTATCCTGCGTATGGTTTTTAACTGCCTGCTTAAGTCATCAGGTTCGTAATACCATTGCTGGGTCAATATATTTCCACCACTTAAATCAAATGCCTCACAAAATGCATCTGTTATCTCTTTCCCATACTCATCAAGGGGAGCCAGTGAAACAAGATTTTTTATATTCAAGGTTTCCCTTGCATACTTTGCAAGCATATAGCCTGCATTAACAAAATCTACATTAGCCTGAAACACATATTGTCCTAACCCCGTAATACGGCTGTCAGTCGCCGTAGGTGTTACCAGGGGAAGCCTTCTCTCATTTGCAATAATACCCGCAGGCACACAATTTTCACTCTTAACCGGCCCAAACACACAGACAATTTTCCTATTCTTCGATATATAATCAATCTGATGAATCGTCTTGTATATATCTCCATTATTATCAAAAATTATAAAAGAGACATCTACATCTGAAATTCTTCTAAATTGCATCAGCGAATACTTTGCACCATCTAGAATTGCACTTCCCACATCTCCCAGGTCACCTGTCAAAGGCAATATAACCCCAATATAGTATTTTTTATCTCCCCCAGCTTTTATCTTTCTGTAAACCTCTTTATAGTATTCATCATAAGCAGTTCGCTTCAAATCCTTCCTTACCGACTTGAGTTCTCTTATACCTTCCTTATCAAGCCCGATACCACCATATTTCTCAGCAAGCTTAACAACCACAATAGCATTCTCTGGTCCGGAAACATCACTCTTCAATTTCTCAAGTGAATCAATGCCAAGATTAAAATCCGCAATAACATCTATCATATCTATAGCTTTCTTTATAAGCCTCTGGTCATCAGAGCATACCACAACCTTTGCGTAATAGACAAACGAACTATCATATTCCCCTGACAACAAGAAAGCATCACCCACACTGTAAAGAACATCATCCCTGTATCCCGACTCTGGAAATTCCCTCAGAAACCTTCTCGCCAGCTCGATTGCATCCCTATATTTCCCGAGTCTTATTGTGCTCTTAATCAGCATCAGAAAAGAAGCCGTATAATATCTATTGTCATCCGGAGATATGGAAATCAGGTCCCGAAACACACTCCAAGCACTACTATACTCCTGCCTGTTATATAACTCCACACCACCCAGAAATTTCTCCTTCAAGGTGTCAATCACCGAAGCAGAATCCACAAAGGCAGTATCCTTAGAAATCTCGTTAAACTTGAACTCCTGCCCATTAGCCACACACACACTAAAAACCACGATAAAAAAGATAGTTTTCGCCCTCATGATCCCCAAGTTTATTCCCATTCTATTGTTCCGGGAGGTTTGCTTGTTATATCGTAAACCACCCTATTGACACCTTTTACTTTGTTAACAATTTTCGTCGCAACTCTGTCAAAAACATCATAGGGAATTTTAGCCCAGTCAGCGGTCATGCCATCTTTGCTTGTAACAGCCCGCAAAGCCACCACATTCTCATATGTTCTCTTATCTCCCATTACTCCTACAGTCTTCACGGGAAGTAAAACCGCAAACGCCTGCCAGATTTTGTAATATTCGCCCGACTCCTTTAGCTCATCCAGGAAAATTTTATCGGCCTTTCGAAGAAGCTGAAGTCTATAAGGGGTAACCTCTCCAATTATTCTCACAGCAAGCCCCGGACCAGGGAAAGGGTGCCTGAGTAAAATCTCATCCGGAATGCCCAGCTCTTTTCCTATCCTCCTGACCTCATCCTTAAATAAAAACTTGAAGGGCTCTATTAGCCTGAATTTCAGCCTCTTTGGTAACCCTCCCACATTGTGGTGACTTTTTATAGTCCGGGAGGGACCCTTCACAGATCGACTTTCTATGACGTCCGGATAGAGCGTCCCTTGAGCAAGATACTTTACATCTCTGTATTTCTTGCTTATTTCCTCAAATGCTCTTATGAAAGTTCTCCCTATTATTTTTCTCTTCTTTTCAGGATCAACAACTCCCCTCAAAGCAGATAAAAAAACTTTCGAATAATTGAAACCCTTTATTGGAACTCCAAGCTCTTTTTTCAGCCTTCCTATCACCTCCTCCTGCTCATTCATCCTCAGCAATCCATTATTTATAAAAACCGGTACACACCTCCTTCCGAGAGCCTGATAAAGTATAACCGCCATTACACTTGAATCCACCCCCCCACTCACAGCTACCAGGACCTTTTCATCACCCACTTCTCTTACAACTTCCTCTTTTATCTCATCCACTATATACGCGGAGGTAAAATCTGCCCTGAGTCCGGCAATCTTAAACAGAAAATTCTTTATTATCTCTATTCCATCAGGAGTATGAACCACCTCAGGATGAAATTGCAACCCCACAATGGGCTTCTCCTTGTGGACAAGAGCAGCCGGCGCACCATTCTCCGAATAGGCCACAACATCAAAGCTATCTGGAATGGTATCAATATGGTCCCCATGACTCATCCAGACATAAAATGAATCCCTCAATCCGCCAAAAATAGCACTGGGCTTACTAACCTTCACCAGACTCCTGCCATACTCTCTTATCCTGTCAGAATGAACTTTTGCCCCAAAATGCTTTGCCACTAATTGCAAACCATAACATATACCCAATATTGGTAGCCCCATACCGAAAATTCGAGGATCAGGCTCAGGAGAAGCATCTTCATACACGCTTGCAGGTCCTCCGGATAGGATAATCGCTCCTACCCCTTCCTCCTCTATCCTCTCAGGAGCAACATCAGGCTCCACTATCTCGGAGTAAACATTACACTCCCTCACGCTTCTGGCAATAAGCTGAGTGTATTGAGACCCAAAATCAATCACCCATACCTTGCTTACTTTCTTCATTTCTCCCATTCCACCTTGTTAAACCAGCTCTGGAGTTCTTCCATAACTCCGTAGTTTGTCATGTCGTAGTGTATGGGGGTAACGGAAATATAATTTCTCAGAAGCGCCACATCATCCACCCCTTCGTCTTCCTCCTCTA
>Ga0164318_10008172_pt1 | contig 10173 bp, 6 predicted proteins | sample GuaBasSedimGuay9_FD_113734 | JGI IMG/M metagenome (GOLD analysis project Ga0164318, IMG submission 113734) | Subseafloor sediment microbial communities from Guaymas Basin, Gulf of California, Mexico - Guay9, Core 4571-4, 0-3 cm | ecosystem: Environmental > Aquatic > Marine > Hydrothermal vents >...
AACAGAATTATGAATTTCAAGAAAATCCTGACGATTTATAGAAAAGAATTACTTGATCTTTTCCGTGACCGCCGAACTGTCATCAGCTCCTTTGTTTTGCCGATTGTGCTTTATCCGCTTTTGATGATTGTCTTTTCTTCTTTGGTAAGCAGACAGGAAGCGAAATTGGAAAACCAACAGCAGGTAGCCTATTTAATCGACGAAATTCATAACGAAAACTCGGAAAGAATAATCCGAGAATTAAAAACGACAAAAAATTTGCAATTGGTTGCCGCCGACAGTATTTCGATTCCCGAAAAGCTTTTGAAAGAAAATACCATTCAAGCGATTATCACGCTCCGCGACAGCGTGGGGAAATCCGGTTATCCGACCGTTTTGAGCAAAATTTATTACAATAAAGCCGATGAAAAAAGTTCATTTGCCGACAAGAAAATTTTCAAACAACTGCAGAAAATAAAAGATATTTTGGTGCAAGAACGATTGCAAGAATTGAAAATAGACGAAGAATTATTGAAAACAATTGATATCGGAGAAGAAAATGTTGCTCCTCCGGAAAAAATGATGGGTTTTGCTTTGGGAAAATTTCTTCCTTATCTTCTGATAATTTTAACTATCGGAGGAGCGGGAGTAATTGCTTCCGATTTGGTAGCGGGAGAAAAAGAGCGAGGAACTCTGGAGACGATTTTGGTAAGTGCGGCGCGTCGCAACGAACTTGTCATCGGGAAGTATCTCACCATCATCACGATTTCGCTTATAACCGTTATCCTAAATTTATTCAGTATGTATCTTTCTTTTCATTACATTATGTCTCAGGCAAATATTCAATTTTCCGATTTTCGTCTTCCCTTAGCAAATTTTGCCTTAATATTTTTCCTGATGATTCCGCTCGTAACTTTTTTTTCAGCCATATTTCTTTCCATTTCCACCTATTCCCGAAATATTAAAGAAGCCCAAAGTTATCAAATGCCGGTTTTGTTCGGTGGGATAATGCTTTCTATGGTTAGTTTTCTACCGGCTTTTGAATTGAATTTCGGTTTTGCACTCATTCCGGTTGTGAATTTTTCTCTTTTGATGCGCGATATTATGCTGGGAGATTTTCAAATTCTTTACTTGGCGGAAGTTGTTGTCTCGATGATAATTTTGGATATTATTGCCATCTTCGTTTCGATTAAACTTTTTAACAATGAAAGCGTTTTATTTAGAACTGCGGAAGACAAATCATTAAAATTCTGGGGCAAGAACAAAAAAAATGTTTTTTCGCAGCAATTTGTAATTATGTTTTTTGTTTTTGTGTTGCTTATTTTGTTCTATGTTGGTGGTTCGTGGCAAAACATAAATTTGATGAAAGGTCTGGTTAAAACGGAAATTTTGATTATTCTTTTGCCCACGATTGCCGTTCTTAAAATTTCCAAATCGGATGTTAAACGAGTTCTTCGGATTCATTATACCTCACCTTTAAATTTTCTTTTGGTTTTGTTAATGGCGTTGCCGGTATTTGTTCTGGCGGTTTTATCCATGCAAGTAATAAATCTGATTTATCCTATTCCCGAATCGTATATTGAAGCAATTAACAAATTGGTACAATCCGAAAACATCGGAATTTGGAAAAATATTTTGATTGTCGCCGTCCTACCGGGTATTTGCGAAGAAGTTATGTTCAGAGGTTACATCATCAACGGCTTTGGCAAACTCGGTTTTTGGAAAGCAATTATTATTACCGCCTTTTTGTTCGGATTGCTTCATCTTGATCCTTTTCGCATGATTCCGGTTACTTTTCTCGGAATCTGGCTCGGCTATCTTTTGTTGAAAACCAACAGTATTTTTGTTCCTATTTTTGCTCATATTTTGAATAATTCAATTGCAATTGCGTCGGGTAAGATAATTGATAAAATTCCTATTTTGAATAACTTTGTTTCCGACGGAAATTTTCCTTTTTGGACGGGAATTCCAGCTATTGTGCTGCTGGTAATATTTTTGCATATTTTCAATAAAATAAATCAATCGAACGAAGGAGTTGTATAATGTGTGGAATCGTGGGATATTTGGGAAACAGAAATGCGACGCCGATTATTTTGGAAGGAATTAAAAGACTTGAATATCGCGGGTATGATAGTTCCGGTTTAGCTATCATAGATGGAAACAAAAATTTAAAGATTTTTAAAGAGTCCGGGAAAATTGTGGAACTGGAAAGAGCACTTCCCGGTCCCGACGAAACTTACGGAACTATCGGAATTGCTCATACGCGTTGGGCAACTCACGGTGAACCCACGAAAATAAACGCTCACCCGCATACCGATTCACAAAAAAGAATTGCGCTCGTTCACAACGGAATCATTGAAAATTACCAGCTTCTTAGAAAGAAGTTGGAAGAAGAAGGTCATTCTTTCGAGAGTGAAACGGATACGGAAATTTTGGTGCATCTCATTGAACATTTTTGTTTGGAAGAAGTATCGTTAACGGACGCTGTTCGACAGGCTTGCAAACTTGTGGAAGGCACCTTTGGGATTGCCGTGATAAATAGAGATAATCCTAATGAAATGATTGCCGCTCGTCGGGGAAGTCCGCTTATTTTGGGTATAGGCAACGATGAATTTTTTGTTACTTCCGATGTGAGCGCGATTATCATTCATACCAAAAGAGTAATTTATCTGCAAGATAATGAAATTGTAACCATTCATCGGGACGGATTTGAAATAACCAATTTGGAAAACGAACGAATCGATGCCAAAATATCTGAAGTCGATTGGGATGTCTCATCCATAGAAAAAGGTAATTTTAAACATTTTATGCTGAAAGAAATATTCGAGCAACCCATATCCGTGCAAAATGCTTTTCGAGGCAGACTGATGGAAAAACTTTCCACAGTTCGTTTGGGTGGCTTGATGATGAACGGCAATGAATTGAAAAAAATAAAAAAGATCCAGATTATCGGTTGCGGAACATCATGGCATGCCGCTTTAATTGGAAAACATATTATTGAAAGCAGGGCAAGAATTCCGGTGGAAGTGGAATACGCCAGTGAATATCGTTATAAAAATCCGATTATTCCCGAAAATACTTTGGTTTTTGTTATCAGTCAATCCGGCGAAACGGCGGATACACTTGCCGCATTACGAGAAGCACAGGCTCGCGGAGCAACTGTGATGGGAATTACGAATACCGTCGGAAGTACAATTGCCAGAGAATCCGATGCGGGAGTTTATATTCATGCCGGTGCGGAAATCGGCGTTGCATCCACAAAAGCATTTACTTCTCAAGTGACAGTACTCACGCTTTTGGCAATTTTATTGGGAAGGATGAATCATCTTTCTCCCACTTACGGAGCGACCTTCATCAAAGAATTAAGATCAATTCCGGGAAAAATCGAAAAAATATTGGAGATGAATGATCTAATCAGAGAAATAGCCGAAAGTATAAAAGATTATACAAACGCACTTTATTTAGGGAGAGGCGTCAATTTTCCGGTTGCTCTGGAAGGAGCCCTGAAACTAAAAGAAATTTCTTACATTCATGCCGAAGGATATCCGGCGGCTGAAATGAAACACGGGCCGATTGCTCTGATAGATGAAAATATGCCGGTGGTTGCCATTGCTCTCAAAGATGCGATTTATGATAAAATTATTTCCAATTTGCAAGAAGTTAAAGCAAGAAACGGCAAAATTATCACGATTGCCACCGAAGGCGACAAAGTGGTAAAAAAATTCTCCGAGCATGTTATTTATATTCCCGAAACAATGCACATTTTGCAACCGCTTCTGTCGGTGATACCGTTGCAATTGCTTTCTTATCATGTGGCGGATTTGAAAGGTTTGGATGTGGATAAACCTCGTAATTTGGCAAAAAGCGTAACCGTTGAATAGCCGAATTTTCTGAATACATGGGAAAAAACAGGGAAATAAAAACCAGAGGAATAATTTTGCGCAGAATTCCATTCAAAGAAACCAGCTTTATTCTGGAAATGTTGTCGGAGGATTTTGGGAAAATCAGCGTAATTGCAAAGGGAATTAGAAAAGAAAAAAACGCGAATTACGGGATAATTGACATCTTAAACGAATTGGAAGTCGTTCTATACAAAAATCCTTCTTCGGAGTGGTATATTTTCAAATCGGGAACTCTCGTCAAAGCTTATCTTTACGAAACGGAATTCACCAAAAGCCTTTATATGCAAGCTGCCGCCGAATTTCTGCTGCAAATAATTATTCCCGAGGAAGACGCTCATAAACTTTTCCGATTGATAAAAGATTATTTTGATTTTTTGGGCAAAGTAATCGGAAATGAAGCGATTGTTTTTTGGCGATTTTTGTTGAGAGCGCTGGTTATTTTGGGAATTGAAATAAATATGCGCAATTGTGTGATTTGTGAAAAAAGAGAAAATTTTCCCGTAGCTTATTTTCCCCAAAAAAGCGGTTTTATTTGTGAAAATTGTTTTCGTCCTCATCTGAAAGAAGAAGTTATCGAATTAGATAAAAAAGTTTCAAAAATTATCCGCGACATTTATAATTCAAACAAATTATTGAACGATTTGCTTCTTTCCGCAGAAATTGTTTCCCAAATTAATAGTATTTTTCTGATTCATTTGAGCGAACACTTTCACAAAAAATTTCACTTTAAAACATTGGCGTTAATAAAATGAAACGAAAAAAAACTATCTTCCTGTTTTTTGTGCTGATTTTTGTGGTTAATTTGGAGGCGTTAATGCCGAATGATAGTTATAATCTCAATCTTTCCGTTTCTAATTATTTGAAAATGCAGAGTGTCTTTGATTCCGTTTCCGCGAAAATAGAAAGCAAAAAATTCGCCGAAGCGGAGGAAATTTCCAAACGATACGAACAACAATTTCCCGAAATGGCTTTGGGATTTTTTCTGGAATTTTATGTGGGAGTGGAAAGCAAAAATTTGTCGCTCATCGAGAAAAGTTTAACACAACTTTCCGGAAAATATTTTTCCGTAAACTATTATTATTCTTATTTTCAGGAGATTTCTCGGGATATTGACGATAAAGAATTTCAATTGGAATTAACGAGACTCGTTAACGGATTTTGTGATAAACGAATTGAATTTCTGGAAACAAAAGCGAAGAAAAAGGTAAATCTAAAAAAGATTTATAAGGAATTGTCTTATCTGTATTTTTTGAAAAACAATCAGGAAAAAGTTTATGAAAATTTGCAAAGACTGATAAACAGCGATTACCAATTCGTTCGGGAGTTTCAGACAAGACATTTCAAAAACAATCAAGAAATCAAAGAATTAGTTGCCGATTATGAAAAGAATATGAGAGTTTGGAACGGAACAAGCGCCCAAAAAATAGCGGGACTTTTGAAGCTGTCGTCTTCCATAAAAAGTTATTGCGCCACGCTTCCGTTTTCCTCAATTCCGGATTGGGACTTGTATATGGAATCTTCCGTTCCGCGAATATTGAAAGCGAGAACAAAGAAAGATTATTATGAAATTTTGGCAAAAATAGTAGGTAAAATCGGTGACAATCACACCGCTATCCGATTTCCCGATGATATTGAAAACAGTTATGCAAAATGCGGATTGGAAATTGTTTATCTGCAAGGAAAATATGTCGTTTCCTCGATTGAGAGCGAGGAATTGAAAAAAATTGTTTCTCCGGGCGACGAAATCGTAAAAATCGATGATATTCCCGTTAAACTGTTTATTGATGCGGAAAAAGATAATTTTCCTTTTGTGAAATATTATTATTCCGAGCCGGAAATCGCTGCCAAAACTATGTTGGCAAATCATTTGCTGGACGGTAAGAAAAAAACGAAAATCAAAGTTGAATTAAAAAAAGCAAACCAAAATAAATATACGGTTTCTTTGCGAAGAAACTACTCGAAGAAAAATATCGATAACCGCGAAAGCATTATTATGAAAGCGCTTCCCGACAGCATCTATTATTTTGAAATAAAGAAATTCTGGGGAACGGATATTTATCGGGAATTTTTAAGTAAGATAAAAAACATTCATCCCGCGGAAGTTAAAGGAATAATTTTTGATATTCGGGAAAACAGAGGCGGCAATTCCGGTTTCGGGGACAAAATATTTTCACATTTGATTAATAAACCGGTTAAGAATTATATCTACAATTTTTCGCCGGTTTTTTTCCCGTTCGACGAGGTTCGCGCGGGAATCGGTTGTTTGTCTTCGGATGTTTCCGGTAAAGAGATTCTTTCGGCTGATTCATTGATTTTCAATTGTCCGATTGCGGTTTTAATTTCTCCCAAAACTTCTTCGGCGGCGGAAGATTTCGCTTTTCTTTTTAAATATTACAAAAGAGGAAAATTAATCGGACTTCCGACTTCCGGCGGAACCGGTAATCCTTTGAATGTACTCCTTCCCGGCGGCGGTTCCCTGCGCATTTGTTTAAACACGGATTTGTATTTTTTCAAAACCGGTATTCAGCCTGATGTTTTTCTTGATAAAACGATCGCCGATCTCGTTAAAAATAGAGATTCTCAACTGGAAAAAGCATTGGAATTAATCAAAAAAGAGAGAAAATGAAGAAGCGACATTTCATAAATCTGATTGTTTTTGTTTTGGTTCTTACTTTTGCGGCGCTCAATTATTATTTGAGGGAAAGCACAATTACAAAATCCCGATTTTTGATGGAAACGCTTGTGGAAATAACCGCGACCTCAACAAACAAACATCAGGAACAGATAATCGAAAAAACTTTTGATTTGATGGAAAATTATGATGCCAAATTCTCTTTTTATCGAAAAGGCGGAAAATTGTGGAAAATAAATCATAATTTTGCGGATACCTTTTTTATCGACAACGATTTTTATCAAATGTTGTCGTTGGGAAAAAAACTTTACGGAGACACGGATTCTCTTTACGATTGAACTATCGGACGACTCAGCGAAATTTGGGATTTCGATAAAAACCGCATTCCGACGGCAGATTCCATTAAAACAGCGTTACAAAATATCGGTTTCGATAAAATAGTTTTTTCCGAAAATGAATTGTTCAAACCAAAAAATATAGAGATAAATTTGGGAAGTCTGGCAAAAGGTTTTATCGTGGATAAAGCGGTTGAGTTTCTTCAAAAAAACGGTATCAAAAAAGGAATCGTAAATGCCGGCGGAGATTTGCGGATTTTCGGTTATAAGAAACCGCTTGAAATCGGAATTCAACATCCTCGTAAAAAAAGAAACGAAATCATCGCAATTCTGAAAGTGAAAAATAAAGCGGTGGTAACTTCCGGAGATTATGAGCAGTTTTTCATAATTGACGGAAAAAGATACCATCATATTTTAAATCCGAAAACCGGTTTTCCCGCGAAAACCTGCGTTTCCGTCACCGTTATCGCTTCCACGGCTTTACAGGCTGATGCTTTTTCAACCGCGCTTTTTCTTTTGAAACCGAAATCAGCAATTGAGCTGGCAAACAAAACTCCGAATTTGGAAGCAATTATCTATGCAACGGAAAACGGCAGCCTCGTTTCTTATAAAAGCAAAAATATAAATCAATATTTGGCGGTAGAATATGAAAAATAAAATTGATATACAAAGTTTGGAAGACACCAGAAACGTTACCATTAACAAAGTGGGCGTAAAAAATGTAAAATATCCGATTGTGGTGGAAGACAGAAAAAACGGAATTCAGAATACAATCGCGGTGCTCGATATTTTCGTGGAATTGCCGCATAATCATCGCGGTACTCACATGAGCCGTTTCATCGAAGTTCTCAATCGCTTTCATCAAGAAACTTTCATCAGTAAATTGCCGGAGTTTCTAAAAGAAATCAGAATTGCTTTGAATGCCGACGCTTCCTATGCAATGATTAAATTTCCGTATTTTATCAGAAAAACCGCTCCCGTTTCCAAGATAGAATCCCTTCTTTCTTATGATTGTTTTTTCAAAGCGTCTTTGCGGGAAGAATTTGAGCTTGTAATCGGTGTGCAAGTTCCGGTGACCACGCTTTGTCCGTGTTCAAAAGAAATCAGCGATTACGGAGCGCACAGCCAAAGATCGATTGTTACCGTGGAAGTTTCGTTCAAAGAGTTTGTCTGGCTGGAAGAGCTGATTGAAATTGTGGAAAATTCCGCAAGTTCCGAAATTTATTCGCTTCTCAAAAGAGTGGATGAAAAATTTGTGACGGAAAAAGCTTACGATAATCCCGCTTTCGTGGAAGATGTGGTGAGAGAAGTTACTTTGAAATTGCAGAATGACAACAGAATTATCTCTTTTCAGGTGGAATCCGAAAATTTTGAATCAATTCACAATCACAACGCTTATGCTTGCGTTAAAAGAGAAAAATAAAACACGGACAATTTCCAGACTTTTTTCGGAAGTGTAAGTTTTTAAAAATAGATAAATTCGGAACAAAACAGAAAGGAAAAAATGAAAATAGAAGAAAAAAGATTAGAAAATAAGTTTAAAGTAATCTATGCAAAAGATAATTCCAATCCTTTGATTTCTTTGCAATTATATATTAGAGTAGGTTCTGCTTGGGAAAAGAGGGAAGAAGCCGGTTTTTCTCATTTTACCGAACATTTGGTTTTCAAATCCACTCGAAAATTTCCGGCAAATCAAATTATGGAAAAAATCACTTTTTTGGGTGGTCAGATAAATGCTTACACCGAATACGATTCTACCTGTTTTTATCTTACTTTGCCGGCAAAATATTATGCGGAAGGTTTGGAAATTCTAGCGGAAATAGGGCAAAATGCAAATTTCAACGAAACCGAATTTCAGTCGGAAAAATCGGTGGTAATCGAGGAATTGAAGCAGATTAATAATAATCCGGAAGAATTTTTTGTGGAAAAAATAGCGCAGGATTATTTCACAAAAAATCGTTACAAAAATCCGATAATCGGTAATTTGCCATCGCTGCAATCTGCCACCAAAGAAAAGTTAATGAATTTTTATCATAAATATTACATTCCCGAAAATTCCTTTTTGGTGGTTGCGGGTGATTTTCAAGAAAATCGGATTTTTGATTCCATAAATCTTTATTTTGGAAGTTGGAAACGATCAAAAATAAAGAAAATCAAACCTGAAAATGACGATTTTCCCGTTCAACCGAAAATCGTTTCCGTTTCCAAAAAAATTTCCAATGAATTAATCGCTTTTGTTTTTCCCGATGTTGCCGAATCGCATCCTGATTCCAACGCGTTATATTTGGCTTTCAAAGCATTTGCAATCGGCAAAAATTCCATTCTTTATCAGCGGCTTTTTAATCGGGAACAATTGATCGACCATTTGAAGGTTCATTCTTTCAGCGGAAAAAACAATGGCGCCGCTCTCATTTTGATAATGCCGAAAAAAGGCGCTTCCATCGACAAAATAATAGAAATTACGCTTCAAGAACTAAACACATTTCACAAATTCGGTTTAACGGAAACACAAATCGAAGAGAAGAAAAAAGAATTTCTGTTTTCCTACAAATATTCTTTCGAGTATGTGGAATCTTTGGCTTCCAGCTTGGGAAACGAAGAGATTCTTACGCATTACGCGAATTTCCTTGAATATCCGCAAAAACTCCGGAAAATTAATGTTTCGGATGTTATGAATGTTATTCGTAAATACTTTTCTCTCGAAAAATTGGCGGTTTATAAAATGGGAACAAAACCGTTAAATTCCGATAAAATTTTGCAGAAGATAAACAGATTATTGCAATCGAAGCATACTACTCCCAAAAAAGAAAACTTTCGCGAAGAGTTACTTCCGAACGGGATAAAATTAATTTTCAAAAAGGTAACCGGAAAACCCACCATCGGAATTTCCGCGGATTTTGAGATTTCTCAACTAAATGAAACCATCGAAAACAGAGGAATAAATTTGTTTTCTTCCGGACTGCTTTTGTATGGAAACGAGAAAAGGGATTACCGACAATTTCTGGATTTTTGTCATTTGAACGGAATAAATTTCGGCATTCATCACGACACGGAAACCACAGCCGTAAGCATGAAATGTTTTCGGGAAAATCTTTATACAACCTTGGAATTGTTTGCCGATGTCTATTTGACGCCGATTTTTCCCAATGAATATTTGCAAAATCTCAAATCAACCTACATCAGCAATCTGGACAGAATGAAGGATTATCCGGAATATTGGGCGCGTTATCTTTGGAAAAATATGATTTTCGGGAAAAACAGCAATCTGGTCTCCAAAGAAGGAAAAAAAAGCGATATTCGGAAAGTAACTTTATCGAAAATCAAA
>Ga0164318_10008173_pt1 | contig 10173 bp, 9 predicted proteins | sample GuaBasSedimGuay9_FD_113734 | JGI IMG/M metagenome (GOLD analysis project Ga0164318, IMG submission 113734) | Subseafloor sediment microbial communities from Guaymas Basin, Gulf of California, Mexico - Guay9, Core 4571-4, 0-3 cm | ecosystem: Environmental > Aquatic > Marine > Hydrothermal vents >...
AAAATATGATTCCAACGGTCTTGCCTTATTGCTTGCAAAAGATGAAAATATGGCAATTGAATTAAGAGATAAATACCTGCTCGAGGAAGTTGAACCAATTGTTTCAAAATTATCGATTGAGCCTGTTCTAAGAATGCAGATTCTTTCATTAATCGCAACAGAATATATTTATTCAAAAGAAAAATTAATTGATTTCTTTGGAAAAACTTTTTTCGGTTATACTTTCGGGGCATCACTCGAACTCGAAATAAAAATCGAAAGTATTCTTGAACAACTTGAAGAATTTGGGTTCCTAAATTTGAAAGACTTCAAAGCCACCCCAATTGGAAAAAGAGTTTCAGAACTTTATCTCGATCCTTTATCAGCGCACAAGCTTCTGCTTTCTCTTGAGAGGGTTAATAATAAAACCGCTCCAATGTCTTACCTCCATTCAATCTCTTCCTGTTCAGAATTGTATCCATCGCTTAGAGTAAAAAATAATGAGGCTGAAGAACTTGAAGATTTTATTGTAAAAAATGAAAACCTGTTTCTAAGCGATGTGCCTGAACCCTATGATTTTGATTATGGGTTATTTTTGCAGTCTTTGAAAACAGCAAAATTATTGGATGGCTGGATTTCTGAAAGAAATGAAGATTATCTGCTTGAAGAATTTTCTGTCACCCCTGGGGAATTGTATATGAAAATATCAAATGCTGAATGGGTCCTCTATGCTGCGGAAGAATTTGCAAAATTGAAAGATAAAAATGAAATTGCTGAAGAACTGAATAAACTTAGGTTGAGAATTAAGAATGGAATCAGGGAAGAACTCTTGAAACTGATTAGAATAAAAGGAATTGGCCGGGTTAAAGCAAGAAAATTGTATAAAGCGGGAATTAAAAATATTGATGAAATTCGAGAGAATAAAATTACGGCGGGGAGGTTGATCGGTAAAAAGACTTTGGAGAAAATTTTAGTTTAAAAGATTTGTGCAAAGTAAAATAATTTAGTTGAACTTGACGTTTTTTCGGGTATTTTTACACCAAAATTTTACTTTTTGGGTCAAAAGTAAAAAACATGTGTTTTCTAAAAATTGATTAATTTAATCCACCTCAAATAATTCAATTACAATTAATTATATGTTGGCCAGAATAATTGCTGAAATAATTTTTCCTTTTGCAATTTTATCCAGAAAGATTGATTTGTGGAGACTTGGAATAAAAGTAAAAATAAATAAAATTGGGCCTGGATGGATGCAAGGGGTGGTTCTCCACACAATGGACTTATTCTGGCATCCTATAGGAATCCAAGGTGTTAATTGTTGGACTATAGGTAATGTGGATAAAAATGGTAAGTCAACAAGATATGATGAAGAATCAAACTATTTCCAGTCCTGGTTTGGAAGTTATATTATCAAATCCAATAATCAATTCGGAATCAAAAAAGGAACTAAAGAAATAAAAATTCTTGATTACAATAAATTAAGTATGGTTGATCAAAATAACTGGTTAAATATGTGCCTGAATCCAAACTCACCAACAACCTTGGATTATAAAACTGTGAAATTTATAAAAAAAATTAAAATTGCGAGCGGGCACACATGCCATTTGTTTTCAGGGGAATATGTGACAACTTCTGATAATAGCAATAAAACAAAAAGCTTGAGTATGGAAATATATTCAATATTAAATTATAAACAATTCGGAGGGAAAAAAGATTTTTTTAAACCTGAAGCATTTCTCCCAAAATATGATGATAAAACACCATTCAAACCAATTCGATTAAAAGGCTATTTTGGTATAGTTCCTTTTTTCGATAAACAACGGCATGTGGTATTTTACGGGTGTGGAATAAAGAAAAACTTTAACAAAATAAAAAACGAAATAATCTCGATGATTAAAAGTTCTGAGATAAAAACAAGGTTTTAATTTAGTTTCAAAATATTCGTCCAAGGTTTACGGATTAAAGAATCTAATATAATTTCTCTTCCACGCGTTTTGCCGCAAGCACCATATTTTTAAGTTTTCCCAAAGCAATTTCATAAGGTAAAAGACGCATTCCGCAATCAGGATCCACAATAATATTTTTTCCAAAATGCTCAATACCTTTATAAATAAAATTTTCAATATCTTCGATTGACTCAATTGTTTCCCTCATTGTATTTACGCAACCAAACCCAATTATTTTTTCATTTGAAATTAAATCTTCTTCTGAATAAGTATTTAGATTGTTGTGGTTTCCTGAAAATTCATGGTCTAAGATATTTGCATTTTCCAGATTTAAAAGAGATTTATAAATTTTTGAAATATTTCCGCACACATGCAATTTTGTAGGCACTTTTATTCCTTCCAAAACCCTGTCAACAAATTTAACTTTTTGGTCCGCTCCTTTTTGAAGCAAACTAAAACAAGGCTCGTCTATTTGAATTAAATCCGCCCCCGCTCTCTCAAGTTCCTTTGCATTTTCATGAAGTATGTCCGCAAGTTCTCCAATAAGATAATTTCTGCTGTTATATTTTGTTAAAGAAAATTTAGGCGCAATATCTATAGAATATGAAATTGTTGTTGGTCCTGTAATAATTCCCGCAAGTTTGCATTTTCCCTCAGAAAGTTTTTTCGCTTTCAAAAAATCATCAATTGTAGAAGGATATTTATATGCCAAATCCCCGACAATTCTGGGTTTTAGTGAATTTCCCCGCAATTCAATTCCTTCAATATCCTGAACAAATAAATCAATTAAATTAGCTCTAATCTGCCCATCAGAAATTATACCTATTCCTGCATCTATTTGGTTAGTTACTGCTCTTGTTAAAGCATCTTCGTAATTTAGCGAATCTACGGGATAACTGCCCACTACAGTAGTTATTAATTTTCTTCCAATTTCTTTATATAAATCCATTTACTATATTCTTAACAATCATTTAAACGGTCATATCAACCATATTCCGTATAGTTTAAAGCACATTAAGCAATATTATAGCAATAAAACACTCCGAATAATTACCTAAATTTAATTTTATATTAATTTATGCATCGATAGTCTAACGGTAGGACATTGGCCTTCCAAGCCAACAATTCGGGTACATTTGTTCTGGTTTGCCGGAATAGTGCTGTAATCGAATCCCGGTCGATGCATATTTTTTATATTTTATTTCTTACTGCTCAAAATGTAAAAATAATTCAAAATATTCATGAAAACCTAAAAAATCTTATCTAATTAGATCATCTCCGCTTTAATTATCTTAACTTCATCAACAGGTCTATCGCCCTGTCCTGTTTGAACTTTTCCGAGTTTATCAACAATATCCATCCCATCAACAACTTTTCCAAAAGCCGGGTGTTTGGTATCAAGGAAACTGTTGTCTACAAGATTTATAAAGAATTGGCTTGAACCTGTGTTTGGTCCCGCATTTGCCATTGAAATTGTTCCTCTGTCATTTCTATTTCCCCCTGCATGGGTGAATTCATCTTTGATATTTGGTATTGTTGGGTCCCCATAACCAGTTCCAGTTGGATCTCCGCCCTGAATCATGAAACCGGGAATAATCCTGTGAAAAATTACGCCATCATAAGTTCCTTTCTCAACCAAATTCTCAAAATTTCCGGTTGTTATTGGCATATCATCATATAATTCAATTGTAATATCGCCTAAAGTGGTTTTCAATAAAACTTTTTTTGCAACCGAAATATTTCCGGTTAAATTATCTCCGCCAGCAGGTGAATCTGAAATTCCCTCCATAAATAATAGTCCGGTAATTATTAAAAGACCTAATACAAAAGCCCAGATAATTGAGGTTCCTTTCATAATATTATAATTATTTTTTCTTAAATGATTTCTTAACAAAATCCAACAATTCCTCGGGGAATGGGAACACTATTGTTGAATTCTTCTCTGAAGCAATTTCAGATAAAGTCTGGTATAACCTTAGTTTTAAGGAAGAAGGGGATTTATCAATAATCTTACCTGCATCGAGCAATCCCTGCGCCGCCTGTTTCTCCGCCTGCGCAAGAATAATTCTCGCTCTCCTGTCTCTCTCCGCTTCTGCCTGATGGGCCATTGCTCTCTTCATATTCTCAGGCAATTCAATATCTTTAATTTTCACATCAGTAACCTTAATTCCCCATGGATCTGTTTCCTCATCAACCACCTTTCTTATTTTCCTGCCTATTTCTTCTCTCTTTGCAAGAACATCATCAAGTTCTGCTTTTCCGCACATATCTCTTAATGCGGATTGGGCTAATTGCGAAACCGCATACTGGTATTCCTCAACTTCCAGCACAGCCTGATCAGCCCTCAATACTTTGAAAAATACAACACCATTTACTTTGATTGGAACATTATCCTGGGTCATGACCTCCTGTGAAGGCACATCTGCGGCAATTACTCTAACATCCACTTTCTCAATTCTATCTATAATAGGAATTATCCACCTAAACCCAGGTTCAAGAACACCTATAAATTTACCAAACCTAAATTTAACTCCTCTATCATACTGGTCTATTATTCTGATTCCCGCAAAAAAAGTTATGATGACAAATAAAAGCAATGTAATTTCCCAAGCCATAATTATTTTATTATTTAAATAAACAATTTTATTCGATTTTCTTTATTAGCGGTTCTGGTTTATTGATTTTTCCTGAGAAACCATTGGCTATTTTTATATCACCCCATTTCACCGCCTCGGGTTTTATGTTGAGGTAATCAAAAATCTGTTCAGAGAATTTTGGGGTGATTGGATAAAGCATTATTGATAGATTTTTTACCAGATTTCCCGCAATATAAGAAATTCTTTTTTTCTCTTCTTCGTCTTTCTTCCACGGTTCGCTGTTATTAAAGTAAGCATTTGAAAGTTTTGCGTAATGAATAATATTTTTTAGAGCCTCGTGGAATCTACAATCTATAAAATTTTCTGTTATTATTGATTTTTTTTCACCCCTATTTCCAAATAGACCTGCAGAAGAAGTAAGAATCATATTTTCCCCTTTAGTGATGGGTCCTTTCGAAATATCCACTTTAGGAATTTCCCCAAAATTGGAATAACAAAAAGAAAGAACCCTGTGAACAAAGTTGCCAATAATATCAGCAAACTCATTGTTTATTGTTTCATTAAAAATTTCCATTGAAAACACAGAATCATTCTGTTCAGGGTATAAAGAGATTAAAACAAACCTCCAATAATCCGCAGGATATTTCTCAAGGGCTTCTTCGGTTGTTAATCCATTCCCTCTGCTCTTTGAAAATTTTATTCCTTTTGCTTTCAGCCATCCGCATGACATTATCCTGTCCGCGAGTTTCCAGTTTTCTTTGCAACCAATCAACATTGAAGGAAATATTATTGAATGGAAAATTGTATTATCTTTTGCCATGAACTGCGTCAACTCAGTGTCTTTATTTTGCCACCAGTCCTCAAACTTCTGATTGTTTTTTTCGCACCATTCTTTTGTGAATGCAAGATAACCTATTGGAGCGTCAAACCACACATATAGAATTTTATTTTCATACCCTTCTTTGGGGACTTTGAATCCCCAAGTTGCATCTCTTGTAACAGCTCTTTGTTTTAATCCATTTTTCAAAAAACCCGATGTTTCTGTTCTCGCAAGCTTGCTCCATTTTTTGCTTTTATCATCAACAAATTTTGACAATTCATTCTCAAATTTCGGAAGATCAAGAAAAAGATGTTTTGTTTTCCTAAATGCAATTTTACTCTTGCAGAGAACGCAGTAAGGTTCTTCTATATCTTTCACATCAATTAGTTTTCCGCAGTCGTCGCATTGGTCTCCTCTAGTAAGACCTCCGCATGAAGGGCATTTCCCTTCAACCCACCTATCCGGAAGGAACCTGCTGCATTTCTCGCAATAAACATTCTCAACTTCCTCTTCTTTAAGATAACCATTTCTATCAAGTTTATTAAATATATGAAAAGACATTTCTTTATTTGCATCGCTGTCAGTAATTCCATAATAATCAAAATTTAACTCAAACTTTTTCAAAATTTCTTTCATTTTTTCGTGATTCTTATATGCCAGCTCTTTTGGGGTTATTTTCATCTTTGCAGCAGTAACCTCATACATAGTTCCATGCGAATCAGAACCGCAGACAAATAAAACATCATCCCCTCTCAGCCTGCAAAATCTCGCATACACATCAGCCGGGAGCATACTACCCACAATATTGCCTAAATGGGAAATACCATGGATGTAGGGTAAGGCAGAAGTAATTAACTTTCTCATAACTAAACTTTTTAAAAATTAACCCAAATGCATTTATTCTCAGCCAGCTCCTGCACTCAATCAAGGGTTCTTTTTCGTTAAGGTTCCTAATTTATGAAATAACCTTCTTTTTGCAGAGCAAAAAAGAGTCTCTTCCTGCTTTTCTGCGTTGCAGAAAAGAAGCACCGTCGGAACGACGATTGTTTTCTGAAAGGAAAAAACAGAAGGGTTCTGTTTCTCAAAATAAGCATTTCTTTTTTAAAGAAAAAGGTTAATTATGTTCAAACTGGAAGAGGTTAATCCAAAAATCAAAATTCCCAAAGATTTAAAAAAAATAAACCTAAAATATGAATTAATCAAAAATTTCATTAATATCCATATACATCATCAGGGAAAAGAAATTATATATGATCTCATAGAGCCAAAATTAACAAAAAATGAAACCTTAATATTCAACAAATTATATGATGGGTTATTGCAGTTAATAGATTTATCTCCTATGGAATTCAAAAACAAAGATGAACTTATAAAATATTTTGAAACCAAGATTAAATTTCTATTAAAAGAATACAATTATCAGGTTTCTGAAAAAAGTTCTGATAAACTAATGTACTATATTTATAGAAATTTTGTTGGACTTAATGAAATAGAAGGATTGATGCAAGATGATTATATAGAAGATATAAACTGTAATGGCTTAAACACAGAATTATATATAAAACATAGACTATTCGGAAATATGAAAACAAATATAATTTATAAAAACAGCGAACTTATAAAAAATTTTATAATCAAACTTGCGCAAAGATGCAACAAACATATCTCTTATTCAGACCCTTTCCTTGAAGGCAGTCTGGCTGACGGTTCAAGAATCGAAGGAACCATTTCAGAAGAAATAAGCCCTAAAGGACCCAATTTTTCAATAAGAAAATTTAGAAGGATTCCTTTCTCCCCAACAGAATTAATTTCATCAAATTCCATATCAGCTGAAGCATTTGCTTATCTTTGGTATCTAATAGAACACAAATCAAATATATTAATCATTGGAGGTGCTGGAGTGGGCAAGACAACCTTACTAACAGCTTTATTGACCTTTATTCCTTCAAATTCAAAAATTGTTTCAATTGAAGATACAAGAGAAATTAGGATTTACCATGGTAACTGGGTTGCAACAGTGAGTAGGGAATCTGTAGGCGGCTTAAAAATAGGCGAAGTTGATTTAAATAAATTATTGAGAGAAAGTTTCCGAGAGAATCCAGAATATGTTATTGTTGGCGAAGTCCGGGGAAAAGAAACTTATGTAATGTTTCAGGGGATGGCAAGCGGACATCCAACCCTATCAACATTCCATTCCGAAGATGTATCTTCAGTTATTTCAAGATTGAAAACACCGCCAATTAATCTGCCTTCATCTCTCATAGAATTGCTGGATATAATTATAACTGTTGCTAAAAACGAAGATAAAAATAGTATGACTCGGAGGGTGAAAAAAATTGAAGAATTTATTAAAATAGATGAAATAAGAGGGGTTGCTGAAACTAAAACAATTGTAAGTTATAATTCAAAAAATGATTCTTTTGAATATACCCCTATGAGTCGCATCCTTGAAAAAATTTCAATAAATCTAGGAATAGATCCGGAAAAGATTAAAAAAACTATTGAAAAAAGAGGAAAATTTTTGCTTTCACTTGTAAAAAAAGAAATATTTGACATGGGTGAAGTTCAAAAAGAAATAGAAAATTATATTTATGATGAAAAATAAATTGGTGGGTGACCTTAAAATAAGTCCAATTATTTATTTAATAGTTGCAATTTTTATTTTGGTTGTTATTATAACTTTTATATTCAATGGGTGGAATCCAGAGATCGACTCAGTAAATAAAGAAAATAATCTACGGGGAGAATGCGCAAGGTGGATTTCATCGAAAACAGGTCCGTGTGAAGATAAACTAGATGCCACCAATTTGAAAGGTGAGCTTATATATCCTTATCTTAATAAGATTTATGGAATGGCTAAAGACGATAAAGCAAGACATTTTTGTATGTGCCCTGAATAATAAATATGAAAATTAAATGTATTGGTCTGAAAAAAATATTTAACTCAAGAGGTGAAGAAACAATTGAATCAACAATTTTTTCAAATAATAAAATCGGGATTGGAAGTGCTCCGAGCGGAGCAAGCGTTGGAACTAAAGAAGCAAAACTTGTCGATCTTGATACTGGATTGAAAAATTTCAACAAAATTAAAAATAAATTTATTGGAAAATTTAATCAGGAAGAATTTGATTTATTACTGATGAATAATTTAGAAAAGATTGGTTCAAACCTTACAACCAGCCTATCATTTGCATTCTTCAATCTGGATACAGATAAATTTCTCCACAAAGTCTCCGGGGAAATTCCTATTCCGATGGGAAATGTAATTGGGGGCGGAGTTCATCATGGACTAACCGATATTCAGGAAATCTTATTATTGCCTGTTAAATCAAAAGATATTTTCGAAGGGATAAAAACAAATTTTGCTATAATGGATGAACTTCGGAATAAATATAAATCTAAATTCCTTGGTGTTAATGATGAAGGCGCTCTTGTGATGAACTTTTCAAATGAAGAAGCGCTCGGGAATGTTCTTGATATTGCAAAAAAATATAAAACAAAATTGGGTATTGATTTAGCCGCATCAGAACTATTTAGCGGGGGAAAATATATTTATAAAAACCTGAAAATTGGTAAAGAAGAGCAGATTGATTTAATAAGTCAATGGATAAAAGATTACAAATTATATTTTATAGAAGACCCTTTTGAAGAAAATGATATTTCAGGTTTCAGGGAATTAACAAAAAGATTCAGGAAAAAATGTTTAATCTGCGGGGATGATTTATTTGCCACGCAAATCACTCGACTCGACAATGAACTTGCAAACGCCTGTATTATAAAACCTAATCAGGTCGGGACGGTTACTGGGGCTTTGGAGTGTATAACTAAAACAAAAGAATTAAAAATGGTTCCGGTTCTATCGCATAGGTCAGGAGAAACCTGCGATTCAACAATCGCCAGATTGAGCCTTCTTACCAAAATCGCAAAATTCGGAATATCTCAGATAAGAATCTCTAAATTGAATGAATTAATCCGGTTGAGAGATTTGCTAAAATTTAACGGTAAAAGAACCAGGTTGGCAAAATTATAGAGCCTATTCAGTTCTAACAATCAGGCTGTCTAAAATAATAAAATCACTTTTATAAAAATATTTCTAAAATTAATATTCAAACTTGCTACTGCCAACCAGCAAAGTTGCACAAAAACTCCTGACCCTGCCAATGGATAATTCGGCAATTTATTTACAACAACCCAAGGTTGATTTATAGTTTTTTTATAATTATTATATGTTGCATCATACTAGAAAAAGTTACTGTCCAATATGCGGAGTGAAAGGAAATAAAAAAGGAGATCATTACCAATGTATTAATTGCGAAACAGTATTTTCTCATTTCGGAATAATATCCGGTCCATTTAATGACTTATTCCTGCCCTCTGAAATAGAAAACCTAAAAAATTTACTCGAAGATAATTAATCAAATGTTCCCTCCAACAGGGCATTGCATTTCCTGCATTTTAAGTGTTCAAAATCCACTTCAGATCCATTCCGTTTTATTATCAGGTTTCCGCATGAAGAACAGAATGTACTTTGATATTCTGGTTCAGAAACATTTCCAATATAAACATACTTTAAATTTTTCTTTGCTTCTCTAAACAAATCTTTAAGAACCTGGATTTTTGTTGGCTCTAAATCTAAAAATTTGTAATCGGGGTGAAATCTTGAAAGATGCAATGGGGTTTCCTCACCGAGGTTGGTTTTAATCCACGACGAAATATGCTTGATCCATCTTTTTGAATCATTATGCCCTGGAATAATTAAACTTGTAAGTTCAATCCAGATATTATGTTTTTTGTATTCAAGGATTGATTCAAGAACTGGTTTTAAAGAAGC
>Ga0164318_10008175_pt1 | contig 10172 bp, 9 predicted proteins | sample GuaBasSedimGuay9_FD_113734 | JGI IMG/M metagenome (GOLD analysis project Ga0164318, IMG submission 113734) | Subseafloor sediment microbial communities from Guaymas Basin, Gulf of California, Mexico - Guay9, Core 4571-4, 0-3 cm | ecosystem: Environmental > Aquatic > Marine > Hydrothermal vents >...
AGCACTTTCGAAAAGAAGGATTCATAGTTTGAAAAACTTTATTAGAGAATATAATAATGGTTATTTTGTAAAGTATTTAGATAATAATACTGACAGTATCAATAATTTAGTAATATACGAAGATCCCCTTGGTGATAGTCAATCCACAGGCTTAGTGAGTAATAACCCTAATGACAAAAGAAACTCTGTATATAGCCGTGAGGCCGCACTACAACGAAAAATACAGATCGTAATGTATAGCAGCAACGACATTCTACCAATTAACGAAAGCTCTTATCCTATTCTATCGTGGCAAAAGAAGGAAATAAATATTGGTGAGCTAACAATGGAAGAAAATAAAACAGCAATTATCTATTTTAGAAATACGGGAGAATCAGAATTAAAAATAAAGAAAATTTCTTCTAATTGTAATTTCATTAAAACACAAAGCCCACAAACTACTTTACAGCCAAACGAGAAAGGAAAGATATTTATATTAATAGAAGGTAAAAACCTTAAAGTAAATAACTATAGCTGTGAAATTAGCATTAATAGCAATAGTATAAAAGGAGTAAATAAAATCAAAGTCGTATTCAATATTTCAGAATAAAAAGAATAGACTATTGAAGATAAATTAAAATCTACATTAGATAAAAAGAAAAGCTATGATAGCAAGCACACCAAAACCACCATATTATGCGGTTATATTCACATCAACAAGAACCGAAGGAGATAATGGCTATTCTAAAGCAGCAGATAGAATGATAGAGTTGGCAAAGCAGCAAGAAGGTTTTCTTGGTGCTGAGAGCGCAAGAAATGAAATTGGAATAACAGTTTCATATTGGCGAGATTTGGTATCCATTAAGGAATGGAAAGAAAATGCAGAACATACAGTAGTGCGAGAAAATGGTCGGAATGAATGGTATAGAACTTTTAAAACACGAATAGCAAAAGTAGAGCGAGATTATGAGTTTGAAAGGCAATAACAACACCCTATGAAACTCATAAAATCAGGGGTTTTATAACAACTAAAATATTGTATATTTGCATCCATACGCACTAAAACACAAACATAATTATGAAAGCTATTAACATTATCATCTTACTTTTTTTTATAAGTATTGCCACAACTGCACAACTAAGCCTACAATGGGATGTAGCAATTGGTGGTATGGGTGAAGAAACTGCCATGAGTGCAATAGAAACTCCTGACAATGGGTTTATTATAGTAGGCTCAACAAACTCTGAAGGCAGTGGCAAACTCGATGGGTATATTGTAAAAGTAGATGCCAATGGCGACGAAGAATGGAGTCAGACTTATGGTGGAAAAAAGGATGATCAGTTTAACGCAATTATAGAATATAATGGCAAATATGCTATTACAGGATATAGCGAATCAAAAGGAAGCGGTAAAAAAGATTATTGGTTTATGATGATTGATAGTGAAGGAAATAAGCTTTGGGAACATTTTTATGGTGGCAAAAGTGATGACGAAGCTTTTGATCTAATAAAAACTTTTGATAATAAGATTGTAATGGCTGGCTATACAAAATCAAAAGGTCCTAAAAAACATAATTTTTATATTGTAAAAATAAATACTCTAGGAGTAGGAAAAGAGCAAGGAAAGAGAATATGGGATCGTACTACTGGTAGTGCAGGAACTGATATCGCAGTAAGAATAAAGCAAAGTCCTCAAGATTCTTTTATATACGTACTTGGGCACACAACAAGCTATGGTGCTGGCGGTATGGATATATATTTTGTAAAAGCAAATAAAGAAAGAGGCTCTTCAAAAGAAAAGAAATACTATGGTAAAGATAATTTTGAGCATGGAAATGATTTCTGCATTTTGCCTGATGGCAAATTTCTTATAGTTGGTAGCACCATGAGCGATTCTAAGGGTTTCTTTGATGGTTATATGATACAAATTGAAGATGAGTATTATAAAGCCTGGGATAAACAATATGGCGGGTTAAAAGATGAAGAATTTATGAGCATATGCCCTACTGAGAATGGTTACGTATTAGGTGGTTTTACTGCTAGCCAAGGCGAAGGTAAATATGATGCATGGATAATGGAAATTGATAAAAAAGGAAATAAAGTTTATGAGAACACTTTTGGAGAAGAGGAAGACGACAAAATCAATAAAATGATACAATGTAAAGATGGTTCATATTTATTGATAGGATATACCGAATCTAAAGGCGATGGAAATCAATCTATGTGGTTAGTAAAAACAAATTAGTAAACAAGCTTATTGAAATACTTATTTAAAACCACATCACATTCAATACTATTGAAATGATGTGGTTTTTTTATTATTAGAAATCATGATAAAGAATTATATTCTATTATTAATTTTAGTGGTATTATTTGTTAATATAAATGCCCAAGAAAGATTTAATAAACAAAATTTTTCGGAACTTTATAATATTAACGGTGTGAATTTGCATCCAAAATTTAGCGTTTATCATAATAGCGACACTACTTCTACCCTTTTTTATCAGATTGATAATAGCGAATTACTTTATAAAAAAGATAAATATAATATAGACTTTGCCAAGGCAAGCATACATTACGAAATATATTATAATTATAAGGCAAAACTATTGGTTGATAGTGGCACATTTGTATATACCGATACCGATAATTTTGGACTTAATAATAGCTCTTTCGGTTATTTTCATTTGCCAATAATAGAAGATTATAATTACCTACTTTATATTGAGTTTAAGGATATTAATAAAAACTATTTTGTAAGAAAGCTAATAGATATTGACAAAACAGATATCAACAGTCGACAAAATTATTATACAAAGGATAATGACCAGCTACCTGTTCTAGTTAATTATTTAAATAAAGACGATAATTTTACAATAGTTTCGGAAAGAAATATTAATACTAATATAAAGGTAAGAATATTCAAACCAAATATTAGAATTCCGAAGCCACCAATGGTTAACAATACAAATAAAATAGAGGGACTTATAGCTGACACTTTATATAATTTGCCAATGCTTAATGGTGAAAGCAACCCTTTGCAACTTAGCGATCAAGGTTTTTATCATTTTTATAATAATGATAAAGAAACTGCAGGTTATACATTATACAGATTTACCAATGACTATCCTTATATTACTACTCCTATGCAAATGATAATGCCACTAAGGTATATTTCAAGCAGCAAAGAGTTTAAGACGCTTTATAATTCAAAAAATAAAAAGAAGGCTGTAGAGGATTTCTGGACAAACATCTCTGGAGATCAAAAAAGAGCTAAGAATATGATAAAGCTCTATTATAATCGTGTTCAGAATTCTAATATTAATTTTGCTGCCGACCGAGAAGGCTGGATGACGGATAGAGGAATGATATTCATTATATACGGTCCTGCAGACGTTGTTTATAGAAATGGCAATATGGAAACTTGGAAATATGGCAATTATAAGAATGACAATGCTTTAGTTTTTAATTTTTATAAGGTTGATAACCCATTTACTGATAATTTGTACATAATGCAACGCAGCGAAGAGTATAAACCATCTTGGAATAAAGCCATTGAGGTTTGGCGAAGATAGAATACTATGTGCAAAATAGTTATTGAATTATAGGTTTCTTAATATAAATCATTCATTAATTACATATCAATTGATATTAATCATATGAAATAGTATGTTAAATAATGAGAATATTTTAAGAAATATTGGCAATAGATAGAAAAAATCATTATCTTTGCCTTCTATTATTTAAAAACTGATAATAGTAATTCATATTAATATATCCATTAAGATTATACAAACAAATAAGATAGCTTAATTCTAGCTTATCTATTTCCATAAAATATATCAAACAAAAATTATACAATTTAATGTACGAATTAGAAACACTCAAAGTAACAAAGCTTCCTGAGCTTCGTGAAATTGCTGCTGAATTAGAAGTAAAGCGTATTACAAATGTGCGCAAAGAAGAGCTAATACTAGCCATACTTGATCAGCAAGCTGCAAATCCCAGTGCGGCAACTGTAGAAGCAGAAGAAAAAGAAACTATTCAAAAAAGAAGACGAAGAAGAGTTGCTCCGGCACCACAGTTTTCTTCTGAAGATAGTAAGAACAAAGACTTATTTTCTAAGTTAAAAGAAAAAACAACAAGCACTCCTTCTACTTCAAGCGATAAGCCAAAAGAAGAAAGAAAACCTCTAAGGGAAAATAAAGCTACACAACAAAGTAGCATTATTAAAAAAGAGAATAAAACAGAGGATGTTGAAAAACCTAGCCGCCCAATAAGTAAAGATACTGATACGACTAGTGAAAGAAAAGAGCATTCTCCGGCAGTAAATCCTCAAGAGAAGAAATACACCCCACGTCCTCGTCCTGAAAATAGAGACAACAGTCGTACCGATAGAGCTAAACCAGCCCCACGTAACGACAGAAGTTCTCGTCCAGAACGTCCAGAACGTAGTGATCGACCAAATCCAAGACCTGAAAAATCAAATAATATTCAAGAGAAAAAACCTAATCCCAAAATGGCTACTTACCTTAGTGAATACGAAGGTGTAAGCTCTAGTCATGGTGTATTAGAAATGATGCCTGATGGTTATGGATTTTTAAGATCTTCAGATTATAATTACTTAAATTCTCCAGATGATATTTATGTATCACAATCACAGATCAAACTTTTTGGTCTTAAAACTGGTGACACAGTAAAAGGTACTATTCGTCCTCCAAAAGAAGATGAAAAATATTTTCCACTGATTAAGGTTGACAAGATTAATGGTAAAAATCCTGAAGATGTTCGCGATAGAATTCCTTTTGATTTCTTAACTCCACTTTTCCCAGAAGAAAAATTTAACCTTACAGGGCATAAAGATGAAAGTATATCTACTCGATTAATAGACATCTTTGCTCCTATTGGAAAAGGTCAACGTGGACTTATTGTAGCGCAACCTAAAACCGGTAAAACTGTTTTACTTAAGGAGATTGCAAATGCTATTGCAGCAAATCACCCTGAAGCATTCCTTATTATATTGCTTATTGATGAACGTCCTGAGGAAGTTACTGATATGCAGCGTAGTGTAAATGCAGAAGTTATCGCTTCTACCTTTGACCAACCTGCTGAAAAGCACGTAAAAATTGCAAACCTAGTTTTGGAAAAAGCTAAACGCATGACAGAGAGTGGACATGATGTGGTAATACTGCTTGACTCCATAACTCGTCTGGCTCGTGCCTATAATACAGTATCTCCTTCATCAGGAAAAGTTCTTTCTGGTGGTGTGGAAGCTACTGCACTTCAAAAGCCTAAAAGATTCTTTGGTGCTGCACGTCAGATTGAGCATGGTGGCTCACTTACAATTATTGCTACTGCTCTTACCGAAACTGGTTCTAAAATGGATGAGGTTATCTTTGAAGAATTTAAAGGTACTGGTAATATGGAATTACAATTGGATCGTAAATTATCTAATAAGAGAATATACCCTGCTATTGATATCGTGAATTCATCAACACGTCGTGATGATTTACTTCTTAGCAAAGAAAATATTCAGCGTTTATGGATTCTTAGAAATCACCTTGCTGATATGACTCCTGTTGAATCAATGGAGTTCTTAAGAGATAAGATAAAATATACAAAAGATAATGAAGAATTTCTTAACACAATGAATGGTTAAGATACTATAAAACTATATTATATATACGCGAAAGCCATTAAGTTATTTTTCTTAATGGCTTTTTTTATTGCATAATTATTTAACCCAATATTAATCTATAAAATCTAGATTCGTACTAAAATTTATTTCTTCAATTCTACAAATTGCAAGTATTCCTGGTGACGTACCAGTAATAAAACAATGATCATAATCTGATAACTCATCAACTTTTATACATTTATAGATTAACTGCAGCTTTTTGGCATTTAATAGTTCAATAACTTTCTGCCTTGTAACACCTGGCAATATTTTATCTTTTGAAGCTGTATAAAAAATATTTTCTTTTATAAAAAACACATTAGATCTACTACCTTCAGTAATTTCATCTTTATTATTTACTAATAGTGTTTCATAAATTTCATTGTCATCAATTAATTTATTAGCACTGCCTCTCACATCCCAATTAGCCACTTTTGCATTAGGTTCTGACCTTTCTGCATATTGCAGCTTTAAGCTCACTCCTTCTTTGTATTGCTTGCCTGTTGGATATCTATGAGGTATAAAAAATAAATATATTGATTGCAAACTACTTTTAAAATCAACAACTATTTTTAGATTTCCCAAAGTTAGTTTATTTGCTATCGCTAGTTTGATTGCATTATTCTCTATTTTACTAATATCTATTTTTTGTTTCCCTATTAGCCTTAATGAATTCTGTAATCGCTGCAAATGCTCCTTAAAATAAAGGTATTCGCCTTTATCATATTTTAAAACCTCGTAAACTAATCCAGATGAGCGTACTATTTCTTTAGGAAATCCATCAATGGGCATTAACTTACCATTAAGAGAATAGTATTCTATATCGTTTATGTATTTCATTTAATTGGTATAATAATTTAAACTAGAAATCGTAGGCCTCCAGCAGCTCATCTGTTATTTCCAAATTATGATATACTTCTTGCACATCATCATCATCTTCGAGCACATCTATTAGTTTGATTACCAATTTTGCATCATCCACACTAAGTTGCTCAGTATTCAAAGGAATACGCTGTAATTTTGCACTTTCTACATCTATATTTAGTTCATCAAGTTTCTTATTCATTAAACCAAAATCCTCCATTGCGGTTGTAATACTAATAATATCTTCATCAAGAATTATTTCCTCAGCACCAGCATCTATAATTTCTAGTTCTAGCTCTTCGATATCCAAATTGCCTTTGGTAAAGCTAAAAACACCTTTTCTATCAAATATAAAGTTCAAACTACCATTCTTACCCAAAGATCCATTATACTTCGTAAAAGCAGCTCTAACACTTGAAACTGTTCTTTGTAGGTTGTCTGTTAAACATTCCACAAAAATACCAATGCCATTTATTGCATATCCTTCATAGTTAACTTCATCAAAATTTGCTGCATCCTTATCATCAGCCTTTTTAATGGCTCTTGCAATATTATCTTTAGGCATATTTACACCTTTAGCATTTGCAATAGCAACACGTAAGCGAGGATTTGCTTCCTCATCACCACCACCTTCTTTAACTGCTACCGATATTTCTTTAATTAATTTAGAAAATATTTTGGAGCGCTTTGCATCAGCCGCACCCTTTTTCCTTTTTATTGTTGACCATTTACTATGTCCTGACATATCTATAATATTGTTATTTAATTCAATACAAATATATAAATAAATTGTTATATACTCATTATTCATAAGTTATAAATTGCATTATTTATTAGTATTGTTATTAATAAAACAGTTGTATCCTGTTGTTTTTTTTCTTATCTTTGACAGGTAAAATAATAAATATACGTTCACATATATAATAACTAAAATATAAATAATATGAGTAACAACACATTAGATAACACTCAGACCAAAGGAGTGTTTGCCTCAGTGCAAGAATTAATGAGCCAAACACTCAATCCTAATTATTTAAATAAAAAAAGTTCCCTCCCCGATAACTCTATTACTACAGGTTTTCATGCAATAGATAAAATTACAAAAGGTTTTAAAGCAGGTGAATTAGTAACTATAGCTGTACGACCAGGTATTGGCAAAACTTCTTTCTTATTATCTATGATTAATAATATTTCTTTATGCGAAAATCATAGTGTAGGTATTTTCTCTACAGAAAGATCTGGCAAACAATTTATGAAGCGACTGATACAAAGCACTTCAGGAATTTCCATTGCTAAAATTAACAAAGAAGAATTAAGTGATATTGAAAGAAATCATGTTAAGTCTATTATTAATAGCATAGGCCATTCAAACATAATAATTGAAGACCAAGTAGGAATAAGTACCGACACAATTGCTGAGAAATCTAAAGAGATGGTAAAGCAAGGCTCAGAAATTATTTTTATTGATTTTCTTGAATTGCTTCATAGCAATAACACTATTGATAGTTGTGAAGATAATGACCTTTGTAATGTTGTAATTGATCTTAAAAAATTAGCTGTAGAAATAAATATTCCTATTGTATTATTCTCTCAGCTTAAGAAACCTACACAGTATAACAATAAGTACAAATACACTCCTGACTATATTAATGATAATACTGACACTCTATTATTTCTTAATAGACCTAGTTTCTATCATATAAATCAGGTTGAACATAAGGCTGACGATACTGCAGAAATTACAATTGCAAAAAATATCAATATTGGAGATATGCAACTTGCGAAACTTCGTATTATTGAGAGTTTGGGACAGTTTAGCGATTTGAATTAAAAATAAATATTAAACTTTATATAAAGAGGCTAATCTTCATTGATTTTTAGCCTCTTTATTTTTTCACTAAAGATTATGGCACTTATTTCAGAAAAAGAGAATACAGTACAACAGCTAGAAGACATAGGTAGAAAAATGATGATTGCTGCCCGAACTGCACCCAAAGGTAAAGGTAAAAACACTTTAGAGATAATTCTTATTACCGATAGCGAAATTGACGAGCTAGCCGCTACTCTTCATAAAATGGGTGATGAAACCAATACCGATTTTTATCATCGTGATGCTAATAATCTTGAGGATAGTGCTGCAGTACTACTTATTGGAACTGAGATTAAAACCCTAGGTCTTAATGAAATATGTCAGTTATGCGGTTTTGAAAACTGTGCCGAAAAAGAGAAATATCCAAATACGCCATGTGTATTTAATACCTCTGATTTGAATATCGCAATTGGCTCAGCAGTTAGTATTGCTGCTAATCATAGAGTGGACAATAGAATAATGTTTAGCCTTGGCAAGGCTGCTCTTAAAAGAAAAATCTTTAAGAAAGATATTAAAATCGCCTTTGGCATTCCCATTAGTGCCACTAGCAAGAATCCTTTTTTTGATAGGTAAAATATTTTATATATTTGTGGGTAGATTTAGAACAAATTAAAGAAAAATAACGAGATGAAAGATTATATAATAATAAACGGACCAAATCTCAACCTTTTGGGAGTTCGTGAACCAGAGATTTATGGAAATGAGAATTTTGAAGATTTTGTGAAGAAACTTAATTCTGAATATGATAAAATAAAGATTGACTATTATCAGAGTAATATTGAAGGTGAGATAATCAATAAACTTCATGAAGTAGGTTTCTCTTATAAAGGTATTATACTTAATGCTGGAGGCTATACTCATACATCGGTAGCAATAGCTGATGCTATTAGCGCCATAGATACCCCTGTAATTGAGGTGCATATCTCGAATATATATGCCCGCGAAGAGTTTAGAAAGACTAATCTTATCGCTTCTGTTTGCAAAGGTAGCATAAGTGGATTAGGTCTAAAAGGGTATTCTTTGGCAATTTCTAGTTTTGAACAATAAAAATGAAGAATTATTTCTTTCTGCAATTTACAATTATTAATAGACAAGAGCGAAAAAACTCCCACCCGCGAATTTCAAAATAATTTATTTTCTAAAAAAGTAAGTGAATGAATGACCTTGGTTAGTTTATGATTTTGGGTATCTTTTTCAATAATAACTCTTTAGCAAAAATAGTCCTATGTCATTAATTGCAGACGTAAACGCCTTTTTTGAAAATAATAAGATTTTGAAATCCTTAAGCCTCGCATGCCCCGTTTTCGCTCAATCCCATCCATTTCTGGAGTGTTTATATAATTTAACTCCAATGGGTCTGAGGCCTGTTGTTTTTATATCTGTCTTCCTGTTTCGTCTTTTGTTAATAAAATAATACAAAAATGTCATGTACTTAGAGCCTTTACACTTATTAATTCTTAATCATGTTACATATTTATACTTAATTTGAGAAGTGAATCATAGCTTACCATTAATATTAAGGGATTGCCTTCTTGCAGTCGGCTATCCTGAGGGGGGAGCTACAAACTTTATAAAATACGCCATTTATTGAAAAAATAAATGACTATTTTTTGTATCCAATATTTTTTTTGCGCAAGCAAAGCTTGGCAAAAAAATATTGGATACAAAAAATGCTTGTCCTATGGACAAGCATTTTATAAAGTTTGCGGAGAAAGAGGGATTCGAACCCCCGATGGTGTGACCCATAACGGTTTTCAAGACCGCCGCATTCGACCACTCTGC
>Ga0164318_10008176_pt1 | contig 10171 bp, 7 predicted proteins | sample GuaBasSedimGuay9_FD_113734 | JGI IMG/M metagenome (GOLD analysis project Ga0164318, IMG submission 113734) | Subseafloor sediment microbial communities from Guaymas Basin, Gulf of California, Mexico - Guay9, Core 4571-4, 0-3 cm | ecosystem: Environmental > Aquatic > Marine > Hydrothermal vents >...
GATGGATAGCGGAAAGTAAAGCGGTAAACCCCGCATTAGAAGTACCCAAATTTGGGGTTTTAAAAACACCAAATTTGTTGGTAATTCTTAAGCGTAGAAAAATTATGAATTTTTCGGGTTAATAGAAAGGTTATGCTACAATGTGGTGGAAATGTGTAACGTTTTATTTTTATAAAACAAAAAAGGCTTTCAAACGAAAGCCTTTTTTTGTTTTATTACTATATTATATTAGTAAACAACAACTCTTTTTGAGTTTGATTTACTTCCGGCAACAACATTTAAGATATATGTACCTTGCTGTATACCTTCAATATTAAATTGATAATTATGTTTACCAATTGTTTGATTAGAAAGTTCAATTTTTCTAATTAATTTACCTTGAATGTTATAAAGATTAATTCTAACAACTGAATTGTCACTAACATTATAAGAGATGTTTGCAACATCAACAATTGGATTAGGATAAACATCAATATTTAATTTTTCTGATTTATCAATATTTGTTGTTGGCTCATCAATTGAAACAGGAGCTTTTAATGTTTCGCTTGAATATATACCTCTACCATGAGTTCCAATGTATAAATAACCTGCATTATTAATATTTGGATACCAATTTGGCCATGTTTGTTGGCGAACCATAAATACCGGAACATTTTGTAATCCTGTATTTTCTTCAGTCCATACACAAGTTTCAGAAACTTGTCCGTGACCACCTGTTATATTTTCTGTTGAGAACACACCATATTCAGTACCAACAATAACTCTGTCGGAAGAAGTGTATTCGATAACTGCTGAATATACTGGAGCTTCTGGCAAGTTACCTTGACGTTCGTAGAAATTAGCATATCTATTGGTGCTTGTAGTTGAAGCAGCATTTGAAGAATAGTATATATAATCACTATTACCATAGTTACCTAATGTTACAACAATATTTTCTATATTTTGAGGGTCAGTAGCTATGCTAGTGATTGCTCTGTTACCAAAATCACCAATTAATTGTGTTTTAACAACTAAATTTTCTTTTGCAAATGAAGCATCTGCATTATAACGGGTTCTTGCATTTTTTAAGTTTGATGATCGGTAAATTTTATTATAACTTGTAGAGAAAAACAAGTGATTCCCGTCATTAGAAAATGCAAGATATTCAACTTTTTCGTCTATAGCTAAGTAGTCTTTAGGGAAAATTGACCACCAGTCTAAATCACTTATTGCATCGTTAAAGTTAGTTGCTTTTCGTGTAAGCCATACTCTACGTGTTAAACCTACAGCAAATAATGATTGATATCTATCATGAATTTTAATAGTATCATCTTTAACGTAAGATAAACTGTCGGGATGTATATCGTTATGAGGTATAGTAATTTCAATAGGCTGGTCAAAAGCATTGTGACTTTTAAAAATTATTTTTTCGCCTTCATAGTACTCACGTTTTGCAATAAAATTGATTGTATCTGTACTTAATGGGTCGTTTCTTGTTTCCCACAAAGCAATAGGTGTAACAAATGCTCCTTGGTCTGAATCAGGCTCCCATGTGTCACCGGGGCCATTCCATCCATGTGCTTTACGAACGTAGGGTGAATAAAATTCGTTTGAAGCACCACCTAAATCGTTAGTTCTTATAAGACCCCCATAATACATTGTTGTAAAGAAAATATTAGGGTTCATTTTAGAAAATTCGCACTGACCACCGTCTGCACCCATAACTTCTTTAGCACTTTGAGGAGTATTCCCTTTAAAGTCAATATAAAGAGAACCGTTATCTTGAGTCCCTCCAAGAATTTCACCTGTTCCTGAATAGCCAACAGAGTAAAACTGAGTAACATTATAGTTTGTATTCATTGTTTTACATACAAAAGATTTACCATCATCAATAGCTCTTGATATGCCACCATCACTTCCAATGAAAATTATACTAGGGTCAGCATGATTGAAAACAATTGCATGTTGATCGGCATGAACATATAAAGGAAAAACTGGTGGTAAATTCCATTGTGTTAGTTGTTCCCATTGAAATGTTACTGAATTAGAAATAGCATTACCTCTCCATATATTAAGACCTCCTACAAGAATTTTTTCAGGATCATTAGGATATACTGCAATAACATTATCGTATGCACCCTGTGTTCCAAATGGCTGAAAATTTTCACTGCCACCATTTCCAATAATTTTCCAAGTATCACCTTTATCTTTTGATTGATAAATGTTTTTTAAGGTTCCATCATTATTTGCTGCTGCACAATATACATAATTAGGGTCAGATGGAGCAAACGCAAATTCAAGGCGACTTATTGATGTGCTTGAAATTTGTGTTCCTGTTGTATCTTCTTCATTATCTTTACCAGAACGTTTTTGAAAAATATCATCAACACCTTTACGTTTAATAAAAGCTAAGTTTCCTATAGCAGCAATAACAGAACCATCACTAGCTATTTTTACGTCAGAAGAAACTATGGTGTCGTAACCTGAAAGACTTAAGCTTGCACTATTCCAAGTTGTACCACCATCAGTAGTATAACGTAAACCTCTTTTAGTAGCTGCATAAATTAAGTTTGCATCGTCAGGGTCTGCTGCTAATTTGTTAACATTACAAAAAATATTTTGTGCTTCGGGAGTGTCCCATGTTGATTCTAATTTTGTGAAAGTTTCACCATGGTCTGTTGATTTCCAAATGCCGGCACCTTCAATCCCTCCGGTTCCTGTACCAGAATTATGATACATGCCTTCGCCTGTACCAAAATAGATATCACCATTTATTGCTTGGCATATTGAAACAACTGCAAGATTAACATAATCTCCATTAGTATATGATACTTGTGTCCATTGTTGACCAGCTGTTGTTGATTTCCATAGACCTCCTGATACTCCACCGGCATACATAAGGCTAGGGTTATCTTTGTCTATTAAAAGAGCACGAGTTCTTCCACCAATATTGTCAGGTCCTAATTCTTTCCATTCAAGACCTAATGTAGATTTACTTTTTTGTTTTCTTAGAGCAGAGATTCCTTTTTGAGCTCTTGCAATGTCTTTTGGGTTAACTGTATGTGTTATTTGATTGTTTCTTCTTCTACTTACCCATTCAATAGCACCTTTAATCCCGTTGTCATTTTTTTGTGTAACGGTATTACGTGGGATGTAACTTTTTGTAACATCTCCGGAAAAAGGGGAAATTAATAATAAAACAACTGTTACAACAGTTGCAAAAGATAGAAATAAGTATTTGTTTCTCATAACGTTACTGTTTCAAATTTATAAAAAATCTTTAAAAATATCAGCTAGCAAGTTAATAATAATTTAGTTTAAAAAAAAGCATTTTTTTTAATGTTGTATGACAGTTTAGAAATTTTTGTAAATTGTTTTGACTTTGTATATGTGAAAGAAATTTAATCTTTATTTAAAATATTTTTTAGTTAATCTGTGATAAAAATTCTAAAGTGTCTATATTATCAGCATAATCCCACAATTCGGGTTTTTGAGCTTGTCCGAATTTTATAGCATTTTTGAATTCATCGTGCTTGCTTACAATGCATTGAATGCTTTCTGAGTTTTGTTCGATATAATTTTTAAGAGAATTAATATTGTTGTATTCTTCATAGTATAAGTTTGATATTGGTGAAGAAATTGTAAAATCTTCTTTTATAAGCAAAAAACCATTATCAATGTGTTGTGTATTGTTTATTTTTAAAATTGATTTGTAATATTTATAGTTATTTGAATATTTTTTATGATTGATTATATCTTTATAATGGTTAATTGAATTAATAAATTTGTTGAAATTGTAAGCTTTAGGAACGAATAATTTTGAAACATTTCTGCATCCTAAACCAAAATAAAGAAAAATATCATCGGCTAATTCGGCTAATTCATTTTCAGTTTCATTCCCGTTAAGAATTGCAATTGAATTTCTGTTTTTTCGAATAATATGTGGGCAATTTTTGAAGTATGATTCAAAATATCGGGAGGTATTATTACTACCTGTAGCTATAGCTGCATCAAAGTTTGATAATTTATTTGTAAATGTTATTAGTTTGTTAAATTCGGGATTAATTGTAATTAATATGTCGGCAATTTTTTTTAATAGTTGATCGTCTTTTGATGACATTTTACCCAAGAATTTATGTCCTGATATTAAAACACAAAGCATATCGTGAAATCCTACTAATGGAATGTTACCGGCCATAATAACACCAATTGTTTTGTTTGTGTTGCTGTTATTAATATTTTGATAATTGTCAACCCATTTTGATAGATTTTTTTTAGTTAGTAAATCGGCAAATGCAGATATTGCGTAAGTTGTATGTTTATGAGTAAACCATTGATTTTGTGATTGGACATCTGACAGAATAAAATCAAAGTCGGTATAATATTTATTATTAATTTTTGAGCAGTTTTCGTTTTTTGTATTATTACTAAATTGGGATAAAAAATCACCAAGTAAAGCAAAGGCTTCTATTCTTTGTGAAATATTCATTTTTAAGAAATATTAAATTGTTTCAAATTAACTAAATAATTAGTAATTATCAGTTTATTTGGTGAAATAAATATGGGTTAATAATTTATTTTTTATAAGAAGTGCTTAACTCAAGTATTTATTTTTTTATTTTAATTGTTTATTGATTAAGAATAGAAAAATAGTAATTAACTAAAGTTGAGTTAACTATTTTTATGATAACTTATTTCATTTTATTTTCGAGCAAAACTTTTTCTGTTATATCAATAACTAAATCAACAACTTTGTCGTAGTTTCCGTCTGCATTTTTAAAAGGAGTAAATGTCTCATTTAGCCAAACATCTCCATTAGGTGTATTGTATTTAAAAATTCTTTCACAAGGAACGCCTTTACGTAGGTTATTCCAAAGATTTTGATAATCTTCATCGTCTTCATTATAATCTTCTGAGACAAGATCGATATGTTTTTTATTAATAATATTGTCGGATGAAACATTAATTATATTCGAGTATCTGTCGTTAACACTAATGGCAACTCCGTTCATGTCAAGGTCAATATTTCCAACTGTATTGTTTATTGCTTCAATAACATCTCTCATTTCAATTTCTCGCCTTGAAGCTTCTTCTTGAGTAGCTTGCAATTCTTCCATATTTTGTCTCATTTCTTCTTCTTGAGCAGATAATTCTTCTCCTTTTTGTTGTGCATCTAGAAGTAGTTGAGCTGTTTGTTCGTTTATTTTAACACTTGAAATTGTTGATGCAATATTTTCTCCTGCTTTTTCGAGGAAATCTATTTGATGTTTTTTAATTTCATTAAAAGAAGCAATTTCAATTATACCAAAAACGTCTTCGTTAAGTTTTAATGGAACTAAGAGTAAATTTTTTGGATTTGCAGTTCCTAAACCGGAGGTGATTTGTATATAGTCTTCAGGGATTTCTTTTAGGTAAATAGGAAGTTTTTCGTAAGCACACCTACCAATTAAACCTTCTTTATACGGTATTTTTTTGTTTATTAATTTGCTTCTACCATAAGCTATAGCAGATTTTAATTCAAAGTATTTTTCTTTCTCGTAATCGTTGTTAAGAATAAATAAAGAACCTTGATTTGCTTCAAGATAATCAATTAAGAAACTCATTACATTAAAAGACAATTTTTCCATGTTATCATTGTCGTGGCGTAGAATATCTCCTAATTTTGTAATACCTTGAGTAGCCCAATTTCTCAATTTATCTTCTTCTTTTCTGTTTTTTTCTTCTTCTTCGGCTTTCTCAAGATTATTTCTCATATTGATTAGGGAGTTCCCCAAAATATCTTCTTCGCTAATTGGTTTGAATTCTTTTTTATAGTTCCCTTTACCAATTTCAAGAGCAAATTCTGATGTTTTTATTAGATTTTCAACAAATTTGTTTAGGGCTGAAGACATATCTCCAATTTCATCGTTTTTAACTTTTAATTTTTCTTTAGGCAATATGCCTTTAGTCATTGTAATTAAAAACTTTTTTAGTTGAGTAATTGGATTTGTAATACTTTTTGTTGTGAAGTAAGCTATTGCCAGGGTTGCAATAATCAAGAAAATTGATGAATAAATAACAAAGCGTTGAAAACCTACAAAAGATTTAATCATAGCAAAATTGCTATCATTAGCTTTTTTATTTAATTTTTCTGATAACGAGCCTAATTTTTTTAAAATATTGTCAGTTAAATTAATAACTTCTCCTCCTTCTTCAACCTTTGGGTTAATCTCAAAAATAACCATTGGGTCGTCGTAGCTGTCAAAAGAATTAAGACTTTGCATTATTTCTTTGTGTTTAACAAATAATGTGTCTTTTATTGTTGTTGTAATATTTTGAAAAGTAGCTTGTTCTTCTTCAGTCCATTTTTTGCTTATTTCCGATAGTTTTTTTATTAATTCAGGAAATTTCTTATTATGAATATCAATAAGGTTGAGTTTGTCGGGAGTATCGTTTTTTCGTTCTACAAAAACCCAGTTTTTAATCAACATTTTTGAATTATTAATTAAAAATGAAAGGTCGTTTAAATACGAAACCGAAGGTGTATATACGTTTATTATTTCTTCATTTAGTCTTTTACTGTTGTTTAATGTTGAGTATATTAATAGGCTGTTTAATAAAACAGCAAAAGTCAATATTCCAAAACCGACAGTTAGTTTCCTTACAATTGTAAACCTAATTTTCATAAGTTTAATTTTTATTTTTTTATATTCTTAATTTTATTTTACAATAATAGCTAAATTTTGTAAATATTTACTAACTTTTAAGCCACATTTTGCAATATTTGAAGTGTTCATTTCAAATTGCATCTTTTGGTCTTTTATTACAAAATTTATTGCAGCATTTTTATATGCCATTCCTTCTTTTTCTGTTACTATTAAAGTTGGGAAATTCCCAATTTTTGCTAAAGCTGTTTTCATACTATTTGTTCCACTATTGAATTCTGAGATAAACAATATATGACATTGTGTAAGTTCTTTTGTTGAACGAAATTTTTTAACAACAATTGGTTGGTTTCCTGCTTTTTTCCCGGTTGTCATCTGAGATAATTTGTCATACAACTGTGATTTCCCTACTACTCCAATAACGAAATCTCCGGTTTTTGCATTTGGTGGCCATTCAAAATGTTTGGTAAAGTTATAAATAAAAATTGCTTTAAATTTTATTTCTTGTGAAAACACTTTGCTAGTTGTTAATGACAAGAAAAGAAATATAAAAAGTATAAATCTTGATTTTTTCATGGTTTTTTTTTTATTGATTTTCAACAATAGTAATATTCATAATTCCATTTAGTGATAAGTCATAAGGAAGTTGAATTTTTGTCTTAATTGCATATTTTTCTTTTGCAGTAACCTCTAAAATACCCTTTAGTGACATATCATAACTTGGGTATACATTTGTTTGGTTTTTGCGAACTTGAATTTTCATTTTTAATAAATCATCCAAGGGAATACTATCTGTAAAAGAAAATGTTGTATCAACTTTCAGCTCTTTAATAATATTTAATTTAATTAAGTCTGTAATAGGAATATCATAAGTAGGGTCGAATGAGAATTTTGAAGAGTCAGTTATTAAATTAATTTCTACTAAGTCAGAGATTGAAAGCTCGTAAGATAAAGTATCTTCAGTTTGAGCATAGATATGAAAAACTGAGAAAAAAAATAAGTATATTAATATAATTTTTTTTTCCATTTTTTTGTTATGTGTCAATCAATAACGAAGTATTAATAATTAAAAATTATTTAATAATTATTTAATAATTATTGCTAGATTTATTAAGCTAGGACTAATTTTTAATTTGTATTTTGTAATATTAGCCTTATTTAATTCAAATTTTTGTTTATTATTTACAATAACAAAATTTATTCCTGCACCTTGTTTTGCCATTCCTTTTTTTTCAGTAATGATGAGAGTGCTTTTACCATTAAGCTTATTTAAAATATTGCTCAGTTCATTGCTTTTGTTTTTTGGAATAAACAAGATGTTGCATTTATCAATTTCAGAAACCTTATTAAATTTTTTAATGCTAATTGTTTGACTTCCTGCTTTTTTTGATTTTGCTAAATTGTTTAGCTCTTTTGTTAATGGTGTTTGTCCAATAACTCCAATAGTAAAATCTCCTGATTTATAAGAAGCAGGCCATTCAATATACTTTGTGAAATTATAGATAAATATTGATTGTAATTTTGGAATTTGAGCTTTGCTTGAAAGACTTATAAGAATAAATAAAGAGATTAGCAATGATATTTTTTTCATTATTATAAATTATTTAAGTAAAAAAATTATTTTTAAAGGTAAAAAAAAAAATGAAAAAATAAAATTTATAAAATAAAATTGTTGGTATGGCTTAAAATTTGTTAATATATCCAAAATTTATTTTTGCATTGTTTATTTTTATTGGCTGGCTAAATTGCTTACCAACTGCATAACTTGTAGTAAATATTCCTGCTTTTGTTTGGAAATTAATGCCAAAACCGAAATCAAAAGGGAAGTCTGATATTAAGCTTTGTTCGTTGTGTTTTTCATAATAAGCTCCATCATAGAATAAAATAAAATTTGATTTTTGATTAAATAAGTATCTGCATTCAACTTTAATTATAGAGTATGTATTTGCTAGTATTGATTTTTCATCAAAACCACGAATTGTGTATAAACCACCAATTTTAAAAAGTTCGTTGTTAATTAATTGTTTGTTTGAACTGTTTATATTATTAATAATTCCTGATTGGTTTTGTAGCTTTATAACAATGTTTTTATATGCAGTGAAATAATATGAAATATTTGAAAATGCTTCTAACTTTGATGTTCTTAAATCATAATTATTATAAATGTCATTAGTTAGTTTTGCATTTTTTTTAATTTTTTTATCTCCAATACCAATATTTATAAATATATCAATTCCTTTACGAGGGTTTAATTTATAATTTAAATTCTCGTATTTGTATGATATACCGTAAATTATTGTGTTAAAATCTGCATTATTTAGAATGTTGTTGTTAATGGCATTTGTGGTTGATAGAAGTCTAGAATTCTTTGTTTCAATAAAAGTTTTAATATAATTGTTACGGGTTAATAAAAATTGCAAGCCTAAATTTGTGTTAATTGTAAGATATGATGTGTCTTGTTTAAACAAATTGAAATTAAAATCAATCCCTATTGGTGAAGAAAAAATATATGGATAAGTAATATTTGTTGTTAGTTCTTGTGATGTTTTTTTTAATTTATTCCAATGAATAAAAAGAGATTCTCCTTTTCCTAATGTATTTATTAATAGTAATTTAACCTGTCCTGTTAATGATAGCTTGTTGTTATTAGATTTATCAGGCAACAGCCCAATTATTCCATTAAACTGATTGGCATTTTTTTTGTCTAGATATAAATAAATATCTGATTTGTTTTTAGTGAAAGTTACTTCATAAGGTTTTGAGAGATTTATAAATTTTAGTTCATTAAGACGATATTGTAGTTCTTTAATTTTTTTTTCGTTGTATAAATCTTTGGGTTTAATATCAATATATTTATAAATATAATTTGCAGATATTTTTGCGTTTCCTTTTATGTAAATACTATCTATTGTAATTAAATTATTTTTAGTTAAATCCAAATCTGCATTTATGATATTTTTGTTTATCAACACATTTTTTAATTGAACCGAAACAAAAGGATATCCGGAGTTTTCGTAATATTGTATTAAATCTTTTTTTATTTTAGTTAAGTCATTGTAATTTATTGGCTTGTTGGAATAATTGTTTTTCTTCAAACCTGTTTTTTTTAAAGCAATATTATCGATATTTTTAAATAATAATTCATCCCAAAAATATTGTTTACCAATATATAAATAAGCATTAATGACATTGTTTTTTTTTGTAATACTATCAAAGCTTGATGTTAAAAATCCTTTTGAAAAAGAGTATTGCAAAATTTTTTTTAGTTCTTTATTTATAGAAATACTATCGTTGAGTTTAGTTTTGTAGTTTATTTTTTTTAAGAATGATGTGTTGACAGTATCTGTTTGAATAATTTTAAGTCGATATAATGAATTTTGCGACTTCAAAATATTAATACAAAAAATATGTATTAAAAGAAATATGTATACTTTGTAGCTCAACCTTTTTTAATGAAATAAAGTATTAAAAATATTAAAAAATTAGTCTACTCCGAAAAATGTTTTTCGTCATTGCGATCCGCCAGCTGGCGGAGAAGCAATCTCAAC
>Ga0164318_10008177_pt1 | contig 10171 bp, 18 predicted proteins | sample GuaBasSedimGuay9_FD_113734 | JGI IMG/M metagenome (GOLD analysis project Ga0164318, IMG submission 113734) | Subseafloor sediment microbial communities from Guaymas Basin, Gulf of California, Mexico - Guay9, Core 4571-4, 0-3 cm | ecosystem: Environmental > Aquatic > Marine > Hydrothermal vents...
CTTCTTACAAAATGGATACATATTACTATCCCCATTAGATTATACTAATTTAATGATGAATTCTAAAGTAATTAATAATCCTAGTTTTAAGACAGCAGACGTTGTAACAAACGGAGTTGTAGGACAGATTGCAGGCGGAAAGATTATTGTTTCCAACGGAGTAACAGCAGACGAAGCATTAATGGTTATCGGAAATAAGGCAGCAACTTATAAATCCGCAGTAGCTATGTCAAGTGCAGTAATTTACGACGAGGGAATTAAATATACTATTCGTTCATGGATGATAGGTCATATAGAGATTACAGACCCCGAAGCAATCCATAAAATTACGAACACCCAGGCATAATGAGTAAGAACGGAGCTATTGCACGGGGAAAGATTTTTTATTCTTTTAGAAATGTAGACGGAAAGTATCCAGATGTTATTTCTAAAGACTCTCACAAAATGGAAGAACTTAATTTATTTCTAAAGACATTAACAAAGGCTAAAAGTCCAGAGGTTAAAAATGGTTGAAGTAGTAGGCGAAGTAGTAATACCTAGTGAACTGCACGTAGGAGCTCTCCCAACAAGCGACCCAGGCGTACCAGGTATGGTATGGCTTAATAATCATGTATTAACTGTTAGTGCATAAGTTTAAATATTTTATAATTCTATAATTTCTATGGCACGTAAGAAAAAAGTAACATTTACACGTCCCGAGGGAGCAGGTAATTATGATAACATGGACGATTATAATATTTCTAAATCTGTTAATGTGATGCAGGGAACAATCCAACACATACCAACAGAAGACAAAGATATTGCTAATAAAAAATATGTAGATGATAATTCCGGGGGAGTTTCAGACCACGATGATTTAACAAACGTTACAACTTCGCAACATCATGTAAGGTATACAGATGCAGAAGCTAGAGCAGCAATAGGAAATACTGGAGTAATGAGTACACAAGCGATAGGAGATATTGCAGGAGTTAGTTTCGATGATACAGAAAATGAAATAGACTGGACAACTACAACTATATCGGGTGCACCAGTAACTATATCGGGTTCAGATATAACAATAGATAGCGACGGAACATATTTATTTACAGTAACCTTAAGAGTAGACAATGGGAATAGAACAGAATTATTTATTAGAACTTATATTGATACAGGGAGCGGGTATGTTCAAGACACAGCTGCAATAGTTTCTGATTATATTTCAAGAGATGCAGACCAAGATACAGGTTCAGTAACTCTATCTTATGCTTTTGAATTAGAAGACGGGGATAAAATACAATTTAGAGGATTTGGAGACACAGACGGAACGTGTATAGGATTAAATGCAGGAACTGTATTAATTGTTACTGATCTAAAAGGAGTCCAAGGAGAGAAAGGAGATACTGGAACAACTGGAGATACTGGGAATACTGGTTTAACTGGAGACCAGGGTATACAGGGAATACAGGGGATTAAAGGAGATATAGGAACAACTGGAGACCAGGGTATACAGGGAATACAGGGAGACACAGGAGAAAAGGGAGACACAGGAGCAAAGGGAGATACAGGAGATACTGGGGCAACAGGAACAGACGGCGAGGGAGTACCAACTGGGGGAACAGCAGACCAAGTATTAACAAAAATAGACGGAACAAATTATAATACAGAATGGCAAGATGCAGGGGGCGGGGGAACCCCAGGGGGAAATGATACAGAAATACAATTTAATGATAGTGGAAGTTTTGCAGGAGATAGTAAACTTGTTTGGGACAATACAAATGATATATTAAAAGTAGGCGGAGCGTGTTCTATAAAATTATCAGAACCATACGGAGCAAGTTACCCGGCGGCAACCTATGGAGCAGGAACAGACCCTTATGCAGACGGATATAATATATTAAAAGTAGGAGGCTCCTATTATCATTGGTTTCAATGTTCAACAGGGGGAGAATATAATTTTTATATTAATGGAGTAGAAAAATTCGGAATAGGAACTAATGTAGGAATGAATGCTATGTTAGATATGTCATATCATGATATAAATGCAGTTAATGAAATCACAATGAGCCATGTACCCTCTGGCCAATTAAAAATAAAACATGACGGAACAGATGCAATAATAGAAAACACGGAGGGAGATACAACATTTAAATTTCCAGTGAATAAAACAATAAAATTAGAGGAAGTAGTATATGACGACCAACAAGTAAATCTAGGAACAGTAAGGCAGGGTTCAAGTGCCCCTACATGGACAGCTTTTAAGGGGAGTGAAGTATTAGCTTTTAGTAAATCACAAGATAATAAAATATATTTTTCAATTCAATTATCACATAGATATAAAATAGGAACAGACATTGAGTTTCATATACATGATGTTGCAGCAGATGATACTGGGGGAAATGTAAAATGGAATTTAACAGTTTCGAGAGCAGATATAGACGGATATTCTATGTTAATTGACTCGTTATTTGATACAGCAGATAATTATACAGCAACTCAAGCAATATCTACATCATTAAAAGACCACCATTTAATGAAAACAATAAGTTCAAATATAGGTTCAAGTAACGGAATAAGTATGATATTATTATGCTCATTAGAAAGAGAGGGAACAAGTGCAACAGATACTTATGATAATGATGTTTATTTAATTGGGTTAGACTCACATATACAAATTGATACAATAGGAAGTAGAAAAATTGGAGAAAAATAAGGGGGTTAAATGGAAACAACAATAGAAAAAATAAATAATAAATTTTATAAAATAGAAAGAAAAGAAATTAATATAGAATTTCAAAAAATACAAATTGAGAATGAAATTAAAAATATTAAATTAAGATTATCTATACTAGAAAAGCAAAAAACTGATTTATCGACGATAAAAGAAGCAATAGTTCTTGAACCGAAAAGTATATAAAGGCGTATATATATATATATATATGAATATACAAGTATTTACAGATGAAACTTATAGAGAGAATTTATTGAAAGGGGGAGATTTTAAATGGAAAAAGTAGTTATAATAGAATGTAATCCAATCATGGACGGTAAAGCTCATGGAGTAACTTTATCTGACGGACGTAAATGCACAGCATGGAATGATAAGATTAATGCAGGAGTATTGATGCAGATGTATGCAGCACATAAACCAGTATTAATGGAGATTGTACCTTATACCTCAAGAGTGGGGAAACAGGGTTTTAACATTAAAGCTATTGGTAATGATACAGAGGTAATAGTTGCAGGAGAACCTATCCCAACAATGACAGATGCTGCAAGTTTAAGTCCAAAGGGACAAACTAATGTGCCTATATTTAGTAGGGATAAATCTATTGTTGCTCAAGTATGTCTTAAGGAAGCATGTGAATTTGCTCGTAATGAAAAAGGAGACATTGAAGACTTTAATAAATATCTATGTGATAAGGTAAGAGATATTGCAGGAGTTTATAAAGTTGCATTACAAGAATTAGAATAATTAACAATTTTTGTATTTAAATTATAAATTCCGTTAATTTTAAGGAATTTTTATATTAAGTGTCCACTTAGGGCACATCATAGTCATTAGTTAAATACTAATGCCCTATTTGTCCAGGGGTTGAGTTGGACATCATACTCATGGGATACCAATAAAAGCATGAGAATAGATAGTGGATGACACCACGTTAAAAGACACTTAATGGAGTAATCGCATTAAGACTGACGCAGGGAAAGACCTGAATAGTTAGGATAGAAATATCCTAACTTTTATAATCAAAATGGGAAATAAACATTTACCAACGAAAGAAGAAATGAAAAAGTATTGTGCTACTATGAATTGTCGTGATTGTCCTATTAATACATGTAAATGGGGTAAAGAGTCTGTTTTTATGTCAGAGGACGATTAACTATGAGAGATGATTTAGATAAACCAATAAAATATTACACCCGTGTTTGTAAACGATGCGGGAATGTTCATAGGACTACTTCTAAGACCAGTGGAGCAATATGTGAGAACTGCAAGATATTTAATAAGCGTAATAGCTTGGCTCGTAAACCTGGCTGTCAGCTACACATTTAAGTTTTGACTTACAGATCAAAACATAAAAGCTTAAGCTTCCAAGTTCGCCAGTTTTACTAAGTACATCGCCCTCACTGAAACAGTGAGCGAGGGCTCATAATTAAATTATAGGAGAAAAAAACAATATGAAAACAAGTATAAATGAGTATGAATTTGTAGAAATCATGGCTAGACCAGAGAATGGTTTAAGTCGTAATGGAGCAAGAGCTTTATTTGAGTACTTCATGGAGTATGAAGAAGATACTGGAGAAGAAATAGAGTTCAACCCAATAGCTTTTAGATGTGAATATGCAGAGTATAGAGACATTGATGAATTCAATAATGAATACTTTGGACCTGGAAGTGATGAAAGTAAAGACTTTACATTGGAGTCATTAAGAGATGAAACAATAGTAATTGAATTTGAGAATGGTTTTATTGTACAAGAATTTTAATATGGATAGAGAAGAATTAGCACGTAGAATAGAGTTCTTAATGGGTGATACAAAGATTAATGATGAAGTCGCAATGGCTGAATTGGTTAAAGTATTACAGTAAGTGCAAGGATTAGCCCACCTAAAGGGCTTTTTTTTATGCTATTGGGAGTTTATTAGAGCACTCTAGTAAACGATAGGCTTAATAAGTACATCACACTAGCTTTGCTGAAGCAAAGCTCTTACAGAGGCTCTCACCTAGTTCTATGTTTACTATACGTTTAGGCTTAGCTCTCGCTAAGCATATATTGTAGCCTCTTAGGCACTCGATTACATCTCGAGTGGGCTACCTAGCACAGCTAGCTAAGACAAAAGCATAAGAAAGCTAGCTCTCGACTAGCTATCTTAAGCTTTTGCTATTGCATAGGGCGTACATTAGGTTGTTACCACCCCCCAGCCCCCCTCAAGGGGGGGGACTACGTCCTCGCCTGGCTCGGACTAACTGGGCATCGCCTATGGGCTCGCCCTACTGTCGCCTCGCGTGGCTCGCTCCTCGCCCCTCGGGCCCTCGGGCCCTCGGGGCCCTATAATGATATGATGATTAAGATGTATTGCGGTTGTTGGGATTGTTTGTGTTTTTTTGTATCTAGGACTCGGGAAAAAATATTATATATTTTGTGAACTAAGGTAACCTAAGTTTCAAGTATATTTAAATAGTATTTACAATTAATTAATCCATGATAAATAAATGTATTTCTATCAATGACGAGATTGTATTAGGGAAGACTTCAAGAATTTTTTTAGTTAAGGGCTTGATTATATCCAACGTACCAAATATATTAATACATTATTAGGATTGGGTAAAATATACCCTTAAAAAAACGATTAAAAATATACACGCATTCAAACCAGATGAACGGAGTGAATTATATTACTAAAGAGCTAATTTGCCTTTAGAACTAATCAAAGGCTGCTTCGCAGAGTCTGGACTGTATTAGTAAAGGTAGCTAAACTAGCTAGCTAGCTAGCTGCAAAGAAAACATCATATGTATATAATAGGAAAGTTTATAAAGAACAATATATATATATATACATGGAAACAGACGGACGAACAAGATACAATAAGATTTGTAAATTGCTTAAACCTATTGTTGGAACTAAAATACCTCTACAATATTTACAAAGACGTGTAATGATTGATATAGGCAGCTCCTCAAACGTTATTAGAGAAACCATAAACCTGATGCTAGAATTAGGATTAATAAAAGAAATTTCTGATAGAGTTTACAAAGTTTTGCGTAGTGAAGCAATATTATAAAATGGCAATGACTAAAGAAGAATACCGAATACAGGGTAAAAAGAATAGAGCCGCTGGTGCAGCTTTTGAAAGGAAAGTACGTAAAGATATGATAATTAAAGGTTGGATTGTTGATAAATTTACAGATAATATTGATTTAGATATGAATAAAATCGTACAAGCCAAGAGTAACCAATGGGGCTCACGAAGTACAGGTTTTCCAGACTTTGTAATGTTTAGAAGAAAATTGAATATACCAAAATTCAATGATTATGAATTAATATTTGTAGAATGTAAAGTTAATGGAAAATTATCCAAACAAGAAAAGTTAAAGATGAATTGGTTACTAAAAGACGGACATAAATGTCTAGTTGCTTCTAAAAATGGAAAAGAAATCGAGTACAGAGCATTTGTGGAATACAAAGAACGTACTTAAATATGTAGAGAAAACCCTGGAGATTAAATTAGATGATTGGCAAAAAGAATATATTATGCACAAAGGAAATACGGTTGTCCGTGCAGGTAGACAAAGTGGAAAATCATATGCAGAGAGTCTACGAGTCGCTTTGTTTGCATTACTCAATCCTAAAACATCTACACTTATTATTGCTAGTGTTGACCGTCAATCTGTTGAACTTCTTGAAAAGGTTAAATCACATATATTGCTACTCGCAAAATCACAAATTAAAGGAAACCCGACGTTTCATAAATACAATTAAAAAATGGAAACAAAATCATGACAGAACCCGCAGGACAAACTGGTTATGGTCTTCGTGGGTTTACTGTTGATAAGCTCGTTGCTGATGAAGCACATTATATCCCAGATGCAGTATTTGTGGCTATACGACCTATGTTAGCAACAACAGGCGGAACCCTGGACTTATTATCCACTCCAAGAGGAAACGAGGGGTTTTTTTATGACTGTTTCCAATCTGACGACTTCTACAAAATCCATATAATGTCTAAGGACTGCCCAAGAATAAGTGATGAATTTCTAACTCAAGAGAGCAAACGTATGACTAAACTTGAATTTTGCCAGGAATACGAAGCAGAGTTCCTGGACTCATTACAACAATTCTTCTCAAAGGAATTAATAGATAGTTGTATTGGTTTCCCATTAACCAACGCTATGAATTATTTAGGAGTAGACTTTGCAGGATATGGGGGAGACCAAAACGCTTTCGTAACTGTGGAGAACGTAGATAAAAAATTATATGTTAAAAATTTCCGAACTACTGAAAAGGTAAAGGCCTGGGAAACTGTAAATACTATATTACGATTAAATGAACAATATCATTATAGACAAATAGGAGTAGACGACGGGGGTCTAGGAACTCCGATCCTAGACTACATGCTCACACATAACGCACTAAAAAGAAAAACAATAGGACTAAATAACGCTTCGAGATTAATTTCCCGAGACGGACGAGAAAAGAAATTACTAAAAGAAGATATGTACGGAAACCTTAAGATACTCATGGAACAGGGATTACTAAAGATGCCTGATGATGAGGAGCTCCGTAGAAGTCTTGTAAGTATACAATTTGAGATAGACCCAGTAACTAAAAAACTAAAAATCTTTGGAAAATACTCCCATATTACAGAGGGATTGATACGTGCAGCCTGGTGCATAAAAGCGAAAGGTTTAAATCTTTGGGTTTATTAAGGTTTGCATGGCAGATGAGGGAACGTATACAAAAAATGCAGATATACAAGCATTAGCAGGAGTAAATGCAAACACAACATCAAAGGCAGTAGCAGCAACTGATATATATGTATTAACAGTTGAGGCAGGAATTAACGCAGCAACACGATATAATTGGAGTGATAAATTCGCATCATTAGATGCTGATGTTAAAGGAATACTTACAGAAGCAGGAGCAGTAGCGTGTGCAATCAAAGTAATTACATCAGACATGGACGCAATAGGAAGAAGTACAGCAGAGAGTATGATAAATGTTTTAAGAGATACTTACTTAAGGAATATACAATGGTTAAGGGATATTAAGACCCAAACATTTATGGAAAAGGAGTCGGAATAATGGCACATAATTTTAAGACACAACCAGAATTAACTAATAATCAAATGCAATTCTATTACTGGGACTCTCCACATAAACAAATTGTTGAGGGATTTATGGCTAGAGTTGTGAAAGTTACTGACGGGGACACAGTAAGAGTATTTTCTGATTTAAGAAGTTTTGATTTTCCTATACGTATGTCTAGGATACAAGCAAAAGAAATGGGAGAGGGCGGAGAACAAAGTAAAAACTGGCTAGAGAAACAAATCTTAGGAAATGAAGTATATATTCAAATTAACCCAAATAATAGAGTAGGAAAATTTGGAAGACTAATTGGAGATGTAATACAAGGGGGACAGAGTATGAGTGATTTAAGTTTAATGATGGGACAATCAATCATATTTGGGAGTGATTAATGGTAGGATTAAATTTTGGAAATTTATTTCCTTCAAAAAAAGAAACAAATACACTATTTAGTTTCCAAGATATTGAAACTGGAACAGGAGTAGTTGAATTTTATGCAATTAGAGAAATGAAAGATAGCGGTTATCATTGGATAGAAAACAAAATTAATATAACAACTGAATTTGATAATGTAAATTACTCTGGACTTACAGAAGCAAATTCTGGAGCAACAAAACAAATATTAATTAATACAGAAGATTTTAAATTTCCAAGAACTATAAGCGGAATACCAACGATAAAATTAGCACTTTGGAAAAACGCAACTGGGGGAGTAACTTTTAGTAATATAGTATTACAAAGAGTAACTGATGCAGGAGTTGAAAATTTAACAACACCTTTTAATTATGCAATATCATCTGGAGATGAGTTTACAGGTTCAGTATTTTTAAAATTAGATGAAGTAACAAATCAAAGAATATTAAAAGGACAGAAGATTAGATTATCCATGACACTAACAGGCGGAAACCTAACAAAATTTTTTCACAATCCAGGGGGAGATAGTGAAACAAGGGTAACATTAATAAACATACCATTCAAAATAGATATATAAAATGCCAGAAACAAGAATAAACTCCGCAGAGGCAAGCAATCTTTCAAATGCAATTCCAGAAGTTACAGTAGATACAGCACAGACTAATGGAGCAAATGGAGATAGTGAAACTAGATACCAAATACAAAACTTTGCACAAAACTTAGGTTATTATAAACAGATACCAGAACTTAGAGCAGTTATAGATGCTAAGAGTACATGGACAATAGGTAAAGGTTTTAAATCAGACCCCGAAACGACATTCATTTTAGACTCTATTAAAGGATTTGGTAAAGACTCTTTTAATACAATTTTGGAAAATCTATTAAGAACAATGCATATTGCGGGAGATGCATTTGCAGAAATTATAAGAGATGAAGAAAACAATTTAATAAATGTAAAAACATTAGACCCAGGAACAATGGTAATAGTAGTTAATAAACAAGGATTGATTAAAGGTTACGAACAAGTATCTAAAAATTCTTCGGAAAAAGGAACAACTAAGAAATTCAAACCAGAAGAAATATTCCATTTAACACGAAACAGGGTCGCAGATGAGATACACGGCACGAGTATGATTGACACTTTAGAATGGATAATTTTAGCAAAGAAAGAAGTTCAAGAAATATTTAAAACAGTAATGCAACGACACATTAAACCAGTAATGATATTTCATTTGGATACTGATGATACAACAGAAATAGCAGCATTTAAAATAAAAATGGACAAGGCATATGCAGACGGAGAAAATATGTATATTCCTAAAGATGTTGTAGTCCCAGAAGTTTTATCTGTTGCTCCAAACGCAACATTAAATCCTATGATATGGTTAGAGTATCTTAATAAACAATTTTATCAAACTGCAGGAGTACCACAAATTATCGTCGGTGGTAGTAGTGAATTTGTAGAGAAAGCAACATCAATAGTATATTTAGCATATCAACAGAATGTAGAGGAAGACCAATTATATATGGAAGAACAAATGGGTATGCAATTAGGTATCGAATTAGAATTAGAATTTCCTGTAAGTTTAGAAAATGAGTTATTAAGCGATGAGAGTAAAGACGGAAATGAGAGTATGCAGCCAAACGAGGCAGGAGTGGGGCAAGCACAATGAGTACGATAAAAGAAAGACTCGCAGTACTTGAAACTGAAATTAAAGCATTAAAGAAATTATTATATATTACAATAACAATAATGTTAGGACAAACTGGAGTAAATTTAATACCAATCGTAGAGGCGGCACTATGGTAAGAAAAGTACCAACAGCTGCAGACAAACCAAAATCTGATAAAAGAAAAAAATTGGAAGCAGACGATACAGCATTTAGAGCAAGTATTAGTACTCCAGAGGCCAGAGCACAAAGACAAAAGGAATTAGCATCTGATAAACCATTATCTGAGTTATCTA
>Ga0164318_10008178_pt1 | contig 10171 bp, 13 predicted proteins | sample GuaBasSedimGuay9_FD_113734 | JGI IMG/M metagenome (GOLD analysis project Ga0164318, IMG submission 113734) | Subseafloor sediment microbial communities from Guaymas Basin, Gulf of California, Mexico - Guay9, Core 4571-4, 0-3 cm | ecosystem: Environmental > Aquatic > Marine > Hydrothermal vents...
CTAGAGTAATAGCCCTACTTAATGCGGTTTTATCACTTTGAAGAATACCTTTAATCAATTCCTTAGAAGTGGGTGTTTTCTTCCTGTTTTTTTTAAGGGATTCCGCAACAGAATTACTTAAAGCTTCAGGTTGTTGAACACCTTCTTTTTCATGTAAAGCAGAATAGTTTTCTTTTCTTTTAGTCATTTTATTTTTCTTGTAATAAAACTGGAACAACAACATTGTCCCAAGCAAGAGTCATAATAATACCACTCTCAATTTCAGAAAAGGAAATTGTAAAATTTTCGGTAACCGTTAAGCTTTTTGAAACAGGAACTGTTACTGATAAAGCATCGTAATTCGGGTCTCGTGAAGCTGTTTGATCTGTAAATTTCACTCCCCATCCGTACATTTCAGAATTAAAAATAACATCCCAGGTGTTTTCGCTAGGGATGGTCCATAGAGTATAGGTTCCTTTTGCTAAAGTTTTTTCTCCAATTATCAAGTCTTTATTTGTGGTAAAAGTACTTGCTTCATTAGCACCAGTTCTCCATACTTCACCGTAGGGTACTAATTCTCCAAAAATGGTTCTTCCTTTCTTACTAGGACTGCAATAAAAAGCATTGATTTCTAAATCACTTTGAGTAAATGTAATATGTTGTTCTGGACTGTGCTTTTTAGTGTTATTTTTCATGATTGGCCAAACCAAAAACATAAATAAAACCACTAAAACAAATAGACAGCTAACTACCCAAAGGCTAATTTTCATAAGCTTATTCATAATATCCTTATTTAATTGATAAAGATAATGAAATAAAAAATTTGAATTCTGCAACATTCGTATTTTTGTATCGTCTTTAGTTTGAACAGCAACCAAAATACCATCAGTTTGTCAGTTATATTACTTGTTGAAGAATGCAGAAATAATAATAGGAAAGCACAAATGGCTTTGTATAGCCAATACTGTGAAGGAATGTTTATTGTTGCACAGCGGTATATGAAAGACACAGCGGCGGCAGAAGATGCAATGCAAGAAGCATTTGTAAAAGCATTTTCCAAGCTTAACCAATTTGAAGGGGACGTCACCTTTGGGGCTTGGTTAAAAAGAATTGTTATCAATACTTGTCTGGATACGATTAAAAGTAAAAAGATAGAAACAGAATCTATAGATGATTCAGTTATCGATTTAGTTCAAGAAGATAATAATTGGGATGTAGGAGATGATGTAACTTATTCTGAAATTATTATGGTAATAAACGAATTACCAGAAAAGTACAGATTAGTTGTGCAATTGTTTTTGTTGGAAGGGTATGATCATAATGAGATTTCGGGAATACTTTGTATTTCTGAAAATTCTTCCAGAACGAACTTGCACCGCGGGAAGTCAATATTAAAAGAAAATTTAAAGCATTTGAGATATGGCACAGGACATTAGAGAATTATTGAAAGATAGGGATCCTAAAAGTTTGGATTTAAGCAAAGGACATAAAAATCGTTTTGAAGCAAAACTTAACGAAGCATTTCCTGAAGAGAAATCTAATTTTTCTTGGGTGAAAGTTGCAGCAGTAGCAATAGTTTTGATAAGTGTGACCTTTTTCGGATACCAATATTTATCAGATTTTAATGGGACTTCAATAGATAAGAATTCAAACCCTATTGTAACTACAGATGAAAATGATAAAGAGAAAATCAATCAAATTTCAATAGGAGATTTATCACCAGATCTTAAAAAAGTAGAAGATTATTATCTGGCAGGAATCAATATGCAATTAGCAACCTTAAAAATTGATGCTGATAATAAAGATTTAATTGATGGTTATATGAATCAATTAAGTGTATTAGATAAAGAATATAAGAAACTAAATTTAGAATTAAACAAAGTAGGGCCTTCAGAGGCAACCATCACTGCTCTGATAGATAATTTGAAATTACGTTTGGATTTGCTGTTCAAACTTAAAAACAAATTAAATGAATTTAAAACTCAAGAAAATGAAAAAATTAATAACATTTAGAAATAGTATAGCCTTAATGCTATTACTAACAACTTCTCTGTTTTATGGACAGAATAAGTATGTAGAAACATTCGATGCTTCTAAAGATATGGTGGTTACAGTAAATACCTCGCATGTTAATGTCATCTTTAAAACATGGAATAAAAACAAAGTAGAAGTGGAAGCTTTTATTGATGATGAATCACTTTCTATAGAAGAAAAACAAAAATATTTTGAAGCTTGGAACTTTAATGTTTTAGGTAACAGTAAAAGTGTGGTGATTACCTCTAATTCATTTGAACATGGAGGAGATATGAATTTCGATTACAATTTTGATGAAATGGAATTTAATATGGAGTTTTTAGGCCCTCTTCTAGAGAGTATAGATATACCAGAAATGCCTGATTTTGATATTCCAGAAATGCCTGAGCTTTCAAATATTATAATGGAAAGTGTGGGGAATATAAATTTTGATTATGAGGCTTTTAAAGAAGATGAAGAAGGGTATATGAAAGAATTTGAAAAGCAAATGGAGGAAAAATTTGGTCCTGAGTTTGAAGAAAAAATGGAAGCCTGGGGAGAGAACTTTGAAAAAGAATGGGAAGAGAAACATGGCCCTGAATGGGAAGCTAAAATGGAAGCCTGGGGAGAAGAGTATGAAAAAGATATGGAAGTTTGGGCAGAGGAATTTGAAAAGGACGCTGAAAAATGGGAAGAAAAAGCTGAAGAGATGGCAGAAAAAATGGAGAAAGAATACAGTGAGAAGTATGAAGTTTATGAAAAATCACGGAAAGTTAATAAAACGATAATTATTAAAATGCCTAAAAACACCAAGACAGATGTAAATGTACGTCACGGTGAATTAAAAATGGCAGATGCATATAATATGAAAGCGACACTAAATTATTCGCCATTCACAGCAAATAGTATTGATGGGGGCTCGACCCTCATCAATGCTGCTTATGCCCCTGTGATTGTTAATAATTGGGAAGAAGGATCTTTATATGTGAGCTATGTAGAAGAGTGTTCTATTAAAAATGTAAATAAAATTAACCTTCAAGCGATTTCTAGTGATATTCTTTTAGACTTAATTGAAAATTCTGTGAATCTTTCGGGATCTATAGGTGTTTTAAAAATAAATAAAATAGCCGAAACATTTTCTAATTTGGATATTACTCTAGAAAATTCTGAGGCTATAATTACATTACCAAAAACAGATTTCTCTTTTATAATGGATGGGGACTATTCCTCTTTAAAAAACCCTAAATCAATTAGCTTAAATAAAAATAATACTCTTTCAAAGTATATTAATATTACAGCACTTTATAGCAATGTAACTGTTCAATAAAGTTCGTAAAATAAAAGTGTTTTATTAATAGTTTCAATTCGTTGTTCATCTTTCTCAATAAACAATTCGTGCTGTGCATTATCTACTAAATAAGCTTGGCATTTTTTATTTAATTCTTTTGCCCTTTCTACAAATTTTTGATGTGCTGAAACAGCTACAATTTCTTCGTTCTCTGCTGAAAAAAGAATGAATGGTGTTTGAATTTTTTCAATATTATTAAAAATAGAATCAAATTGTATACACGATTTATTAATCCATTGGTAAGTTGCACCTCCTAACTTCGCTTTTGGAGTTTGCTCGTATGCTTCAATCATTCTTGTATATCTAATTTTGGACCCAGTTAAAGTGTTCTCCTCAAATTCAGTATTTTCATCTTGGTAATTTGTTTCTCCTATAGCATATTCAATTTCTTCTCCAACAAGTAATTTCACAGCGGTACAAATGGGTATTTTTAAGCCTAACATTGGCGATGAGAATGCCGCTGCATTAAAATCGTTTGGGAACTGTTCTAAATAAGTAACCCCAATAGCACCACCCATAGAATGTGCTAATAGAAATATTTTTTCATGTCTTTTTGGAAGAAGATAATTCTCATAAAAATATTTTAAATCGTTGATGTAAAACTGAAAATCGTCAATATATCCCATATCAGGATCTTCAGTCATTCTATCGGATAGTCCTTGTCCTCGATGGTCTAAAATGTAAATAGAATATCCGTTTTTGTAAAGATCAAAAATGAGCTCTTTGTATTTTATAGCAGCCTCGGTTCTACCAGATGAAATTAAAATCGCACCTTTTTCAGCTTTTTGCTGTTTAAATATTTTGAAATAAATGTTTATTGAATCTTCTCCAAAAAAGTATCCTTCTTTTCCCTTTTTATAAAGTTGTTCAATTTCTAAAACGTGATTGTTATCTGCTAGAAGAATTTCAGTAGTAACGTTGAATTTATTGCTCTCTTTTTCTAACTCTTTAAATTTTTTATTGCAAGAGGACAACAACAAAAATGGTATTAGGTAGTATAAATATTTAGTCATAATTTAATCTTGTTGTTTTTTATTCTTTTAACTGAAGAGAAGTTTGACAATAAATGTAACTAATAATTTTGAATACCAAGTTTAGTAGAAATAAAAAAAATCATTTTAAAAACTCATTGAGCCTTCAAAATGATTTTCAATAAATCGAAGTGTTATGCTATATTAAGCGTCTTCGTTTAACTTTTTAGTTAAGTAAAAGCCTGTAAATAAACCTGCTCCTGCCATTAAAAAGATAGTTCCAGGATACGCAATATCTTCTTCTACGCCCACTACTTGACTAAGTATGCCGGCGATAAAGATTCCTAATCCAATTCCCATCATTAATAATGCTAAGTTGACTACGATAACTTTCCACATTGGAGTCACTCTCTTCTTTTGGCTATAAAAGATAGAGGCATCTGCTCCTTTTTCTATTAAAGCTAAACGCTCCTTATTTCTTGCTGAAATAAATAAATAAAATATTCCGAAAATTACTCCGAATATGATTGCTACAATTAAGATTTCTGGTCCCATAATGATTGATTTTTTAAAATTAAATTTCTGTTCGTTTGCTATTAAGACGTGCACTTTTAATTTTAGGTTACAGAAAAGGTATTAATATTTATAAAAGATTTAAGACCGCTTCGCTTTAAGACAAAAGATAAAAGACTTGTTTTGTGATATTCAATAAACAATTTAGTGGTTAATGTTAATAATGATTAAATATGTTATTAAGCTATTAATATCAATTTTTATTCATAACAGTCCTTATTCTATTATCTTTAAGTCCTGAGTAATCAGGACGATCTTTTGTCTATTTCTAAAATTTATGTAACCAAAAAGCAATAAAGTACGTCTTACATTAAAATGGAACCAAACACTGACCAATATTTAATAGATAAGACCTTGAAAGGAGATACAAGAGCCTTTGGAGAACTTGTGGAGCGCTATCAAGCGTTTGTGTTCACTATTGTGTTGCGAATAGTAAAAGTACGAGAGGAGGCAGAAGAAGTAACCCAGGATTCGTTTATAAAAGCGTTTCAATCACTTGCAACTTATCGAGGAGAATCAAAATTTTCTAGTTGGCTATACAGTATTGCTTATAGAAAAGCATTGGATGCCATTAGAAAAAATAAAAAGCATAGTTCTTTAGAATTAATAGAAGAGATAACTGAAGGCGATTGTAGTGTTATTGAAAATGCATTGAGTTATATTGAAGATCAAGAAAGAAAAGAAGTAATACAAAAATGTATTCTGGAATTACCAGAACAAGAAGCAGCCATTATTACCTTGTTTTATTTTGAAGAACAATCAATCAAAGAAATAGCTGAAATAGTACAATTGTCAGAAGATAATATAAAAGTAAAATTATACCGAAGTAGAAAAAAATTGTTTACTTTACTCAAGCAATTTGTACTTCCTAAATACACAGAAAGCAATGGAAAAGCAATCTAAGAATATTGAACAAATCACCAAGAGAATTATAAAAGAGGGAGGTTTACATCAGCCATCTCCAAATTTTTTAAGTAATGTGATGGAAGCGATAGAAACACAGTCAATAAGTCAATCTATTGTTTATAAGCCTTTAATTTCAAAAACAATGTGGACGATTCTTTTTGCAATAACAGTATTGATGCTTGTCTTGTTATTTGTTTTTCCAGTAACACCATTATTTAGTCAATTTACTATTCCAGAAGGATTTAATTTTAAATTTAATTTCCCCGAAATTCATCTTTCAAAAACTACCATCTATGGTGTTGGATTCTTGGCGTTATTCTTTTTGCAGATTCCTTTCCTAAAAAGACAATTGGAGAAAAGTTATTAGTTTAACTTTGTATAAGCTAAAACCAGCTTATAAATGTCAGGATTTTTTGCGCTTTTAGATGATATTGCCGCCTTAATGGACGATGTTTCTGTAATGGCAAAAGTGGCAACCAAAAAGACGGCAGGAATTTTGGGAGATGACTTAGCGGTTGGAGCAGAGAAAGCCTCAAGTTTTAGAGCTTCTAGAGAATTGCCAGTAATTTGGGAAATTACAAAAGGCTCATTTTTAAATAAATTGATTATTCTTCCTTTTGTTTTTTTATTAAGTGCATTTTTACCTCAAGCAATAGTGCCAATATTATTAATTGGTGGTGTTTATTTAAGTTTTGAAGGTGTTGAAAAAATCATTCATACATTCTTCCATAAGAATCATAAAACTATTGATTTTAGTAAAATTGAAACCGAAGAAGAATTACTAATTGTTGAGAAATCGAAAATAAAATCAGCTATCATCACCGATTTTATATTATCTCTTGAGATTATCATGATTGCTTTAGGATCCGTTTCTGAATCTAATATGTTTATACAAATAATGGTAGTTACCATAGTAGCAATTATTGCAACCATAGGTGTTTATGGTATTGTCGCTTTAATGGTGAGAATGGACGATGCTGGATTTAAACTTATTAAAGTATCTGAAAGTAGGATAGGAGTGACAAAAAAAATATTCTCTGGATTGGGACATTCTTTGGTATGGACGCTGCCAAAATTGATAAAGTTATTAGCAGTTGTTGGTACGCTTGCAATGTTGTTAGTAGGTGGCGGGTTGTTTGTACATAACATACCTCAAATACACAGTTTCTTTCATTTCATTCCTGTTATTGTTACCGAACTTATTGTGGGATTGGTGGTTGGTTTTATGTCTTATATATTATTAATAATTTTTAAAAGAATCAAATCAATAGTCGCTTAAAAGGATCTGGTATTTATAAATGTAATAGAATTAGACAATAAGAGATCTATAAAATATAATTATAAAGGATAATACAAATAAAATTGACAATACCGTAGTTCTAAACCATACTTTATCATAGTAAGCACAAGCAAGCATTGTTAAAATCATAATTGGGCGCAAAAATATTGGTGCATGGTCATCAAACACAAAATATTGACTAAGTAAATTCACAAAAGCACTTAATGCTAGCAATAAAAAGAAACTTCTTTTTACCTCCATGAAGTATTTTTTAGTGTTGACGTGTCTTTCTTCTGGAGTAATTACTGCAGCAATTCTTGCTACTATAATGGATTGTAAAATCAACACATAAAAGCTTACATTACTTCTTATAATAGTTTCTGCTTTGTCAAATATTTGACTCCAAGAAATAACGATTGCAATTAGGAAAAATACACCCCAACCCACCAATTCGAAATAGCTTTTTTTGTGACTGAAAATTTTTAATAAGTCTACAATCGCAACACCATAAATAATAGCAGGTATTATAAGTAAGAATTCTAGTTTATCCAAAATCAAATATTTATGTTAAATAGAAATTTCTTTAGGGTTATTACCATACTGATTTTCACCTGGAGAGCTATCTGTTACCAAAAGAAATAATAGCCAAAAAACACCAATAAGAGGAATAAAAGCAATTAATAACATCCAACCACTCTTTCCAATATCATGGAGCCTTCTAATCAGCACAGCTAGACTAGGAATAAAAAGGATTAATCCATATATAAAATTCAAAGGTCCATACCCTACATCAGCCCAAGCTATTCCAAAAATCCTATCTAAAAAAGCTGCTACCAAAGAAAACATAAGGTTTATTAATACAAACATCCAATATTCTTTACGCCTTGCACGTCCATCAAAATTTCTATAATTGTTTATTACTTTTAAATACCATTCCATAATTATAGGTTTTTTATCATATAAAAAAAGGAACCTCATTTCTAAGATTCCTTTTTGTAAAAGTTGTAATTACTATTCAGCAGCTACCATTTCAATTACCTGATACATATCTTTTCCATTTTGTGAAAAAGGTAAATAATAGGTCTCATGATACACCACATATTTTTTATCTTCAATTTCTAGTTCTTCACCACCTTCAGGAATATGAGTTACAACCGCTCCATCTGGAGCATCAATTACTTTATATTTTTCATTTTCTTTTACATAAAAGGCCCCTCCAAAATAATAGTAGGTGTCGTCATTTAACTGTATGGTTTCTACACCTTCTGGCAAAGTATTTACCACAATATTGGTAGGAGCATTGACTACAGTATAACCACCGGACGATTGTGTATAATACACGCCGCTATCATAATAATAGGGAGTATTGTTTACAGAAACAACAATAGCAGTTACTGCCAGGGTAGTTAAGAAAAACCCCCAAGGATGCCACATGGGTCCATAGCTATAGCCACGATATCCGTGATAATGATACCCGTGATATCCTCTTCGACCATTATAATAATGATTGCTATTATTTACTCTAACATTGACATTTCTATTTACATTAACATTAGTATTTCTATTTCTATTTACGTTGGTATTTCCTCTATTACCAGTACCAGTTCTGTTATTATTTCCTCTATTACCAGTGCTAGCCTTGTTATTATTGCCAGTTCTGTTCCCTGTACTCGCTTTATTATTTCCTTTATTTGTTCTGTTCCCTGTACTCGCTTTATTATTTCCAGTATTAGCTCTATTATTAGATTTATTTCGAGTACTTGCCTTGTTGCTAGTATTGGCTTTATTTCTAGAGTTTTTAGGAGTTACATTAGCCTTACTTCTATTTTTATCGAAAGACGAACTATTACGACTACTTGAACTTCTGTTAATTGAAGAAGAAGAAGGGCGTGTAGATTTGTTATAATTACTGGTGCTAGGTCTAGAACTAGATCGGCTTGCTCCTCCATTTATAGATTGTCTGGAACTGCTACTACTTCTATTGCTTCCACTATAACTTCTGCTGGAACCACTGCTTCTGCTCATGCTATGACCGCCACCACCTCTGCTGCCACCTCCACCACCTCGCGCACGCTGTGCCATCAAATCTGTTGCAGAAGAACCTAAGAGTAACATTATAAAGAATAGTATATATTTATATTTTTTCATATCGTTTTTTTTAATTTTTTGTTACAAACTTTTTTCTTTCTGCTCCTGATGGGGGTTGAAACTCAAACATGATATCTGGTAATTTTGGATTCATTCTCCAATTAGAATATTCAGCCTCATAATACGTGTTCTCATTTGTTTTAGACTCAACTATCATTTTATGGGGCAAATTGGTTTCTTTTTCTATCCAAATTTGTAATATAATTTCTTCGTTGGTTGCTTCCAAAGCTATACAGTCAACATCATCCACTTTTTCCTCTCCAAAATATAAAATCTGGTCATAATTGTTTATCAAATCATCTGTTAGTGTTGGATATAGGAAATCTGCTGCAGGAAAATAAATGCCATAATTATCATGGATGCTATCAATTAATTTTAATGTGTTATCTGGAGCTTCCAAAATGTCATATTCATTTTTGTTGAATAAAAAATAAGCAAATTCCTCTCCATTATACCAAAAGCTTTTATCTCCTTTAGTACCTGTATTTTCAATAAACATTTTATTGGAACCTTTAAGGTAAACATCACTTTGTTTACTGTTCTCGTTTCCATTATCATTGACAGAATAACTATCTACTGTATAACTAAGAGATTCTAACTCTCCAATAGTTTCGGTTAGTTTATCTAAACTTTCTACAGCTCGTGTATCGTATTCTCCATTTCCAGAATTACAGGAAACAAAAAACAAAGCAGATAAAATTGAATAAAGAATTACTTTTTTTCTCATAGTATTATGTTTTTTTTGAAAAAATTATTGAATATGCAAGTTATGAGAAAAAAACCAATTTGAAGTTTAATTGTATAAAAAAAGGAACCTCAATAATAAGATTCCTTTTACAAGTATTTTATTAATTACAAATTAGTCTACCAAGACCCATTCCCCCTTATCGATTAATGGTATGGCTTGTTTGTATTTAACGGTTTTGTTTTCACCACTCATCACATGCTTAATAG
>Ga0164318_10008179_pt1 | contig 10170 bp, 5 predicted proteins | sample GuaBasSedimGuay9_FD_113734 | JGI IMG/M metagenome (GOLD analysis project Ga0164318, IMG submission 113734) | Subseafloor sediment microbial communities from Guaymas Basin, Gulf of California, Mexico - Guay9, Core 4571-4, 0-3 cm | ecosystem: Environmental > Aquatic > Marine > Hydrothermal vents >...
CGGCTACAGCGCGCAAACGCCCCGGAATATTGAAAAGATACAAAAAATCTGTGTGCCCAGTCCGTGTTAATCCGTGTCCCATTTCTCCCCTCTCGTCGGTTTGAGGCGTAGCCTCGTTAGACGGTTACAAATTTTGGTCACTTTTCTTCATCCCTTTGACTGGCGCGGCTCTGCCTCGCGGCATCAGCCGCCAACTCGACGTACTCTTGCTTCACCAATTCCTGTTCCTGCACATGGAGCAATTCCAAAAGCTCGCCGATCATTTCCGCCTTCCGCTCCGCATCCTGCCTGGACCAGGTGCGGCTCTTAATCTCCAGGAACAGGCCGGGCAGATCGGGCTTGAGTAGCCGGTCCAGGTTGATGGAAAAATCGGTCCCGCCGTAGCGGATGCGATACCGTTGCCGTTCCTTGTGGACCCCAATCTCGGACTCGGGCTTGAAATACTCGCGATAAAAGCGCAGGCTACGCGTCGCCGGCGCGTCGAAGCGAGAACGGGAGAGTAACACCGATCGGGCGTACTCCCGATCTTTGGTGTAGCTGGTCAGGGTCAAGCGGCAGACCAGATCCTGTACCTGACCATCCTCGTCCAGCAACTCGTCCTCCCGGTAACGCAGACGGTTGTGCCAGGGGTCATCGAAAATAAAGTAGGTATCGTACTGCCGCCGGACCGAGGGCTTGATGATTTGAATCTCCGGATTGTCCAAAAGGCTCTCGACCGGCGTCTCGGCAGTCAAATACACCTTCACCTGCACCTCGAACGTCTTCTTCTGAGCCACCTGTCCAATGACCAGGAGTTTACTGAGCACGCTTTCCTCGCGTTGGATGAGAAAGGTATCAATTTTGCGGGCGACGTCGGCAGCCTCGGCCATCAGCAATTGCTCGTCCAACGTGAGCAATTGCCGCTCCCGCATCAGCCAGCGGCCCTGGCACATCACGTCCCGCACGTCACCGCCCTTGGTGACATAGACCAGTTGAGCGTACAGCGCATCGGGGTCACGCGCAAACCGGGGCGTGTTGTGGACGGTGCATAGGTTCACCACGGCGACATCGGCCCGCTTACCCGGCTCCAGCGATCCGACCTCGTCACCGAGGTGTAGCGCCCGCGCCCCACCGATGGTCGCCATCGCCAGAGCCTGCCGCGCCGGAAGAGCCGTAGGGTCGGCGATCACACCCTTGGCCAGGAGCGCGGCCAGCCGCAACTCTTCCCACATATCGAGGTCGTTATTGCTGGCGGGGCCGTCGGTGCCAATGCCCACGTTTAGCCCCATCTCCAACATTTGCACCACCGGGGCAAACCCGCTAGCTAATTTGAGGTTGCTGGTAGGGTTGTGAACCACGCCGACCCCGTGGTGCAGCAGAGTGCGCATCTCCCCTTCGTCCAGGTGGACGCAGTGGGCAGCGATGGCCCGGGCCTCAAAGACGTGCTGTTTTTTCACCCATGGCACCATCGGCATATCATATTTGGCTCGATGTTCCTCCACCTCGCGCGCGGTCTCGGCGATGTGGATATGCAGCGGCACGTCGAACTCGAGCGCGATCTGGGCGCAGGATTGCAACAACTCGGCGGTGGTGGTGTAGGGGGCGTGGGGGCCAACCGCCGGGGTGATCAGGGGGTGTCCCTTCCAGCGCTGGATAAAGTCGCGGGTGCGCTCGAGGCTCTCGTCGTAACTCAGCGCGTCGGGCGAGGGGAATTGGAGCACGGTCTCGGCGCACACGGCCCGCATACCGGCCTGCGCGGTGGCGTCGGCCACGGCCTCCTCATAATAGTACATGTCGGCAAAGCAGGTGGTACCGGAACGGATCATTTCGGCGCAGGCCAGTTGCGTCCCCAGCCAGCAAAAATCGGGGCGCACGAACTCGTGCTCCACCGGCATCATGTAACCCATCAACCAGACGTCCAAGCGCAAGTCGTCAGCTAACCCTCTGAGCAAAGTCATCGGGGCGTGAGTGTGGGCATTGATCAAGCCTGGGATGACGGCGCAGCCGCTGCAATCCAGCACCTCGTCTGCGGTGTAGCCAGCAGCGATCTCGTCAGCCGGCCCCACGGCCTCGATATCTCCATCGCGGATAGCGACCGCGCCGGGGTCGAACAGGTCAAAATCATCGTTCATCGTGGCGACGCTGCCGCCGGTCAAGATCAAGTCAACTTTGGTCACGAATTATATTCCTCCTTCTCTTTAGGTTCTAATTATATCCTCAATCAACCAACAATGCAATTTGAACGACTTTGCCCTTTCAGCTCAATTCGTGATATAATAGGGCCATCTCCACAACACGAGCAAAACGAGGTGAACTATGCACGCAATAGACGTGATTGCAAAAAAACGGGACGGTGGCGAACTCTCTCAAGAAGAGATCGAGTTCTTTATCCACGGCTATACGGCGGGCGAGATCCCCGACTACCAGGCCGCCGCATGGCTGATGGCTATCTATCTGCGCGGTATGACCGACCGCGAGACACTCGACCTGACGCTGGCGATGGCCCACTCGGGCGACATGCTTGACCTGAAAGAGATCGCCCCCCTTGTGGTGGACAAGCACTCTACCGGCGGCGTCGGCGACAAAGTCAGCCTGGTCGTAGCGCCGTTGGTCGCGGCCTGCGGGATGCCGGTCGCCAAGATGACCGGGCGGGGGCTGGGACTCACTGGCGGCACAGTGGACAAGCTGGAATCAATCCCCGGCTACCGCACCGAGATGAGCGAGGTGGAATTCAAAGCCCAACTCGGGAAAATCGGTATCGTACTGGCCGGGCAATCGGCCGACCTGGCCCCGGCTGACCGCAAGATGTACGCCTTGCGCGACGTGACGGCCACTGTTGAATCTATCCCCCTGATCGTCAGCTCAATCATGAGCAAAAAACTCGCCGCCGGCGCCGATGCCATCGTATTGGACGTCAAGGCGGGCAGCGGCGCGTTCATGAAGACGCAGGAAGATGCAGAAATACTGGCCGAGGCGCTAGTCCATTTAGGCCAGCAGGCCGGCCGGCGCGTGGTCGCCCTCATCTCTGATATGAGCCAGCCGTTGGGCTGGGCGGTGGGGAACGCACTTGAGGTACGGGAAGCGATCAATACACTCCACGAGGGCGGCCCGGATGACTTTCGCGATCACTGCCTGGTGGTGGCTTCAGAGATGTTGATCCTGGGGAACAAAGCGCCCGACACCAACGCCGCACTGACGCTGGCGCTGGAGACGCTCAACTCGGGCGCGGCCTGGCACAAGTTCAGGGACATGGTGGAGGCGCAGGGCGGTGACGTGCGCTACGTTGACGACCCCGACCTGTTGCCCCATGCCGAGTTGATTGAGCCGGTTCCCGCGCCGCGCAGCGGCTACCTGGCTGCCGCGGACGCCGCCGAAATTGGAAAGGCCGTGATGGAACTGGGAGGCGGACGAGAAGAGATGAGCGACCAGATTGACCACAGCGTCGGCGTGATTGTGCACTACAAAGCGGGCGATCTGGTGCAAAAGGACACACCGCTGTTCACCATCCACGCCAACGACGAGACCAGGCTGGCGGCGGCCCGCGAGCGGATGCTGACCGCGCACACCTTTAGCGACGCTCCGGTCCAGCGGATGCCGCTCTTTTACCGCCGGGTGGCGGACGCGGACAATCCGTGAATCCTACCCATCCGCGCCCTCAATCACCCCTCATCGCCAGCGGCAGATAGACGGAAAAGAACTCGAAAAACTCGTGCGCACCCCGCTCGTACCCCTCGCCGTGGGGCCGGTAGACGCCGCGCACGTCCACGTCCGGCGCGCCCGCGGCAGTGCCAGTGTCCACGCACGGTGATTCCTCTAGCAGCCGATAAATGCCGCTCTGCGGCCCGCGAAACAGCGGGTCGAGGTCGATATTCCCCTCGCCCGCCCAGCCACCTTCGATATCGGAGTAGGTGACGGCGACGGTGGAGAGCGCGTCCAACTCTAGCGCCGCTATGCTGTGCCCCCACAGGATAGAGTTGACCACCGTGGCGCTCCCCCCACCATCGCCCGCGTGCCCCTCGTAGACGTAGACACCGCGCCGGCAATCGGCCACAGTATTGTTCATAATGTACGAGACCGCGCCATCTTTGACCGCGATGCAAGCGCCGCTGTGGGGATCCTCGCTCTTGCCCAGGCAGGAGTAGACCAGGTTGTTCACCAGCGTCGTGGAGGAAGGGTCGCCGATAGAGATGCCCTTGTCGCCGCAGTGGTGCAGTTCGTTCCGCTCGATGATGGCCGACGAATCGTTCAAATCCAAACAATCGTCGGAGACGTCGTGGACGTGATTATCCAGCAGCACCGCCGGAGTAGTCACATCCATGTGGCTGACCTCGATGCCCTCGAACTCGTAAGCGCCGTGCCGCACGTCGTAGATGTGATTACCCTGGATGTAGGCGTACCCACCGGTGACGTGGACGGCATCGCGCTGAATATCGTAAATCTCGTTGCGCAGCAAATAGACCGTGGGGTCAAGCCCCATCCAGGGGTAGGTCTGCACGGCGACGCTGAAATCGGTATGGCGGATGACGCTATCGCTGATGGTAACGCGCGCGCCGTAGGCCGAGACGCCGTGACTGCGCGGGTTGCTGATCACCTCGCGCGTGTACTCGATCACCGCGTGCGCGATGCGATTATCCTCCTGCGTCTGGTCGAGCAGGATGCCGCCCCAATACTCGCTGCCCTGCCGGGTGAAAACAATAGGCTGCGCGGCTGTCCCTTCCGCCAGCAGCCGCCCGCCCCCGTTCACGCGCAGGTAGCGATTCTCCTTGAAATGAAACGTCACCCCCGGCTCCACGGTCAGTGTGACGTTGGCCGGGACGATGATGTTATCGGTGATGGCGTAGGGATAGGGGCTGGTCGTGATCAGCGTATCCTCCGTCAGCGTGCCGCCGTGGAAAGAGTCCCAATGCACCGTGATCGTGAAACTGTCCAGCCCGTCACTGACGGTAAAAAGATTGTCCTCGTCCCACAGCAGACCCTCGTAGCGATAGGTCGTGGCCGTGGGATAGCTCACGCCGTCCGCGCCGCCGTTGACCAATACATCGCGCAGCGGGGAGCAATTCCCCTCCAGCGTCACCATCGCGCCGGTGGTCGTAAAATCATCCCCGCCGTTGGTGCTGATGGAGAGCGTCGTCGCCGGTATCTGGCTGTTCAGCGACGGGATGCGGGCGGCGACGTATTGCCTGATCCAATCCCTCTCATCGGCTTCCACCACGCCGGGCAGCGCGTCAATGCGCGGGTACATCTCGGCCACCGAGAACTCGTTCGCTGCGATAGAGGCAATGTCCTGGTAATACCAGCGCGTGAAATCCGGGTAATTCAAGATGCGCTTGACGACCGTGCTGGCTAACCAGTTTGGCTCCCAGATGGAGTGATCGGCGTACATAAAGGTGCAGTCGTGATCCCACGAGATGAGGATAAAGCGGCCATCGGAGGGGCGGCGATAGAGAAAGTAATCGTCGCCCTGGCCGATCCACAGCGCGCCCTCGTGATTATCGAGCACCGCCTGGACCGCGAACCAGCGCACCCATTGGCGCATATCGGCCAGCGCTTCCGCCTCGGCGCGAAAGTTTGCATCGGAGCTATTGTCGAGCGCGTCGGTCAGCGCGATGATGTCGGCATAGTCGTCCGCGTCCTCGTTATTCTTTTTGAGATAGTAGGGGGCGTAATCATCGGGGTCGGCGCCGCGATAGTGCAGGTCGGCCCCATCTTTGCCGCGATAGAGGTTTCCGTCGTCGTCGCCGGGAAAATGCGCCTCCAAAAAGTCGTTATCCACCTGCTCGACGTCCAAATAGTCGCCCTCCAAACTCGCGTTGATGTAGAACGTCACAAAGCGGGTATCCGAGGAGGGCAGCCCCACGCGCTGGAACAGATCGTGGGCCAGCGATTCGCGGCCCAGTTCGTCGCTCACCAAATTGATGCGCTCCCGATCCTCGAACTCGCGCGCGTCGGGGAACTTGATTCTGTACGGGCGGGGCCAGACATCGCGCGTGCTCTCGCCCCGGTAGCGCACGCCGACGTTGTAGTAAGGGCTGGGTCCGTAAACAAAAGTCGCGTCCAGCAGAACGTTGGAATAGAGATCGCGGGTGATCAACTCGGTCCGGTTCTCCTCTGTCATAATCAGCCGGTAGATGGGCAGGCTGCCGCTGGGCGGCGTGTTCTCCACCAGGTAGAGGTAGCTGACGGTAACGGGCAGCCCGGTCTCGGCGGAGACGGTGCCCGGCGCGCCGTCCGGCACAGTGCGCGTGGCTGCTTCGTCGTCGCTGGCGGTGACGTAGAACTCGACGTACTTGCCATCGCTCTGGGGCGGGATGAGGGCGGTGTAGACAGGGCCACCGCTCATCGGCAGCGTGGTGTAAGCTGACGCTCCCTGGGGGCGATAGTAAAGCGTCACGGCGGCAACCGCGCTGTTATCGTCCACCAGAGCGGTGACTGTAACCGGCTGACTGGATGTGGGCATAGTAGGGGCTGGGTTCCCCTGCCCTGCGTGCGCCACGCCGGTGATGCAAGGGGGAATGTTATCGGCGGAGTAGACGCTGTTTTGCGCGCCGGGGGTGCCCAGTCCCACGCTGGAACCCCAGGAGCAGGGCCGGTCGTTATCAAAGGTCGGGTTGATCAGCTCCATCGCCGGCCCGTCCCCATCCGCCGCCTCCGGCCAGGGGAGATGGTCGTCATAAGTCACCTCGTCCACCACAGCGCCCAGCGAGTCCTCGATAGCCACTCGCTCGCCGCCGTTGGAGAGTCGTCCGCTCACGAACGGCCCCAACACGCCGCCGATGCCATAGACGGTTTCGACCGTGGCCGGGTCGTGGCCGACGACGACATAGCCACCAGAGGGAATGGAGGCACTCACGGGAAAAGTGTACTCGATGCCATCGCTGAACCGCCAGCCGGAGAGGTCAACGGCGGCCGGGCCGGGGTTATAAAGCTCGATGTACTCCTCACCGTGATCGTCGGAGCGGGGGTGATATTGCAACTCGTTGATGACAATTAGAGAATCGGCCTGGGCGGAAAGCTCGTATGCCCCCTGGTCGTACCCCTCTCGCTGCGGCCGGGGAGCGCGCCGAATATCTTCGCCCGGCGCGCCGGCAGGCGATGCGGCGTCCATGCAGGGCGAATCCTGCCACAACTGATAGTCGCCCTCTTGCGGGGCGATAAATTGCGGGTCGGCGGCGCTGTTCCCCTCACCGGGCCAGCCGCCCTCGACGTTGGAGTAGGTGACGTCAACCCTGGAGCCATCACGCAACTCTAACTCGGTCCCGTTCCCCCACAAGATGCAGTTGACCAGCGTGGCGATGCCACCGCTCTCCAGGTAGTGCTTGTGCAACCCGACGCCGAGTTGATTATCCACCACCGTGTTGTTCACTATGCGTGCAGTCGAGCCATCCTGCACCGCGATACCCTCCGCGCTCGCATAGATCAGATTATTCGTCAGCGTCACGGCCGAGCCATAAGAGATGGAAATCCCCTTGTTGCCGCAGTGGTGCAGCTCGCTGCGCTCGACGACCGCCAACGAGGCATCAAAATCAATGCAATCATCCGTGATGTGGTGGACGTGATTATCGCTCAACACCGCCGGCGTGAACATGTGCTCAAGCTCGATGCCCTCATACGCTTCGTAGACGTGGTTGCCGCGCGCGACGACCTCTCCGCCCACGACGTGGATTCCGTCCAGGCCCACGTCATAGATTTCGTTATCCAATATCTGCGCCTGGCTGCGCTCCAGAGTCAGCCCCATCAGCCCCAGATGACGGATGATGCTGCGCTCCACGCGCAGGTCAGAGTCGTAGGCAATGACGCCCTGCCAATACTGGTTGGCCTCGGCCACCCTGGCGTACTCGATCGTGGCGTAGACGATGCAGTTATCGGCGCGGCTGTCCTGGAAAACGACAGCGCCCCACGGGTCGGCGCCATCGCGGGTGAACAAAATCGGTTGAGACGATGTCCCTTCCGCCACGAGCCGCCCGCCCTCCACGCGCAGCGCGCGGCCGGCCTGAAAGCGGAGCGCCGCGCCCGGCTCGACGGTCAGCGTGATGCCGGTTGGCACGATGATGTCGGCGCTGATGACGTAGGGGCTGCCGTCGGCCGAGAGCGCGGTATCCTCCGTCAGCGCGCCGCCAGTGAAAGCGTCAGCCTGGGCCACGACGCGCCCGTCCGCCAACAGGCAGATCAAGGCCAGAGCCGCGCAGACTAGAAATTTGAGATTCGAGATTCTGTTCATTACCTGCCCCCGGAAAATATCAGCTTGACTTGCCCAACTGACACCGGTATAATAGCAATAGTTCAATGCCTGCCCCATTGATAATAAGCGGGGAAAGGGAGTGATGCGATGACGCTAGACGAAATCCTTCAAGATATTCACGCTATGGAAGAAGATCTACTGATGTTTGAGCGAAAATACGGCGTCCTGACCGAGACGTTCTACAAAGCCTACAAACACGGCGAAGAACCCCAAGACGACGCCTGGGTGCTGGACTGGAGTGAATGGGCCGGTACCTACGAGATACTCCTCGAACGCCAGGAGCGGTACCGCCAAGCGGTCCAGTCCTTGTTGCAACAAACAGCCATCCCCAACCTTTCTTACCTGATCGGACGCACAGCCCGCCATGAATCCCTTACAGTCGCTGCCTGAGTACGAGCGGTTCATATACACCCTCCAGCGACATTACCCTTCCATACACCGTTCAACTTTGACGGTCGTCCGGCGCGGTAGAACTGCAGCTCGTCTGGCTGGCGAACTGGAAATAGGTGATTACCGCATCGTCGTGCGAGAAAAACTCTCTTTCGCAGATAGACCGGGGCGGATCACCGGTTATGGCTATGAAATCTGGCATGGTGACGAAAAGCTGTGTTGGTACGATTCTCAGTCCCATCCCAACAACCCCGACTTGGCCTCCACTCATCCCCACCACCAGCACATCCCCCCCGACATCAAGCACCACCGCGTTCCCGCGCCCGATATCTCGTTCGCCCGCCCCAACCTGCCCTTTCTGATCCGAGAGATCGAACAACTGCTGAAGGACTGATCAGCCATTACCATCCCCCGGCGTCGGCGGATCGAGAAACCCCCACGCATCCGCCCCGTCTGGCTGCCGCCCGTAGGAAACATCCTCCTGCTGCGGCCCGAAAACGATCATCTCTAGCGGGACGTTGGCGTGGGCATCATCGGCAAAGAGACCAATCTCCTCCCCCTCCCGATCCAGCTTGAAATTGGCGTGCAGCGAACCCTGGCCTGTATCCCTATCGCACCAGATCAAGAGGTAGCCTCCTGGCGGGATGACAGTATCGGGCGGCAGTTGCCATTTTTTCGGCTGGCTCAAATCATCCGTGAGATACATCTCATCCAGCACAGCCGCGACCTCCCCGCTGTTGTACAACTCTAGCCAATCGTCGTACTCGCCCGCCTCATCCTGATTGACGGCCCGGTTCGCGGCCAGAAACTCGTTGACCGTCACAGCCGGAGGCGCATAGCCGACCAGGTAGCGGTGCGCGACCGTGGGCGCGGCGGCGGGATGCAGCGTCCGCTGCCCCACACTATCCAGCGCCTCCAAGTAATAGCTCACCAGCGCGCCCTCAGCCTGCGCGGGTAGGACAAGTTGCCAACTTGTCCCACTGGCAGCCATCGGCGCGGCCTGAAAACCACTCCCCGCGTCGTACCACAGCGTGACGGAGACGATGGAGTTGCCGGCGGTGACGACAGCGGTCACGGTCACGCTCTCGCCCGCGCCGGGCCAGGCGGGCGCGCGCATCGTCTGCGAGAATTGGGGAGGCTGCAAGCGATTGGATTCGCCGGGCGTGGGATCGTCCATCGCGCGCCACTCGCTCCCTCCGTTGGGGAAGCGGCCCCAGGAGATGTCGGGCGTCTGGGGGTCGTAGTAGACCGCGTCAATAGGAGCATAGTGACCGGCCGCGCTATCGAACAAACCCACGTACTCGCCCGCGCCCGAAAGTTTGAAATTGAGGTGATCGTTCTCGCCATCACCATCGGCCCACAGGACAAGGTAGCCTCCGGCGGGAACCGTAATGCCGGCAGGAATCGTGTACTGGGCCGTGAGGCCGATGTTGTTGGAAAAGTACATCCCGCCCAGATCAATGTCCACCGTCCCCGCGTTGTAGAGTTCGATCCAGTCATCGTGGTCGCCGTCCTCGTCCTCTAACGTGCGAGTGTTGAGCGCCATCAGTTCGTTGATGTAG
>Ga0164318_10008180_pt1 | contig 10170 bp, 8 predicted proteins | sample GuaBasSedimGuay9_FD_113734 | JGI IMG/M metagenome (GOLD analysis project Ga0164318, IMG submission 113734) | Subseafloor sediment microbial communities from Guaymas Basin, Gulf of California, Mexico - Guay9, Core 4571-4, 0-3 cm | ecosystem: Environmental > Aquatic > Marine > Hydrothermal vents >...
AGGGAGAAGGTATGGACCGTAAGCTCAGGATAGGGCTTCTGGGGTGTGGGGGCATAGCCCAGATAGCGCACCTTCCGGCCCTCAGGAAGTCGTCTGAGGGAGGCACGAGATGGGATGGGAGATCGAGCTGAGGGATGGCCGTCTGCATGCTTCGTACGGGGGGATATCCGCCCTCGAGGGGCTCGAAGTCTCGGGCGAGGACCTGAAGTTCTCTCTGGAACCTTACGGAAGGCCGTATTCCGTTCCATCCCCCGAAGGGGAGCAGGTGGTACACATCCTGAGGCTCGTGCCGGAGGGCCCCGGCCCCGAAGACGTGCTCCTGGAGGCCTTCTGCGGGCCGAGGAGGCTGGCCTTGAGGCTCTATCCAAGAAAACCCTTCAAGTTCGAACTATCCGGAACCGTCCGTTGGGGAAGGGAGCCGTACCTCTGCCGTACCGAGCCCGGAAGGTTCGGGGATGTGGTGCAGGCGGCACTCGGGCCTGCGGACAGCCTCCTGTGCGATTCCATATTCGATAAGTGGGACGACAGGCTCTTGAAGCTCAGCTCGTGGGGGAAGGCGAGCCTCAAAGCCCTGCCGGACGGCCGTTCCTTCCTGGTGGAGGTCGTGCTCTCCACGAGGTTCGGGACCACCCCCGACCTCCTGGCGGCAGAAGTGGCGGAACACTTCATCTCAGAGGGCATGAGCATGCCCCACTATAGGCCCTACGACCGGACCCACCATCCGCTTCCTCCCTCTGGGTGGTGCTCATGGTATTGTTACGGAAGGGAGATCACGGAAGAGGATATGGTAGCCAACGCGGACTGGCTCGCCGAAAACCTCAAACCCTTCGGCTTAGAGTACGTCCAGCTCGACGACGGGTACCAGGGGGAGACGTGGCTGGACTGGAACGACAGGTTCCCTAAGGGAGGAAAATGGCTTGCAGGATACATCAAAGGTAAGGGTCTCAAGCCCGGCATATGGCTTCTTCCCCAGGTGGTCGGAAAGAAGGATACGAAGCTTCTGGAAGAGAAGCCCGGCTGGTTCCTAAAAAGGCCGGACGGAAGTGTGTTCCGTGCCTTCGGGAACTACCCCTACCTGGACCCCACAGACCCCGAGGTCAAAAGGGAGTGGTTCGAAAGGACCTTCGCCACCATGGTGGAATGGGGAATAGATTACTTCAAGATAGACGGCGAGGGGGAGATGCACCAGTGGTACGCCCTCTGCAGGGAGAACCTCTCAGACCCCTCGGTGACCCCTGACGAGGCCTATAGAAGTTGGCTGGAAATCATCCGCAGGGAGATCGGCCCCGAAAGGGTACTGCTCATATGCGCCACCCAGTGGAGGGCGATGGGGTACGGGGACGCCTGCAGGACCGGGACGGATGTGGGGGTGGATGAGGAACAGTTCGAGAACGCGCTCCGGGCCACCTTTTCGGGGTACTGGATGCACACCATAGCCTGGTACTGCGATCCGGACGTGCTCATCGTCCGGCCCGAGCTTCCCCTGGAGAGGGCCAGGGCATGGGCGAGCCTTCTGGGCCTGAGCGGCCAGGTGCTCATGGCCTCGGACAGGATGCCCGAACTTCCCGAGGAGAGGGTGGAGCTTCTAAGGAGGGTCTTCCCGGCTCAAGACATCCGTCCCATGGACCTCTGGCCCCGCCGGCCCGAGAGGCCCTATCCCCGGATCTGGGACCTCAAGGTGGCGACCTCCTGGGGAAGGTGGGACGTTGTGGGGCTTTTCAGGTGGTTCGAGGAGGACGAGCCGGAAGTAGAGATAACCCGAGAAAAGCTCGGCCTTCCTGCGGGAAGATATATGCTGTACGACTTCTGGGGAAAGGAATTCTTAGGGGAGCTCGGGGAGGGGAGGAAGTTCTCCTTGGAGCCAGGCTCCTGCCTCGTCCTCTGCGTGCGACCCTTCGAGGGCCTGCCACTGCTTCTGGGCACGAGCCGCCACATAACCCAGTACCCCGACCTTCTGGACCTCAGATGGGACCCGGGAAGGGGCGTGCTTTCAGGCGAGAGCTTTCTGGTGGGCAGGGACCCTTACGAGGTCAGGGTCCTGGTTGAATGGAACGGAGAAGGATACCAGCCCCTCGGAGCCACAGCCGATGGGGCTGATGTCGAAATTCAGGGCGAAGGCCCTGTGCTCGTCCTGAGGCTTGAAAGCGATGCCTCCCGGAAGGTGAGATGGGAAGTACGGCTCAAGCCGAAAAGCTCCGACGGAACAGCCCGGCGATGATACCCCTCAGCTCGGCCGCCTCTGCTGCCTTTCCAGGGCCCTCAGTTGGTCCCTGAGCCTTGCGGCCTTCTCGTACTCCTCCCTTTCGACGGCGAGCCTGAGCTGCTCCTCGAGCCATTCCCTCGCCCCTTTGGGGCGTTTACTCTTAAGCTCCTCCTTCCACTCCTCGAGGACCTTCAGCTCCTGGGACTCCTCCATCAACTCCTCCCTCCCGTGCTCTTTGAAGAAGCTCTTTATCTGCTCTATGGCCTCCTCCACCTCCTCCAAGGCACCGTCGTAATCCTCCTGGGCCAACTTCAGCGCTCCCTTGGCCCTGGCCCTCATCATTAGGACGTAGGGCCTGTACTGTTCGAAGGCCCACTTGTCCCTCTCGTCCTCAGCGTATCGCTTTACGAGGTCGAACACCTTGAGGTTGCGTTCCGTGTCCCTGAGCACGCCCTCGAAGTCCTGGAGGTGGAAGAGGCTCAGGTACCGGTAATAGTACTGCACGGCCTCCCTCATGAGGGCCATGCAGTCGTCGTGTGTGAGCACGAAGTCCTCGTCGGAGCCCTTGCTCTCCCTGTGCTCCTCCAGCAGGGAGAGGTAATATTCCAAGAGGGATTCGTAACCGTAGGGCCTCTTCCCGTCGGGCCTTCCCTCCACCTCCATCTGGAGGAGTCCCATGTCGAGCCTCAGCTGTATCTTAGGTTTGCCGTCTAAGCCCACTATCTTGCGAACGGATATCCTGTCGGGCTGGAAGTCCCAACCCTCCAGGATCGGGCTTATGTCCTTGCTCCTCATGCTCCCACCTCCTTATCTCACCCTGAATAGCTCCCCCATCCTCCTGCCTAAGACCTTCCCCGCCCCCAAGAGGCTCACCGCCAAGAGGAGCATACCTAACATCCCCATGGCGCTGGCTATGTACGGGCCGTCCTCTATCCTTTGGAGGAGGCTGTATATGGCCTTGGTTATCGGGTAGAACTGCTCCTTCATGGCCAGGATGAGGCTGTCGCTCACCTCGAGCATGGCGAAGGAGAAACACAGCACCCCGCCCGCCAAGAGGTTCGCTGCTACAAGCGGCAGGGTCACCTTCCTTACGGTCCTCAGGGGCCCAGCTCCCAAGTTCAGGGAGGCCTCCTCTAAGGACATATCCACCTGCTGGAAACCTGCGTACGCCGAGCGGACCATGTAAGGTAGCCTTCGGACCGCGTAGCTTATTATCAGGAGGGGGAAGGGATCGTGCCTCGGGTCAAGGAAGGTGCCCGAGAACCCCGCCACGTAGCCGAAGGCCAGCACCACCCCCGGAAGGGCCAAGGGGAGCATCGCCAACACGTCCAGCAACTCCTTCCCCGGGAATCTCCCCCTTATAAGAAGATAAGCTATCGTCACCCCGATCGCAAGGTCCAAGCATGCGCTGAGGGAGCTTAAAAAAAGGCTGTTCTTGATGCTCGAGAGTGTAAGTCCGTGGGAGAAGACCTTAAGGTAGAATTTGGCGGAGACCTTCTCGGGGAATATCGTGAAGAACCACCTCTCCGCTACCGAGGTCAGGGCGACGCTCAGGTGGGGCAGGAGGGCGAGGCCCACTATAAGGAGGGCCCCAAAATACGCTGCTGCCAACTTCCATCCCGTAAGCTGCCTACCTTCGCCGATATGTCCCCTTCCCATCATCCCGTACTCCCCCCTCAGGAACCTCTTGGATATGTAGAACGCTAAGACCGTCACGGCGAGGACGACCACGACCCATGCGTATCCCATGGGGTTCTCGTGCACCTCGGATACCATCTGGAATATCTGCACGGGCACCAAGGAATAATAGTGGAACACTAATGGGGTGCCGAGGTCGGTGAACGCCCAGAGGAAGACTATGATGGCCCCTGCGAAGTATCCGGGTGCCATAAGGGGGAAGGTCACCGTCCAGAAGAGCTTTACAGGCCCGGCCCCTAAGTTCCTACCCGCCTCCTCCAAGCTCGGGTCCACGTTCGCTAAGGCTGCGGCCATGTTGAGGTACATGATGGGGTAGAGGTGAAGGACCTCCAATACGACCACCCCGAGGAACCCCCCTTTCCCGAACCAGTCCAAGGGCTCGGATATCAGCCCGAGCTTGAGGAGGGCGAGGTTCACCGCCCCGAACCTCGCGAAGAGCTGCCTCATACCTATGGCCCCGACGAAGGGGGGAAGGACCATGGGGACGAGGAGCAATCCCCCCAGAAGTCCCTTGCCCCTGAAGCTGTACCTCGCCATGAGGAAGGCCAAGGGGAGACCTAAGAGGGTGGTGGCGGCTGTGGTCACGAGCCCGAGCCTGAGGCTGTTGAGGAGCACGTCTGCCCGTCCCGCTATCAGCTTGAAGAAGGAGAGCGAGAACCTCCCACCCGGGAAGAAGGCGTTCGAGAAGACGTACCCTAAGGGGTACATCAAAAAGGCCCCGAAGAAGGCCAGAAGTCCTGCAAGGAAGAGGGCCGTGCCCAACTTAGAGCGCATAGCCGAAGCTCCTCGGCATCACGGTGGATTCGAACTGGTTCCTGAAGAAGTCGTCCGTCATGCCGGCTATGAAGTCCCTCACGACCCCGGCAGGAGGGGTCGTGAGCTTGTAGCTCTCCTCCATGGGCCCATAGAACTCCCATATCACAGAGTCCTTCTTCCCCTTCTCGAGGTCTTCGAGGTACCTGGAGAAGAGCATCCTGAACATGTTCCTTATCTTTTCGGATTCGGTCTTTATGGCCGGGTTGTGGTATATGCGCTCGTAGTTGAACTCCTTGAGGAGCCTCAAGGCCTCCGATACCTCGGGGCTAAAGGTCACATAGGGTTTCCCGTAGCTGTTGAATATCAAGTCCCTCACAAGCGTGTTCACTATCTCCCTGTTGGTCCTGCCCAGCACCCTTACTACATCCTTCGGGAGGTCGTCCCTCCTTATGAGCCTTATGGTTATCGCATCCTCGACGTCCCTTCCTATGTAACTTATCGTGTCGGCCATCCTTACGATGCACCCCTCCAAGGTCATGGGGGTGAGGGGGAGCTGGGGGTCCTCCTCCTTGGCCCTCACCTCCTCCCAGAACCTTCTCCAGTCCTTGTCCTTCTGGGGCTGGAGCTTCACGCTGTGGACCTCCCCGTCGTGGCAGAGTATGCCGTCGAGGGTCTGGAGGGTGAGGTTCGTTCCCCTCCCGTGGCCCTCTATCCGGGAGAGGAGCCTCACGCCGTGGACGTTGTGGAGGAAGTGGGAAAGGCCGTGCTCGAGGCAGAGTTCCGAGAGGTACCCCTCCCCTTCGTGGCCGAAGGGGGCGTGGCCTATGTCGTGGCCGAGGGATATCGCCTCTATGAGGTCCTCGTTGAGGCCCAGGCACCTCCCTATCTGCCTGGCTATCTTGGATACGAGCTGTACGTGGAGGACCCTGTGGGTTATGTGGTCGTTCTCGAATAGGTAGAAGGCCTGGGTCTTGTCTATGTACCTCGTATATGCCCTCGAATGCAATATCCTGTCCGCATCCCTGGAGAAGGGCGGACGGAGGGGGTCCTCCTCCTCGGGACGTTCCCTTACGGCCTCCGAGCTTTTGGTCGCATAAGGGGAGAGGTACAGCTCCTCCCTCCTCCTGAGGTTCTCGGCCAGCTTTCCTTCTACCTCCCGCATACCATCTCCCTCGCCCTCCTGAGGTCCTCGGGCGTGTCCACCGAGAAGGATTCGTATTCGGTCTCAGCGACCGCTATCTTGTATCCGTGCTCAAGGGCCCTCAACTGCTCGAGCTTCTCGGAAAGTTCCAAGGGCGTAGGAGGCAGCCCCGACAGGGTCATCAGGAAGTCCCTCCTGTAGGCGTATATTCCTATGTGCCTTAAGAACTTAGCTTTCTCCAACCATCCCTCCTCTGGCACGTCCCTCAGGAAGGGAATGGGCGAACGGGAGAAGTAGAGGGCGTAACCTTCGAGGTCCAGGACAACCTTGACCACGGAGGGGTCCCAGAGTTGCTTCGGGTCGTTCAGCCTTTTGGCAGCGGTCGCCATGGGAGCATCGAGCTTGAGGACCCTCTCCACGACCTGGTCCACGACCTCGGGGTCCAGGAAGGGTTCGTCCCCCTGTACGTTCACCACGAAATCCGCAGAAAGCCCCTTCGCCACCTCTGCGACCCTGTCCGTCCCCGAGGGATGCTCGGGGGAGGTGAGCACCGCCTCACCTCCGAACCCCTCCACGACCTTTGCCACCCTGGGGTCGTCCGTGGCGACTACCACCCTCCCTACGGCCTCGGCCATGCAAGCCCTCTCCCAGACCCACCTTACCAGGGGCTTCCCCCCTACATCCAAGAGGGGCTTTCCCGGAAGCCTCCTCGAGCCGTACCTCGCCGGTATCACAGCTACTACCTCGGTCACTCTATCACCCTCGGGACCTTGAAGTAGCCCATGTGTTCAGCAGGGGCGTTGGCCATAAGCTCCTCCCTGGGCATGGAAGGCCTGACCTCGTCCTCGCGGAAGACGTTCCTAAGCGGGAGGACGTGGGAGGTGGGAGGAACTTCCTCGGTGTCGAGCTCCTCGAGCTGGGCGATGTAGTCCAAGATGCGGTTGAGCTGGGATATAAACCTTTCCTTCTCCTCCTCTGAGAACTTGAGCCTGGCGAGGTACGCCACCCTTTCAACATCCTCTACCGTTACGGCCATGCTCCCTCCCTCGGAAATATAACGCCTCAATCGGACGAAGGCAAGCTCTCCTCCCTCTCGGCCCTCAGCAGGGCGACCTCCTGGGTGAGGTTCTTGACCTTCTCCGAAAGATCTGAGACCTTGATGGAGAAGTGGAGGTTCATGAGCATCAGGAATATGATGCCGAAGAAGAAGAGCGTAGAGCTCGTGAACCCGGCCCCTATGAACCTGGTTATGGCCTGCAGGAGCCCGTACCATACCCCCAACACGAGCATGAGGGCCCCCACCAGCAACCAGAGGAAAGAATATTCCTCCTTAAGCTTACGCCTGCGCACGAGCTCCACTATGGCCACCAAGATGGCCAAGGCCACCATCACGGCGAATATCTTCTGTCTTAAAGGCATGGTTCACCCCTCCTTCGAAGCATCGTCACGAACAGCGAAAGGCTCATCTTGAATATGTAGTAGAGCGGTCGCATCCCCCGATGGAGCGTCCCCCTGGAGCGGTTCTCGTACATCGTCACAGGTATCTCCTTTATCCTGAACCCGGCCCTGTGGAGCATCACTATCACATCCGCGTCCGGATAGTCCACCGGATATACGTCCTTTGAGAGATACTCTAAGGCCTTACGGTTCAATCCAATATATCCAGAAGTCGGATCGGTGACCCTCTGCCGGATGAGGAAGGAGGTGACGGCCGCGAACAGCACCCTGCCTATGCGCCTGAGGAGGGGGCCGTGATATTTCCTCCCCCTCGGCTCCAGGAACCTCGATCCTATCACTACGTCCGCCCTGTCGCCCTTGAGCTCCCTCAGGAAATCCGGCAAGTTCTTAGGCTCGTGTTGGCCGTCCCCGTCCATCTGGAGCACGTAGTTGTATCCGCTCCGCAGGGCGTACTTATACCCCGTCTGCACGGCGGTGCCGTATCCCATGTGAAATGGAAGACATATGACTTTGACACCCTTATCTTTAACTATCCCAACGGAGCCGTCCACCGACCCGTCGTCCACCACGACGATGTCCAGCCCGGGCATACATTCCCTCACCCCATCTATCACCTTCCCCACGTTCTCGGCCTCGTTGTACACTGGTATGACCACGAGGCAGTCCGACCTTCCCATCTCATCACCTCAAAAGCACGAACTTCCTCGCTATCCTCCGGCCTGGAGTCATGAGGAGGAGGGTATATACGCCGTCCCCGACTTCCCTTCCGAGCTCGTCCCTCCCGTCCCAATCCAATACGTGGCGGCCTGCCGACATCTTCCCTTCCGCAAGCCTCCTCACCCTCCTTCCCAAGGCGTCGTAGACATCGAGCTTGAGGGAGCAGGCCCTGGGAAGCATGAGGAGGATGCGGCCCGGCGGGAAGAGGGGGTTGGACAGCACGCCGAGCTCCGGCAGGTCCGGGACCTCTATTTCCCCCTTCCACCCGCTCGGGGAGAGGTCCGGGCCGAGGAGGAGGGCCTCGGACACCACAGGTTCCGGAAACTCTCCCGACCTCGGCCTGAACTTGAACCTCGCAAGGCATCCGCTTCCGCTTACGCCCCCTATCCTCCCGAGCCTCGTGCCGCCCACGACCACTTTCCCGGGGAACTTCCTCACCACGAAGGCAGCCTCCCCGGGGCCTCCGAGGAAGCCGCCGTCCTCGACCTCCGTAAGCTCCAGGGCCTTATCGTCGTATGTGAGGGCGAAGTGGAAGGCGTAGAGGTCCTCTACCTCCCTCGCCTCCACCCTGAACTCCCCCTCCCCGGACACGAGCACGAGGGGGATGAATCCCCGCTTGGGGGAGTGGGAGCTCCTCTCCCCGTAATGTTTGGCCAGTATCCTCAGGTCGGAGTGGTCCACCATTCCGTCCTTGTTGAGGTCAGGTAGGGGGCACCAGTTCTCGGATGAGGAGGTCGTGCCCCAGAAGAAGCCTATGACCGCAAGGTCGTCGCCGTCCACGAGCCCGTCCCCTACGTAATCGTCCTCAGGGTCCTGGTCCGTGGGATCGTCCAGGTCGAATATGTCGCCCACGACGCTCGTGGTGAAGGACCAGGTGTAGTCACCTTCCATCCCTAAGGATTTGTCTAAAACGGCGGTGTACTGGGTATCGCCCGAGAGGAGCTGGCTCGGCGAGAGTACGGCCCTTTGGGCCGATGGACAGTAAGTCACGGTCCCGGACATCCCGGGTATGCGGAAGGTGCCCTCGGTTACGGCCACGGCCGGGGACCTTTCGAACCTCGCCCTTATGGGAGCGCTCGCTATGACGTTCGTCGCACCGTCCCTGGGGGACTTGGAGAGGACCTTCAACGTTACGACGGTGACGGTGTCGTCCACGGGCTCGACCAGGATGGACCCGAGGCCTGCGGCGCTCCTAAGCTTCACATCGCTGAGCTTCAGGGGCGAACTGCTCATGTCGCCCCCTACGGCCCTGAACGTGAGCACGGCCAGGTTCCCGGTCCCGAGCGCCCCACCTCCCCCGAGCTTCGTGACACCGACGTTGAGGCTGTCTCCGAACGTGGTGTCCAGCATCACGGAGCTTTCCCCCAGAAACTCCCTCTGGCTCGTTGTGTCGACCTCTACAAGTTCTACGGCGGTGGAATCGAACTTGAGGCTGAAGTTCCCCGAGAAAAGGTTTATCACATCCTCCACCCTGACGGATACCGTGAAGGTGTCCCTGAACACGACCGTGTCCCCGGAGGGGACCACCCTGAGAAGGGCGGGCTCCAAGTGTCCCGGGGTCCCCTTCTCGGTGGCACCGCTGTCCCATCCTGCACGGTACACAGCAGTAAACCAACTGGATTCCAACGTCCCGTCCTCGGCCTTCGGGAAGGAGTCGGGGTCTGAGTGGTACCTCCTGACCATGGAGCGGTATTCGTCCTCGTCCCCTGCGGGTGGGGAGCCCCCGTCCCCGGCCACGTCTATAAGGGTCGTATCGCTGCCTTGGATGCTGTACAGCTTGAGCTGTAGGTTGCTCTTCGGGAAGCTTACTTTGGAACTAATGAGGTCGGGTTGTACGCCGAGCACCGAATTTGTGTCGTCCGCCGAGTAGCGAGCCATAAGGAATACCTCGTAGGGTCCTAAGACGGAGTTGTCCGGCAAGGTCAACATCTCAGTTTCCTCACCACCGCTGAGCTTTGTTATAAGCCATCCGGAGATATCCACCTCCTGGCCGGTCGTGTTCCTGAGCTCTATCCATTTGTCGTAGCCGCTTGCCGACGAACCCATCCACATTATCTCGTTGAACACCACGGTTCTGGTCTGAGCACGGGCTGAGGTTGCCATGGCCACGAGGATAGCTCCCACGATGCCGTTACAGAGTTTCATCCTCACCTCCTTTGCGGATGGACCTAAGACCTGCCCTTCCAGCCATCTTTCG
>Ga0164318_10008182_pt1 | contig 10169 bp, 6 predicted proteins | sample GuaBasSedimGuay9_FD_113734 | JGI IMG/M metagenome (GOLD analysis project Ga0164318, IMG submission 113734) | Subseafloor sediment microbial communities from Guaymas Basin, Gulf of California, Mexico - Guay9, Core 4571-4, 0-3 cm | ecosystem: Environmental > Aquatic > Marine > Hydrothermal vents >...
CCAATAATCTAATAGCATTGCACCAGCAGTTGGACTACAACCAAAACTCCAATCAAGAAATGGAACACATTCATCCTGATAAGGAATATACACAGGTGCTCTTGTTCCATCTCGTAAAGGAGTGCCTGATAAATAAGTATCCCAAGAAGAACGCGAACCTTTTGGAATTATCTCATCCAAATTATAATTTTCTGCAACCTCTTTTTGAAATTCAGATTGAGAGAGTGTTTGCATTGGAGGGAATATACGAACATATACTACATTTCCATTACCAACATACTTATAATATTTGAGCATAGGTGACAGATAATAGATTTTATCAAGATTTACAGCATTGGTATTCAAATAATCAACAGCCATTTGTCTAATCTGAGCACCATAAGCAAATTCATCAGACAGTGCCTTAATATGTCTGATAGTAACAATGCGGTCATATCTGTTAGACATAATCAGATGAGCATATTCATCAACACCCTAACGAGCATATTTGTTCATATCAGTCGCTTTACTTTCGCATTCATCAATAAGAGATTGCTTATCAGGAAATCCTTTGTCAATTGCATAATTAAAAGCATAAGCAACAATCTCATCATCTACCGAATAATAAGGGATAGCTTCAGCAGGATGCACATCTCCCCATAAGGATTCCGCATTTCTATGCGCAATCTCTCTTAATTTCTCCATTGGCACTATGTTACTTTCTGCATACAGAGATAATGAAAGCAGAGATAGACATAATGTCAGTAATATTAGTTTTCTCATTTTAATTTTTCCTTTTTTAATTTTCCCATTTTATTGGGATTTTTTGTTCCGATATAACAGAACAGGTTTACAATTTAGTTAATTTTTTCTTACTTCGTTTTTTGCCTTTGGTCTTATTTAACGACATTAACAGCACATTGGTTTTGCTTTGAAGTTTATGGATTAATTATAACAATAGATTCATTTAACACATAAAGAACTAATTTTTTGCTCTTAACTCTTTCTGAATTAGTGTGAATATATAAGTATAGATTTCATAAGGAGTATACTTTGGAGTTTGTTTAATCTCATTGAAGGATAAAGTAAAAGATGGTAATAAACCTGACAATTGTCCCCACAAAGCATAGGAAAACTTAACAGTGTCTATATCACTTCTGATTGAACCATCTTCTATTCCTGATTCAATTATATTAGTAATGATATTGTTTATTTTTTCATTTTCTGTAATAGCTTCTTGAAGAATCTTGCTCTCCACATTAAGTTTATGTGTAGAATAATATAATAATGCTGTAATACAATCAGGTAAGTCATTGTAAAAATCCAGAAATGTACTCGCCAATGTCAGTATTTTATCAATGCCTTTACCTTGTTGATGTAGAATATCTTCAAATGTTGAGGATATTTGTCTCAAGCTACGCACAATAATAGCAAGACATAACTCCTTTTTATTTTTGAAATAAAGATAAAGAGCACCTTTACTCAGTTCGGCTTCGTTTGCAATATCATCTATAGTTGCATTAACAAAGCCTTTTGCGGAAAAAACCCTTTCAGCTGCATCAATAATATTTTCTCGTCGCTGTTTTTTCTCCCTTTCTCTTCTTTTTACTGTACCCATAATGATAACATTCCTTTTATTAAATATGGGTCAATTACTGACCAATGTTCATTTTTTGTCAAATTTTTTTTAATTCATTCAAAATCATTGCTACTTTACTTGATAGATATATGCTTTTAATTTTCTCTATTTTTTTGCATTCCATTTTTTATCACATATAATCAGAACTTTCGCAGTGGAGTAATTTTATTATTATAAGTTCAACCTAATTGCGAGTGGATAAATCCATACGCTAAGTCAAAAAAAGCGTTCTAAAGAACGCTATATTATAGAACGCTTTAGCCTTCTTTTATTGACTCAGCCTCGGCGTTTACACCGTCACAATATCTTGTTCCTTTTTTGAATATTAACAGATAACACAAATAATGAATGCTCATCATTTATAGAATGTATTTCATATTTGAATGTATTGTCAGATTTCCGAGCAATGTCAATTAATCCAATATTTCCTCCATAATTATTATCTCCTCGTGGCTGCTTGATTCGGTCTTTGTAAAATCGCTTCAATTTATCATCATCCATTTGGCTAATATAATCGCATCTTTCAATTAGTGCCGCAATTTTTCCTTTCTCTACTAAATTGCCTGATGTTATCATATAAAAATCAGCATATTCACCTACAACAATGATTCCATATCCTATTTCTTTATCTTTACCGTACAAAATCAGTTTTTCAGCAGAATGACGACTAATATTTTGAGCCATTTCAATGAAGATGGAAAAAACTCTCTTTGCAACATTTGATTTGCCTATTTCATGATATATCTTATTCTTAAGCATTTTAGTCATACTAACCAAAATATCTTGAGAAAAAATTCCTTCAAATGCAAGTATAATTTTCTGAGACCTCATCTCTTTATAATAATCAAATAAATTTAACTTACCCAAATAAACTCCTCATAAAAAATATCGTGAATTTAACCATTTTATTCAAAAACTTCTTTTGTTCTATTGAGTGCATTGTAAAGTAAATTCTGATTGATAGACAGGTGAACTGAAAAGGAATTAAAAATAACTAATTATTCACCCCATTGAATAGAAAAACTTATCCAACTGGGCAAGAATATCTAATAAATTTCAAAATCCAAATTTCTAATGATAAATAACACTTTCAAGAAAGTAATTGACTTTCATTTATAAAAGAACTACGATGTATCGTAGAAGAGTGCTGATAAAAAATTAAAATTACTCAGTGTCCTTAAATTCTACTCTGTGTCCTCTGTGGCTATTTTATTTGTGTTTTTTCATGTAGTTTTGTGGATAAAGATTCTTTTGTGGTTGCTATACACTGAATTATATTTTGATGCCAATTACCGTAATATCGTCTCTTTGTTCTTCACTTCCTTGATGATAGTGCAGTTCAGATAGTAAAATCTCTTTTTGTTTGGCAAGTGTTAAATTAGCATTTGACTGTAAAAATTCTTTTAATCTTTTTGAACCATATTTTTTCCCTTCTGAATTGTTCTGGTCAGCAAATCCATCACTTGTTAAATAAATTATATCTCCGTGTTGAACATCAATATTTTTATTTGTGAATGTCCGTTTATTTTCTTTTTGTTTGCCTCCTACTGATTTACGGTCACCTTTGATTTCTACAAGTTTTGAATCTGTAAAATGATATAATGGTCGTTTAGCACCTGCAAAAATTATTTTCCCTATATCTTTACTAACTTTACATAAACATACATCCATTCCATCTGTTGTTTCTGCATTTTTATTTTCTTGCTTCAATATCATTCTAACGCTTTGGTGTAAATGTTCAATAATTGATGCTGGATCAAATACACGATTTTCATTTACGATTTTATTTAACATTGTATTGCCTATAATAGACAAAAGAGCACCTGGAACACCATGACCTGTGCAGTCAACCACAGCAATAAATATATTTTCCTGTATTTGGCTAAACCAATAAAAATCTCCTGATACGATATCTTTTGGTTTGAAAATAACGAAATATTCATTGAACGCATTTGCAATCTTTTCATTAGGTGGCAGAATAGCCTGTTGAATTCTTTCCGCATATTTAATGCTACTCATTATATGCTGATTTTTCTGTTCTATAATATTTTTGGCATATTGAAGCTGTTTGTTTGCTCTCTTTTTTAAAAGATACCGATTATATGTCATAATAGATAACAGCAAAATTAGTACAATCCCACCAATATAGAATTTTTTCATAAGTTTTTGCCGATTCAATTCTAACTCTTTTATCGCTTGATCTCTCTTCAAAATTTCTATCTCTTTTGCCTTTTTCTCTGCCTCATATTTTATCTTCATCAATTCCAATTCCTTTATCGCCTTATCTCGTTTCAATACTTCTATCTCTTGATCCTTCTTTTTGGTCTCATGCTTTATCTGAGTCAACTGCAAACTCTGAACTGCCCTGTCTTTTTTCAATACTTCCGTCTTTACCTTCTCTGCTTCATATTTCACTTGCATCTCTGCAATTCTATTACAAACATCTTCATTAAAAACAGTATCCTTTATCGCTGTGTACTTCTTATAATATTCCAATGCCATCTTATAGTTACCTGCATTAGAACAAACTTCCGAAAGATATAAATAATCATCCTTAACTTTTTCCTCTTCTATTCTTAATGCCTTTAAATAGTATTCTAATGCTTTTTCTTTATTACCTATATTATTGTAAAATATCCCAATGTTATTTAATGTCTTGATAATGCCTTCGTTATATTCCGTCTCTTGCTCAATCTTTAACGCTTTTAAATAATATTCTAATGCCTTATCATAATTATTCAAATGAGAATATCCTAAACCAACATTCTTTAATGCTGTAATCTCTGCTTTTTCATTATGCAATTTCCGTGATAACTTTAATGCAGAATTGCCATATTTAATGGACTGTTCTGGCGATTTATCCAAATAAGCAGATGATAACGCATTTAACACTTCAATTCTCTCTTTGCCAAAAACAGCCTTTAGTCGGATTTCCAAACTGTCAATCTGGCTCAATCCCAACAATCTATTAGCTATAATTGCTAAAAACAATAACAAAAATAATCTTCTCATAAGTCCATAAATCCAAAACGAATCTTTTCAGGAAAAATTGTTTTATATCATCCAATTCTTTAATTTAACGCAGGAAAACACTGATAAAATAGCCACAAAAACACAGAGGACACAGAGTAAAATTTAAGGACACTGAGTAATTTTAATTTTTTATCAGTGTTATTCACTGTGCTATAATGACACAATTTTTCCCAATTTTTTTGCCCTTATAAAGAGCTATATCCGCTTTTTTTATTACCTCCTCAATATCCATTTCTATGTTATCATAAACACTTACCCCAAATGTCATAGTAATTGATAATTTCTGTCCATTAAAGACATAAGAGCTATGTGCAATCTTCTCTCTTATTCTTTCTGATATGATTTTCCCTCCGTTTATATCTGTCTCTGGTAGAAGAAATAAAAATTCTTCACCTCCCCAACGGCTTATAGAATCCTGTTTTCTAACCATAGACATCATAAGTTTAGCTAATGTTACAAGTATAAAATCGCCACAGTCATGCCCATATTGATCATTAAACAATTTGAAATTATCAATATCCACCAAAACTATAGCAAAAGATCTGCTGTTTCTTTCAAAACGATTTTTCTCATACAATATCTTTTCCATCATATCTCTACGATTTGATAAATCAGTCAAAGGGTCTGTTCTGGCAATCAATTTTAATTGTTTATGCATTTCAATCAATTCTTTATTTTGCTTTTGTATTGACTCATTAGCTTTAAGTAATTTCTTCTGATATGTATCGCCAATTTTCGTAAGCTTAATCGTTTTTTTTAACAATTGTTCAAACTGTTTGCCTAATAAAAGATATTGACGGATTATATCATCTTTTGGAAGATTTTTATTGCTTAAAATTTCTTTGATTTGTCTTAATTGATCAAATTCGCTACTAAAAATTAAAGAAGTATTAAAGATATTTTCTCCTTTTTTTCCCATTTTTTACTCATTTCTTATGATATGGATAAAGGGTTCATTTCTAAAATCTGAATGTCTTTTGTAAAGATATCTCCTGTACATTTTCTTCTTCTGGTGAATATATATATTTATATCTCATTCTGAATCCTAATGGTAGATCGTATTGAAATAAAATCTGATGAATAACTCCATATCTTTCTATATTATTTTCTTCTAATCCCTTTTGTAATAATGCAGAATAACTTACATACCAGGAGTGAGTAATATATTTTCCCATACTTAATGATAAATTATTTAATACAATTTCTTTGCTTATCCTAGAAATTTCAGTATCCTGATTTTCTTGTTCCATTGATTTGTATTTATCTTCTTCAGAATACAAAATACCACTTTTAAGTATAATATTTTCAACAAGACCTGTATTCAATTTAAAGAAATCCAGTCCTAACCATCTTCTAAGTTTCGTTTCAACCGGATTAAGTAATGGATTAAACAATTTGTTATCTATACCTTGACCTGCGAATTTAATTGCTTCATCAAGATATAGTGATTTTTTTTCTTCTTCTGATAATTGCTCAAAATCCTTTCCATAACGCATCTTAGAAAATATCTGGGCTGTAGTTTCACTATTGGGACTATCAGTCCGTAAAACCAATTTGAAATTTCCATACTCAGTTTTTTGTATATCCTGTCCAACGCTCTCAGTGGTAGAATAAATATCTAAAAAAATAGTAGTACCGTCTGGCAACTTTTTTTCAAAATTAGCAATAATCTTAGGTCGTTTGCTGTATTGGTCAATTTTCATTTCCACTTTAACTACTTGAAACCGCTCTCCAAATAAAGAGATACTACCAAAAGAGGACGAAAAAAATCCATTGACCAAAATCTTTTCCCCAGTTTTACCTTTCAAACTTAACCATGAATCTGGATTTATTTTAATATTCATCGGATAAGTAGAATACCAGATGTTCTTTGCGAAAAATAAATTTAAATCTAAATTAATTCGTATAGGACTCCCCTTCTTCTTTTTCATTTTTTTGGGCGGATAAATACCATTTCCATTTTTAAAATAAATGTTGCCATAAAGCGTTAAACTATCTATAGGACCAAAAATCTTAAAATATTTATCCTCTCTACCTGTAAGTTTAGCATTTATAATCCCATCTTTAAGCAAATATCCTGGATAATTAACAGATATACCTTTTTCACCTGTTCTGATTAAAATTGTGCCAAAGTTTAGAAAATCGGTCTTTATTTGTCTATTATGATATTCAAACTGATTTGTTATGTATATTTTATCATCACCCATTTTTCCCGAAATATTCTTTATAAAAACCTTTCCATCTTGTATTGTAATATCTCCATCTATTTTAGTGATTGCTTGGGGTTGGTTCTTAATTTTCATTTTACCATTCTTTATCCTGATTTTCCCTTCTGCAATATTGATCTCTTTGTTTGGCGAATTGATTTTTAATCTTATATCTGTCTTACTACTTGCAGTTTCCAAATAGCCAATATAATTAGAAATTTCTTTTAGCATATCGCCTTGATAAAATACTATCAAATCGCTATTTTTATTTGTAAATTCCTTTTTGAATAAATTATACGCATACTCTCCTTTTAATGTTAATTTATCTTTTCCTTTCTGTAAGTAAGCTTCTCTAATGTAAATAAAATTGCTATCTTGAAATATATTAATTTTGCCATTATCAAAAGAAATTTTGCCAAATTTTATGTCTTCACAAGAAAGATTGAACAGAAGCGTTGGCTCAGAAATTTTTCCTATTACCAAACAGTCATAATCAATCTTTCCGGTTATATCTCCACTGGAAATAATATTTTCCATTCTTATGCCATTATTCCATAGATGAAGATGCAAAGAGCTGTCTTGTAAAGAGACCTTACCATAACCAGCAATAATATCGTCTGTTGGATTATAAACTGTAAGAGTATCAATCATAAATTCATCATTGTAGAATTTGAAATGAACCTTGGAATTAATGTTTTCAACTTTTTGATATTTCATCTGAGTAGCAATCAATCTGCCTTGTATTTGCAACTTATCTTTTTTTGAGAAATCTACATCAGCATTAACAAAGCCATCCATTGGTTTGCCACCTAAAAGAAGAACACGCTGAATTTGTCCAATCAAAAGATTATTTATATTTAACTTTCCATGAAAATTGCCTTCAAATGTTTTATTTTTTGTATTTTTACCTGAAATTTTGTGGCTACCAATTTTACTCGGATAAGAAGGCAATTCCATTGTTAAATAAATATCATTATCTCTCTTCTCTTTATGCATTAGGCTCTTCATATTTATTCCTGTTTCCACTTGCCAATGATTTTGTGTCTCCTGTCCAAAAATATCAATAGAATATCCTTCACCATCCAATCTTAATTGTTCACTTTTTAATGAAAATTTGGATTTAGTTGTATCTGGCCAATGTTTTGTTTTTTGTATTTTTTTGGATAATTTTGTGGCTACCAGATCCTCAGGGTAATAATGCATTGCTAATAGTAATTTTCCATCAATTTTGCTTTTGCTATTATTCTCAAAATCTATCTCTCCTTTACATTCCAAGTAATCTTCATAATGTAGATTAATATCTGTGTTAATAACAGGGTTGTAATATGCTAATAGTTTGCTTTCTTTATGGTAAATGTTTGCTATAGGAAAGGAGTTTGTTTTAATATCAACAGATAATTTAGGGTTATGTAATACATTCCTAACTGTGCCACTAATGAGAAAATAATTAGTTGATGGTTGATGGTTGATGGTTGATGGTTGATTATCAGACAAAGAAAAACTTAGGTTTTGTTGATAATAGTTCAAGTGGCAGTTAAATTTCGTATAGAATGAATCGTTAATAAATGATGCACTATACAGATTAGCTTTTATTTGATAATCTCGCCACTTGCCAGTAATTTTTGCAATCATATTCCCTGAGAGTTTACCTAATTTATGAGTTGTAATGAAATTATTTGCTCTAAATGTTAAATTTAAATAAGAGTTTTTGAAATCGTTTGGTTCAAGATTTATATTTCCATTAAGTTTAATTTTGTTATTTAACAGCAAGAAATGGCTATTGTCAAATATCAGGTTGTTTTCAGCGAATGTAGAATTTAGCTTTATATTTTTCAGGATTATATTTTTATATTGAAGTGATGGAGTATGAGCAAAGAGTACAAACTTTGGCTTATTTACATTACCTCTGATTTTTACAATGAATTTGATTTTCCCAGTGATTTCTGGCAAAATATTATCTAATATAAAGTTATTGCTGATTATATCAATTTCTGGTTGGATTGGTGAAGATAAGACATTCTTGATTTTTCCACTGCAATTTACTAAATTATCTAAAAAAGCAATCTCTCCCTTTTCAATTATTATGTCTCTGTTTTGACAGGATAATTTTACATCATTTAATGCTAAATTTTGCTTATTTATTTTGCACAGTAATTTACTAATTTTTACAAAGCTATCACCTATAAAAAGATTATTATTTATCTCAATATTGCCATCAACAATGCCTTTTTCTATTTCAATCTTTTGAAAAACTGCTTTTGGTATTTCTACATTTTTTAGATTGGCTATTGCATTGTAATTTCTCTTATTCTCATAACTTCCTTTAATAGAAATGGTTCCATTTGTTTTACTTTGCTTTGCTGAAAATAGGAATGTAATTTTATTCTTTATACTTTCGGATATGCAGTCAATTTTATCTATTTCTTGATAAAAGTTGTTATGTTCATCTTTCCATTTAATTTGTAATTTCCCATTAGTAATATATATATTTGGTTTAAGTTTATCAAGAATGTTAACCTTTTTATCCCCTTTTTTCTTATTTGGTAATGTAATTTTGGCTAAATCAATTTTAATATCTGGTGAGAATACACTAAACTTCTTGATAGACCCAACAAAATTTAAGTTTTTTAGAAGCAATTTAATGGGATTATAATCAATATATATTTGTTTAGCAGAGAAGTAGAAGCTGTCATTTTTTTCTGATATTTTTATATCTGAAATCTGGATAAATTTTATATCTAAAATAAAAGAGCCAATTTCAATATCAGCATTTAGCTGCTTCCCAATACTGTTTGTCAGAATATTCTTAACATATTTATCAATAAGATGAGATTTTGATATGAATAATCCTAATAGAAATAAAATAATTAAGACAGCAGATATAAAAATTAACCATTTTTTTTTAGGCATAATATTTAGTCCACTAACCCGACTCGGGTTCAAAGAACTCAAGTCGGGTTAGTTTATTATTTCAAAAGCAAACATTTCTTCGTATCTATCACTTTATCATCTACTTTCAGACGATAAAAATATATGCCTGAACAAACAGCTCTGTTATTATTATTCTTACCTTCCCAAATGACTTTATGATAACCTATGGATTTTCGTTCATTAACAATTGTTTTTACCAACTCTCCTTTGATGTTATATATCTTTAATTCAACTTTACTGTCTTTTGGAATTGAGTATTGAATAGTAGTATTGGGGTTAAATGGATTGGGATAATTCTGATATAACATAAGTCTTGAGTGTGGAACCAATGTATTTCCAACTTCAGTTTGATTCTGATCAAAGTAATATGCTCCGATGTC
>Ga0164318_10008183_pt1 | contig 10169 bp, 12 predicted proteins | sample GuaBasSedimGuay9_FD_113734 | JGI IMG/M metagenome (GOLD analysis project Ga0164318, IMG submission 113734) | Subseafloor sediment microbial communities from Guaymas Basin, Gulf of California, Mexico - Guay9, Core 4571-4, 0-3 cm | ecosystem: Environmental > Aquatic > Marine > Hydrothermal vents...
ATTAAAACTTGTAGGCTCCATGATAAAATTGAGGCAGGCGAATGCACGATCTTCATAGGAGAGGTTTTGGAGGCATATCGCTTGGAAGAGGTGTTTGAAAGAAGGGTGTGGAATGTGAAGAAGATAAGACTTCCTCTCCATTTAGGTGGAAGATTTCTCACGATCCTGACTCATATCATAACACTTAGATTAAAAGAGGTTTAAGAGCTTTCGGCTTAAAGTTTCGAAAAGTTCATTCATCCTTAAAATGGCGGACTTGGCCACGATAGTCCTAATTCCCAAGTTTGGACTTCGACAAATCTATGGATCAGTCGAGATCAAGGTCATCAAGCCAAGTTCGCCAATCTCAGAGAATATGAGTCTCACGCTAAAGCATTGAGGAATAAGCATAGTTTGTTAAAAAAATAAAAGTGGTGGGGCTTATGGAGATGGGCCCGGTGGGATTCGAACCCACGACCTACGGGTTTCTCCCCCTCGTTTGGGAGTTATGAGCCCGCCGCTCCACCAGGCTGAGCTACGGGCCCCATCTTAATGGTCTCTTAACCTCGATTTAATCATTATTAGGCTCTTCTCCCCCTTCTTGCTAGATCTTCTTATCGAAAAATGTTAAATATAGTTTTTGATGTGTTTAACCCGCTTAGGGGGTGCTGGGATGGTAGGTGACCGAGTTCCAGGACGCTGATGAGTTTTCTGAGATAGTTGAGCTTGAAGGCCACCTAATAGACTCCTATATTCTTCCAAAAGTCTTCGATAGGATAATGGATCTAGGTGGGGAATTCGAGGTCCTCGAATTCAGGATCGGGCGGAGAAAGCATGAGACGAGTTATGCGAAGCTCTTAGTTAGGGGCAAGAGTCAGAACCATTTAAATCTCATCTTGAAGGAGCTGAGAGCTCTCGGCGCGCTCCCGGTCGAGTCCGAGGATGTTAGGGTTGAGGAAGCTCCAGCTGACATGGTTCTTCCAGATGGATTTTACTCCACAACCCATCACCCGACATGGATAAAGTTTAATGGAAAATGGATTAAGGTTGAAAATATCTGCATGGATAAGGTGATAGTCGTCGATCCAAAGGTGAATAGAGCATACTGTAAGGGGATAAGAGATGTTAAGAAGGGAGAATTAATAGTCATAGGCGAGAGGGGTGTTCGAGTCAAGCTTCCAGAATATCCGAGGACGGGTACTGGAATTTTCGAGTTCATGAGTAGTAGGGCTTCATCTGAGAGACCAACCCAAACGATGGTTAAAAGAATAGCTGAAGAGATCTATGATATCAAGGTAAAGGGTGGGAAGATCGCGGTCGTTGCAGGCCCCGCCGTGATCCATACAGGGGTCGCTGAACATTTAGCCAAGATCATTAGGATGGGCTTCATCGATGTTTTATTGTCTGGAAACGCCCTAGCTGTCCACGATGTTGAATATGCCCTATTCGGAACATCTCTTGGATTCAAGGTTGACGAGGGCTACAGAGTGCCTGGAGGAAATAGAAATCACCTAGTCGCGATCAACGAGATAATGAAGTGCGGAGGGCTGAGGGGAGCGGTTGAGAAAGGAATTCTGAAGAAGGGAATATTTTATGAGTGTATAGTTAGAGGGGTTCCATACGTCTTGGCGGGATCGATAAGAGATGATGGCCCAATTCCAGACGTCATAACTGATATGGTTAAGGCTCAGAGGGAGTATAGAAAGTATCTGAGAGATGTTGATTTAGTGTTAATGCTCGCGTCCATGCTTCACTCGATAGCCGTTGGAAATATGCTTCCATCGACGGTCAAGGTCATCTGTGTTGACATTAACCCCGCGGTCCCATTAAAGCTCGTAGATCGAGGAACGCGTCAATCGATAGGAATAGTATCGGATGTCGGAGTGTTCTTGCCCATGCTTGCAGACGAGCTCGCAAAACTTAAAGCACTTAAAGGATTGCCAAATATCTAAACACAGGAAAAGATGGTTTCAGAAAGAGAAGTATCCGCAATAAAGGAGCGAACACGCTAATAATCAATATTCAAAAAATTGGGAATTGCTCCGGCCGGGATTTGAACCCGGGTCACGGGCTCGAAAGGCCCGTATACTTGTCCGGACTATACTACCGGAGCATGGACGTGTTCACTCCTTTTATCTGGGGTCTCTGCCGGTTAATTAAGGTTGAGCTATGGACATTTAAGAAAAAAGGGTAATTAGCTGGGGCTCCTGCTATGTTTTGGAGGTTGGTGGTTGGCGGCAATAGCATCTAAGCGTTTTGCCGATGAGCTCTCCCTAATCCTAGGTAAGAGGATTGGGGTTAGGCTTGTGGATGGTGCTTGGTTCGAGGGAAAAGTATCGGCCTATAATCCAAATGATTACAGTTTGTGGCTGGAAGACGTTAAAGATGCTGAAGGAAAGACCTTACAGAAAGTTTTCGTAGCTGGCAAGAGCATAGCTTATCTAACGGTTCTTGAAGCTGGCCCAGATCTCTCAAGACTTGCTGAAAGGCTAAATAAAGTCTTCCCTAACATGGTTCGATATATCCGTGAAGCAGACGTGATCCTAGTCATGGATAGAATCAGAGTGACTAAAGATGGAGTCATCGAAGGATCCGGACCGGCAGCCGACAGGGTTAGGAAAGTGTATGAGGAATGGCTTGCAGAAGAGGCGGGGAAGGCTTAAAGCCAATAGACGCCCCCTCAGCCAAGCATCTAATCTAGCTCAGATTATCCTAAAATGGTGGATTTAATAAAAATCCCCTTAGGTTTGGATGTAAAGGTTCTCGACGTCTTCGCTGGATGCGGCGGCTTCAGCTTAGGTTTCAGAAAATCGGTCGTGGCCGCGATCGAGAATCACCCGCATATCGTTAAGACTTATATGTGGAACTTTCCATGGGTTTCGATTTTCCCTGAGGACGTGAAGAGAATCAGCGGTAAGACTATAGTTGAATCTGTTGGAGAGATCGATATAATTATCGGAGGGCCTCCATGCGAGCCATTTACGAAAATGAATCCAAAGAGGAGAAGGGATCCTCTTGATAGGCTTTTAGCCGATCCTCAAGGAAGGCTTGTGATGGAGTTCATGAGACTTGTTGATGAGCTTAGACCTAAAATCTATGTCTTAGAAAATGTCGTGGAGCTCGTTGAGGAACCCCTTGGTAAGATGTTGAAGAGATTCTTTAGAAGGATAGGTTACCGATCATACTTCAACATTTTGAAGGCACATGAGTATGGAACTCCATCGAGAAGAGTTAGAGTATTCATCTCAAATATCAAGCTGGATTTGACGGGAATGGAGGAGAACGCTAAATGTGTAGAGGACGTGTTGAGGGATCTTCCACCTTTCGGAGAGGCTCCAAACCATTTTCCAGTTAAAGTTGGAAAGCTTAGACTTAGAAGAATTAGGAGACTTAAGTGGGGCGATGCTTTATTCAGTTTCAAGGATTCGACGGGTAAAGTGTATAGGAACTGGGTAAGGCTTCATCCTAAGAAATTAGCTCCGACGATCACTGGAAAGGCCAGATTCATCCATCCATACGAAGATAGGTTGCTGACGGTCAGGGAGCAGGCGAGATTGATGGGGTTCCCAGATGGACATATATTCTTTGGAGGGGTTAACAGACAATTTGATCAAGTGGGTGAAGCGGTTCCACCGCCACTTTCGGAGAAGATTGCGAAAGTGGTTTTCGAGAAGCTTGAAGAGTTTTAAGACTCCTTTTTCTCCTCGGCTTCTTCAGGTAGCATCACTTCGATAACGCCTTTCTCATCTTTTCTCATTACCACCTTTATTCTCCTCGGAGGCTTTTCCGCGCCTCTACTCCAGATGAGCTTATTAACTCCATCTGAGATCTTCACCTCTTCTCCTTTCATATGTCTCTCGGCAAATCGTCTCACGATGTTTATCGCTCTCTTCGCTCTCTTCTTTCTAGAAGCCTCATACGCATCTCTCAACGGGATCACATAAGTTCTTTCTAAAACAACTTTACTCATCTAGAGATCACCATCTTTCAAGTCTTTATCTTACCCCTTCTCCAATGCCTCTGTTTAGCATGGAATCTAACTCTTCCATGGGTCTTCATCACGACCCAACTTGGAACAGGCCAAGCCTTTCTCAATGCTCTGGAAAGCTTTTTCTTTAAGACGAGGGTTCTTATCGTCATCGTCCAGAGAGAGGGCTTAAAGTCTCCTTATAACCTTACCTTTTCAGCTAGAGTCTTCTGATCTTAATCCTACGCTTACCCGAAGATAATTTGATTAAGATCTGCTTCAGAACATCGTCGGTTATAGGCATCTTAATTCTACCTGTATTGGCCAACTGGATAAGCTGTTCCTCAGCTGAGCGACTAACTCAGGTTTTACGAGCCTTAAGTTTGCGAGCCTTTGCCTAGCCTCAGGGGTGAGGATCACTCTCATGGCGGCTTGCCTCTCAAGTTCTCTCTTCATCCGCTCCTCTTCTTCAGCTATCCTCCGCTGGAGTTCTTCCATCTTTCTCTGCCTAATCTTCTCGAGCTCTTCATCATCGACGGCCATTATAGATCGTCCTCCTATCTCTAAGCCATAACTGCTGAATCATACTTTTAAGCCTTAACAGCATGCTCCGACCTAAGGATTACCTTAGCAGCCTCTTCTAATAACTCTCTTCCCTTCTTAGTTAGGACTCTCCCCTTCCTATCCTTCTTCTCAGCCAATCCAGCTTCCTCGAGTTGCTGTAGGATCTTCCTGATTATCGCTCCGCTACCCTTAGCGAACTTCGGGGGTTTAGTCCCCCTCCTATGCCTACCACCATACATGGTTCTAAGCCTAGAGACTCCGAGCGGCCCCCTCAAGTAGAGCTTCCTCATAATTGCAGCAGCCCTAACATACCACCAATTTGGGTCCTGCGGCGGCCTCTCCTTATGGACTCCTGTCTTAACGAACATGGCCCAAGGTGGGGGCTCTATAACCTTATTCTCTCTCAGATATGTCGCGACTTTCTCGATGAGTTTCGCCGGATCTACTAGCTGCACATTCGACACCATCCACAAATTTGCGGAGAAAGCTCACTTTTTAGTTTTAGACCTCGTCTTCTTCTCCCTGACTGCTGGTATTCTCTTAATATATCCACATGTCTTACACTTTATGACCACATGAGTGCTCCTCTTATTCCTGACCCTGACCGTGAATGATCCTGGAATATAGAATGGTGTCCCGCACTTCCTACAGATGAACCGCTTATATCTGATTGGAATCCTAACTTTAGCCTTCTTCGCGATCCTCAGAACTAGCCTTCCAGCTTCCCTAGCTAGCTCAGGCCTCTCAGCCGCATGTCTTTTAGCGAACTCCATCAACCTCTCGATCCTGTCTAAGGCGATTCTCCTGTAATCCCTCAACCCTACCCTTCAATAGAGAATAACCTATTAATCCTTATTGAACTCGATTAAGCTGTTGAAAAAGCTCTTTCTGGTGATCGTTGAAGCGGCTATCGAGATCGTTCCGAGAAAGATTCGTGATCATCCATCGGTTAAGGCGGAGGCTAGGAGGAGGGGAAAACGCGTGGATGAGATTCTGTTAGACAGATCCTATCATCATTCGGCCATGAAAGATTTGCCTGAGAATTGGAAGCGTGGGAGGCCGGATATAACTCACTTCACCCTATTGGAGGCTCTCGGATCTCCATTAAACAAGCTCGGCTTACTCGAGACTTACGTCCAGCTTAGAGATGGTCACGTGATCTGGATAAATTCCGAGACAAGGCTCCCAAGAGTCTATGAGAGGTTTAAGGGATTGGTCGAGAAATTATACAGGGAGCCGGTCGTTGAGGCTGACGATAAGATCCTCTTGAAGATGGAACGGAAGACTTTGAAGAATTTAATTGATGAGCTGAAACCGGATCTAAAGATACTACTCTCAGAAGACGGTGAGGAGATCGAATGGAAAAAGCTGGGCGAGCTGATAATCTCTCATCAAAAACCGATGATAATGATAGGCGGATTTCCAAGAGGAGACTTCGATCCTGAAACGAAAAAACACGCGGATAAGATGATCAGAATTTGGCCCACCCCACTCGAAGCATGGACGGTAACGTCGAGAATACTATGCATAATCGAGCAAAACCTAAATATCCAGCGAGAAGATAGTGATAGACGGCGGCCGTAGTCTAGTCTGGTAGGACGCCAGCCTGCCACGCTGGTGGTCGCGGGTTCAAATCCCGCCGGCCGCATAGTCTTTCTTTAAGATTCTCGGTTTAGATAGGCTTTTAGAAGTTCTTCCGCATCTTCTCTTCTTGCATCTTTTAGAACTGGCCTGGAGTATCTCGCTTGTTCAACTTCATTCAGATCGATCTCGACTATTCTTGAATCCTCTCTTAACCGAGGACATTTCGCGATCACCTCGCCGAGTGGAGAGACCGCCATAGATCCTCCCCCAAATCCTACTCCATCATAATTTCCTACCTGATTAACCCAGAAGAGAAAGCAGGTATTTTCCAAGGCTCTCGTTTGGCACAGTTTTTCAAAGAGAGGTGTGGAGAAGTCCGGTGAAGCTGATATGATGATTAAAATCTTTGCCCCGATCAGCGAGTATGCCCTAAAGATCTCCGGGAAGAATGTATCATAGCATATTCCAAATCCTATGCCTATGCCATTCAGCCTCCAAATATTTAATGATCCTGAATGAGGTTTAAACCAGCGATATTCATCGAAGACAGAGAAAGTCGGCAAATGCCTCTTCTTGTAAATGGTTTCTTCTCCAGAGGCTTGCACAGCTATTAGAGAATTGTAAAGATATCCACTCGAATCTTTCTCAGGGAACCCTACCACGATTCCTATATCCTTCTCTTCAGCAATCTTCCTGAGCTTCTCCAAATATGGATCATTAGGGGCCATAGCCAGCTTGAGAAACATGTCTTTAAGATAATAGCCTGTGAGAAAAAGCTCTGGAAATATTGCTAAGTCTATCTCTCCAGCTCGGCCCACCACATCATCGATCTTCTTAAGATTTTCCTCAACATCTCCTAACTTTGGAGAAAGCTGTCCTAGGAGAATCTTCATCTTCAATTTCTGCACGCTCCCCCTTTATTACTCAGTAGCTTTAAGAGACAGCAATCTTCTAGGATTTATGGATTGGGGGAGCGTTATGATTATTCCACAACTCGATTATGACTATGTGGTTGAGCGGATCACTAGCTTCATAAGAGATTCGGTGGATCGGATTAGAGCGACTGGAGTGGTAATTGGGTTAAGTGGAGGAATAGATTCATCTGTGACGGCTGCTCTAGCCGTGAAAGCTTTGGGAAGAGAAAGAGTGGTTGGTTTAATCTTACCTGATTCCGAGACCACTCCAATCGAGGATGTTCGGGACGCGAAAGAGCTTGCCGAAAGCTTGGGGATAAGTCGTTTTCAACTCGACATACATGGCATCTTCCAAGTCTATAGGAAAATGCTACCGTTCTACGAGGAGAGATTTAAGGTCGCGAATGGAAACCTGAGAGCGAGAATCCGAATGACGATACTCTACTATTACGCCAATATCTCGAACAAATTAGTCTGTGGAACAGGCGATAAAAGCGAACTCCTTCTCGGATACTATACGAAATATGGAGACGGCGGAGTCGACATACTGCCGATAGCCGATCTATACAAAACACAAGTTAGAGAGCTTGCAAGAAGACTTGGGCTACCAGAGAAGATTTGCAAGAAGCCGAGTAGTCCAAGGCTTTGGCCGGGGCAGATGGCGGAAGCGGAACTCGGGATAACTTATGAAGAAATAGATCAGATACTTTACCTATACGTGGAGCAAAATAAGTCGGCCGAGGAGATCATCAAGGAAACCGGGATAAATCCGGAGAAAGTGCGAGGGGTTATTGAGAGAGTTCATCGAAATGAGCATAAGCGGCTTCCACCTCCCATAGCGAAAGTTTCAAGACATACGGTTGGACAAGAGTGGAGGATGCCCTGGAATCTTGGCTGAGAGCAAATGTAACCTGTTAATCGAAGAGCATCCTATCTATGGAGTCTGATTGTCTTCCATTGTTCTTAAAAATTTGAGGTTTAGAGTTGATGATTGATCATTAGGACGGCGTCCACGAGTCTGTTGCTATATCCCCACTCATTGTCATACCATCCATAGACTTTTACGAGATCGTTTCTATCTCCAACCAATGTTATGCTCAGTCCATCGATTATGCATGAGTGCGGATTTCCAACAATATCTATCGAGACTATCGGCTCCTCGGTGTATTCCAGGATTCCCTTCATTCTCCCCTCAGCAGCTCTCTTATAAGCCTCTCTAACTTCCTCGACCGTGACTTCTCTCTCAAGTAAGGCGACTAGATCCGTTATTGATCCATCCGAGACGGGAACCCTTAGAGCCCATCCATGCATCTTCCCCTTAACCTCTGGAATTACTAAGTGAAGTGCTGTCGCGGCTCCGGTGGTGGTTAAGATTATCGACATGGCCGCGGCCCTCGCCCTCCTCAAATCCTTATGAACTAAGTCTAGAAGCCTTTGATCATTCGTATATGCGTGAACCGTTGTCATGTAACCCTTCTTTAGGCCGAAGTTGTCTAGGAGAACCTTGACCATGGGTGCTAGGCAGTTCGTGGTACATGAAGCCAATGAGATGACATCATGTTTCTTCACATCTAGCATCTCCTCATTAACTCCTGGAACTATAGTTACGTCGGCGTCTTTTGATGGCGCGGAGATTATGACCTTCTTTACTCCATTTCGTAGGTGTTTCGCAGCATCTTTCCTCGCCCTAAATCTCCCCGTTGACTCTATCACTAGATCTACATCCTGTTCATGCCATGGTATTTGGGCTGGATCTGGTATCGAATATCCACGCATCTTATATTCATCGACTTTTATGCCGTCTTCAACTGCCTCGACCTTTCGATTAAGCTTTCCATGAACAGAGTCATACTTCAATAGGAATGCTATCGTTTTCGGATCCGTGAGATCGTTAAAGGCGACTATCTCAAAGCTCTTCCCATACTCTGGATGTTGGAGGGCAGCTCTCGTAAAGAGCCTCCCAATCCTACCCATACCATTAACAGCTACTCTCAACATCGCTAGCATCTAGAGTTCTATGTATTTTTAACCATTTTTCTCGAGCTGGTTATGAATAGAGTTAAGCATCGATATAAGCGCATAAAAGTTATATGTAGAGAATTGCATAAAAACTACATGAAAAAGCATAGGACTAGCATAGAGTTTCCTCTAGATCTTTGGAATGCTCTGAAATCCCATGTTCCACCCCGTAGGCGGAGCGCCTTCATAATTGAGGCGGTTAAGGAGAAGCTCATAAGGGAGTCTATGAAGTGCCTCGTTCTCTGCGGAGGCCCAGGGATAGGTATGAGACCCTTAACGATAAGCATTCCCAAGCCTATGATGCCCGTGGGTTATAAGCCGATCCTTGAACATCTAATTCTGAAATTTAAGAAGCAAGGGATCTACAACTTCATCCTAGCAATAGGTTATCTTGGAGAGCATTTAATCAAGTATTTTGGGGATGGAAGCGCTCTAGGAGTAAATATAGAGTATTCACTTGAAAAGAGTGCGCTCGGAACCGCTGGGGCGATAAAGAATGCTGAAAAGAAGCTTAATGGAACCTTCCTAGCCGTGAACGGAGACATACTCTTCAACGATCTAGACCTCTCAAGTCTCTTAAGATATCATATGAAGAAGGGCGGGATCGCGACTATAGTCTTGGCGAAAGTTAAGGATGCGAGTAGATTCGGCTTGGTCTCAGTGGATGAGGACGGTAGAGTGATAGCCTTTAGGGAGAAACCTAGACAACCAGCCTCGGGCCTGGTTAATGCTGGAATCTATGTCTTCGAACAAGGAATCTTCAATTACATCCCATCTGGAAGACCTTCATCGCTTGAAGAGGACATCTTTCCAGCTCTCGCAGATAGAGGAAAGCTTTACGCCTATATCCATGACGGATATTGGGTGGATGTAGGCGCTCCTGAAGATTATGAGAGAGTTTGCAAAGACTTTTTCGAGGGAGTTTTAGACTAAATCTACCAATCTTTGGGTATAAACTCATCTCTTAAAATCGAGCATAGCGGGAAATAAGACTAGCTATGGGCATACATCATAGATTGAGCTTATTGATATCAGCAGCCTCCATCTTTGGAGCCCTGGCCTCGATCCTCGCAATCCTTCCCTTAAGCATCCCATATCCTCCAATACCCTATCTAAAGTTCGATATAGCGGAGATCCCGGTC
>Ga0164318_10008185_pt1 | contig 10169 bp, 10 predicted proteins | sample GuaBasSedimGuay9_FD_113734 | JGI IMG/M metagenome (GOLD analysis project Ga0164318, IMG submission 113734) | Subseafloor sediment microbial communities from Guaymas Basin, Gulf of California, Mexico - Guay9, Core 4571-4, 0-3 cm | ecosystem: Environmental > Aquatic > Marine > Hydrothermal vents...
AGAGGCGTAGCTATAATAATATATGCCGCCACCATTTCCATCGATCGTACTGTCTCGAAGCGTGAAGCCTTTTCCGGAGTGGAAGTATATGCCATAACCGCCATTATCTGTGATCGTGACATGCTCTATGCTCAAATCTGAAGAAGAAGCATAAAGTCCATATCTGCTGGCGTTTGTAATTGTAAATCCGTTTATTACAACATCTGAAGAACTTATCTGCACACAGTCACCGCTTCCGCCACCATCGATCGTTACACCGCTTTCGCTCTGCCCGGATAACATTACCGATGTGGAGATCACCACGTTTTCGTCATATACCCCATTGTACACATAAATCGTATCGCCTGCGTCTGCTACGTCCACAGCATCCTGTATGGTGTCATAGTCTGCGCCACCATCATCATCCACATACCACGTCGTCGCAGCCGCGCCCACATCTGCACCCACCACAAGCACCGCAGCGGCAAGCATCAGGAGCATAAGTACACGCACACCCATCTTCGCTGGCAAAACAGTTTGGAATTTATCGCTTTGGTTACATCTGTTCACAATAGTCACATCCGATGTGTCATTCATCAAACCAATCCGATCATATAAAAACTTAACCGTCATAATGGCTTTGCACCTAAAGTCGCGTTTGACCTAAAGTCGAGATGTTGGCCCTAAAGTCTTGATGAGTATGTGACAGTAGTTATTATACTGGTTTAACTATATCATGGCTCAATCTAATACCGCTTTCAAAACATTCGTTTAAAAATCTCCAATAAGACCTATTCGATACCAATTTTTCAATAGCGTTTTCATCTATTTTTCCAGTTTCGGTTATGGGGACGTTTAAATACATACAATCGTAAAATTATAATGACTCAACTCCAGTCGCTTGAAACTTCATGAATTTCGGATTCTTCCAACTCAAATATGCTGGAAGTCGACGAGAAAACGTGGCAGAATGTAGGTGGGGGATTGACACATTTTTATGAGAAAGCCGTGGGGGGGTAATTATGCGGGGGAGCTAAACACATACGTGAAGTTTAATATGTAACGGTTTTGTGACATTTAGGTTGGTGATGAAATCCAAATCTTCGAAAGTCATGTGTTACAGAGAAACTACATTCCAACAGAGAAGATATTTCTTGAATGTGTTTAAGGGTGTTTAACCTGACCCTGTTATTTTGCGACAGCCCCTCGAACTTCGCCTCCGCAAACTCTCGCGACCTCGACGGTAAACAAATGAAACCGGAAGAAAAAAACGCGTCTGCAATCCGGCGCGCGGTGAAGATCCCAAGGTCAGGACGTGCAACCACTCATCTACCCATGCTTTCCAGGGCTTACGGCGCAATTATCCAGCAGGACCGGAAATACCGCCTGTAACCTTGAATCGGGGCATGGACTCGGCGGGAATTGAACCCGCGGCCTTTACGTTGCGAACGTAACGATCTACCCCTGATCTACGAGCCCATAATCCTTAAATAGCAATTATAACAGTCTACCGATCTCCGCTACCTGCACGCTCTCAACACCCGAAACCTCTGCAAACGCAGTCTCGACCGAGTCGGTTCCGCCCTCGACATCACCGACGACAACGGTCGCCATCAACGCAACAAGCCCAAATGCGATCGGCTCTTCAGCGATCCCATTGAGGTCGATCCCTGCTGGCATCACAGCCGCAAGATCCTCTTTAAGTTTTTCGAGGTCAACATCCACACCATTTGGCATGATTTTGATTACTGCTACTACTTCACCCATCTTCTCACCTCACGGACCTGTAAATCCACATTTCGGACAGGTGTACGGATTGCTCTGCTTCCGGCAGGAAGCGCATCTGCCGAGGATTGTTTCGCAGGTCGGGCACTGGAACCGGGTGTACCCGGATTCGACCAGATGTGCGCCGCATGATGTGCAGTATTTTTCAGCGATTGTTTTTGCCATTGGTAATCAATTTTGCGAGAGCATCATTTAAGCATTGCGATGGAGGCGGAGTGTTAGGTTACGCGTGTCTGGATAGTAGACGGTTCCGATTCACGTCCATGCAGATGCGCTACCGCAGCCAAAGTTGCGACCCTTCCCTGCGGCGTCCGCTTGACAAACCCGATCTGGATCAGATACGGCTCCACAACGTCCTCTATCGTCCGCACCTCTTCGCCAACAGCGATTGCGATATTCTTGACGCCGACAGGTCCGCAATCGAAATCATCGATGATCATGGCAAGAATCGTCCGGTCAAGCTCATCCAGCCCCTCTCGATCGATCTTGAGCATCGAGAGTGCGGAATCAACGACAGCATGCGTGATCGCGCCATCCGCCATCACCTGCGCATAATCCCTGACACGGCGGAGAATCCGGTTCGCAATCCGCGGGGTGCCTCTCGACCGGTTCGCAATCTCTCTCGCGCCGCTCTGGTCGATCTCGATTCCAAACACCATTGAAGACCTGAGAACGATCTCTGTCAGCGTGTCGGGGGGATAGAAGTTCAGCCGGTTGACGACACCAAAACGATCCCTGAGCGGGGAACTGATAAGACCTGTTCTCGTAGTTGCGCCGATGAGCGTGAATGGTGAGAGGTTCAGGCGGACAGAGCGCGCACTTGCACCCTCGCCGATCATCACATCGATTGCAAAGTCCTCCATCGCCGAATACAAGGTCTCCTCCACGATCTGGTTTAATCGGTGTATCTCATCGATGAATAAGACATCCTTCGCGCCTAAATTCGTGAGAATTGCCGCGAGATCGCCGGGTCGCTCGAGAACCGGTCCTGCTGTTGCTCGAATCACAACTCCGAGTTCGGAAGCAACGATATGCGCAAGCGTCGTTTTACCAAGCCCCGGAGGTCCTGAGAATAAGACGTGGTCGAGAGGTTCATCACGCTGTTTCGCAGCCGTTATAAAGATCTGCAACTGCTCTTTTAATTCCGTCTGCCCCACGAACTCACCGAACGTATCCGGTCGAATCTGTAGATCGGATATCATCTCTTTCTCTGTTTTTTCCGGCGAAAGGATCTTTTCTGGCATGGTGTGTGGCTCTGGGGTCTGCGGCAGAATCGTATTTGCCCCGGTTATATCTTATCTGTTTTAACTTAAAAATCCGATTCGTGACGCAGTCGCGATAATGTCCGGGTAAACCATTAAATGGCGCACGGCATAACCATCACCATGCATCTGCATCCGAATCTTGCGTGGGCGATCACCGGTGCCGGACACTATCTGGTAGAGAGCTTTGATGCGTTTAAAAGAGTGAAAGAAGAGAACCAGGAGATCCGGATCACCATCTTTGCATCGCAATCAGCAGAAGAGGTTCTGCGGATGTACGGATTGTTCGATGAACTTGTGACCATCGCTGGCGGCGATTACCTCGAAGAGGTTTTTTTAGAGAGCGAACAGGGCAGGAGTTCTCCAAAGGTTGGAAGATTTCTCTTAAATAAATATGACACCCTCTTTGTCACGCCGACTACCTCAAACACCGTTGCAAAGATAGTGCACGGCATAGCAGACTCGCTGCCAACAAATGCGGTTGCGCAGGCGGTAAAAGGAGACGTTCCAGTCTACATCGTGCCGGTAGACATCGAGGGCACGATTCGGTCGAAGATGCCGTATACGATCGACCGCGAGGTATGCGCCATGCACCACTGCGATATCTGCACTCCCGAGGTTGTGTGCCCCAATGCGGCTATCGATTCACAGATCGATCTCTTGAAGTGTGATGGCTGCGGCGCATGCGCTCCTGCCTGTCCACACGGCGCAATCCGCGGCGGATACGCCGAACTCAAGGTGCGGGATGTCGATATGCGAAACACGGCGGAACTTGCAGAGATGGAGGGAATCGAGGTGCTCAGGAATCCGGTGGATGTGGTTTCTGTCGTGCATGGCATGTAAACAGGGGTTGGCTTGTTACGATGCTCTGGCCCTAACTTGTATCTCTTCAGATATCCGAAGATCGGAAAACAGATTGACACGGTTCAGGGTGGATTTGTAACGCTGGAAAAAGATTTTTATCTGATATGGATATCTGAATCAACGATCACGTCAGCATCGCCGCATGTCAGTGCATGTAGATCGCTCTGGCGTCACATAGCGTTGGAGCACCCGTGCAGGCGCATGCGATAAGCGTGTCTTCATTGCTGGTTTTCAGTTCAGTGGATTTGTCTTGGAGGTTCATGTGGCGATCGCATTTGATCTTCTTGTTTTCTGAATCTTTTTATTATTTTATGATAACGTCGGATTGTCTTACGCAACCACAACTACCACAATGGAGAACTATCGGTCTGAAAAGTGGTTTACACCGCTAATCTGTGTCCATTTACGTTAATCTGTGGCTGATACTATTTTAGCCACAGATTAACACCGATTTCACTGATTACACCCACACAACAATACCCGTATTTGTCGGGTTGGCGCCATGTTTTCAACCGACCAGAATAAATTAAAAAGTCTCTGTTTTCTCAAGTATTCGCTAATTAAAGGAGCAGACAGACCCGATTCGTGTTGACAAGTGGGCTGCCCGGCAACCAGAAGATGCGTGGCAGATGCTACCGATTCGAGAAAGCATACGGGGCACGCTGTCTGCATACATTCTGCAAGAGCGTGTCTGGGTGCGGGATGGTGAGGAAGAAGAGGCGCATTGCGGGTATTTGATCGTAAGACTGGAAATTGATTCGCCTAACAAGATTAAGTACAGTTTAAGCAATGTTTCCAAAGATTCATCGATTGAACTACTGGCGTTTATGCAGGGGCAACGTTTCAGGACCTCCCGTGCCCTGCAGGATGGAAAGGGTGAGTGTGGCCTCGGATGTTTACCAGGTTCGCGGTTGGAATGGCTGGCAGCACCATACGACGCTTGTAATGATGGCGATGTTGTTCATGCTGAAACGTCGTTTGTCAAACAAAGATGAATATCCCTTATTGAGCTGTTCGGACATCCAAACACTGCTGAAACACTTTCTTCCGAGACGAAATGTAACTGCGGAGGAAGTGCTGCGCCAGATGGAGGTCAGACACAGAAAACTAGAATCGTCAATCAATTCTGCGAAGAGGAAACAGAAGAAGAAACGAAATGATATGAAGATCTCCAAAGTTAAATAATTTAGCTTTTGTGGTGTCGTGTTCGTGTAGGGGGTAGCTGGTGCTTTCGGACATTTTTGGAGTGTCATAATTCTTGTATGAAGATATTGAATAAAGTAGTATACTTGGTATTATTTATGTTATACTGAATTCAAATAGCTGCGTAGATAGTATTCTTTATAAATTATATAGTACTTGTTCTGAGACTGCTGTTCAGACTCGGATGTCTGATAGTAGTTTATCTGACAAAGTAGAATTAAAGTACGGTGATGATTGCAAGGAATACATGAGGAGATTTCCGATCTGCAATATCGCCAGAGGACTAATAACGGAGAGCGGATGGGGTATAGAATGAATGACATCATCAAGGAAACAAGCGTCTGCCGCCTAAATGATGGAAAGAATCTTAAACATCCTATGTCCACTTATGTAGGTGGAGTAACTCTCACAAAAGAGCATCTTATCATAATACCAATCATCAAAACTCCGAAATATTATTTTATCCGATGTTCTGCGCTTATGGGGTTACTTGGCATCGGGGGTGCTTTATCCATCTTAATCGGCGTAACCCCTTCGCTACTAACCACTTTGAAATGGATATTGCTACCTTTTGCAATAGTTGTACTGCTGTGGCTATGTAATAAATTATTGCTCTCGATTATAAGAAAACAGATGGGGCTGCTGGAAACGAGGGGGGTGGTGAGGGGTGACGATGATTGCTTGATGATACCATTGCATTCCATTAAAAAAATAGATATAGGTACAAGAGGTCTAACGCCTTATAAATACATCAGCGTTTCATACACACCCGGAAAAGGGTTATGCAGCGATGTGTCGTTCCTAATTTTCTCGAAATGGGAGCTGATTCTCAAGAAAAACCAGATGGCGTGGGTCTGCGCAATCAAAGAAGCCATGATCGCAGCAGGGGGTGGGAAATGATGAGTGAGATCGGGGGCTGGTCAGAGCGCCCACAGTGCCCTCGACCGGATGCCGGATTTTTACCATGAGCTCCTGCCCTAAATGCATGACTATCCAACTGCACCCAACACCACATCCGCGATCATCGCGGTAAAGATCACTGCACGATACCACGATGCCTGCAGGAACAACCTCCCACCCCTCTCTGGCAGAGGGTTTCGCACAAAATCCGCTGCCTGCATTAGCATCCAGATTCCGGCAAGGATTGTACCTGTGAAGTAGATTAGCCCGAGATGCGGGTACGCGGCATACCCGATGGAAAGCGAGAAGAGAACGCCGCACCCCCAGCACACTATCACAAACTTCGATGTCGCGGGAACGCCAAAGGTCACAGGAAACGTCGGGGCACCCCGGATCCGGTCGCCCTCAACATCCCTTGCCACACCTGATAGCGTGAACCCCCAGTCCGTAACACAGATCATTGCGCCGAAGAATATTGCAGGAAGCGGCAGCAGCATACCATCATCATGCGCGTACGAGTGTACCAGGCCGAGATCGAGCACTCCTGCAGGATCGAATGCGAGCCACACTCCTATCGGTACGAGTCCGTACGCGAACCCGACCGGAAGAAAACTTAAGAATGTGGCTCGTTTTGCGATGGCAGAGTATAAGCTGATCGCAAGTGTCGCAATGATGAGCACTGCAAGAGATTCGGGATTTAAGTAGAGCGCAACTGCTGCCGCAACGACAAAGAGACAAAATGCATACAAAAGACCCTGCCGCCGTGTAACACGCTCGGAAGCGAGAGGGCGGTCTGGCAGGTTGATCTTGTCGATGTCGATGTCGCAGCAGTCATTGAAGACGTACGTGCTGGTGATTGCGCAGTATCCGCCGATGACAGCCAGTATGAATGGGAAAAGCGGAGGAAGACCTCCTGTAAGCAGATACGTGGCGAGAAGTGCGCTTGCTGCCGGAAGCGCAAGATCCATCGCAGCGATTTCGGGTCTTAATAGTTTGATATATTGTTTTACTTGTCTCATTTTTTGATACGACGTTTAAGCGATCAGACTATTCCAGATACGTAGATGATGATCATCGCCATGACTTTCGAAAGATATTTAATAATTTTTAGGACGTACGCTTCTTTTTTAATAATTATTGACCCTGTCATTGTATAGTATAGATCCAATAATTTATTATACCGGTCCCGGTACTGAATATTGATAAAATCCAAACCAATGAAAAATACAGCCCAGAAATACAGCCCAGATAATCATCATCAAGTACAGTCCATTGATCCCGTACTGTTGGAACGACTGGATAGTAATATTGCCCGAACCGTTACCACCGATATCAAACAGAAATGTCGTTGTGGTAATTGTGATAATTAATAAAAAGTAGAGATAAGCCGAATATGTCCTTCCGAAGTAATCTAAGTTAGCATTCAGCCATATCTGGAGTTCCTCCCCCATGGATGTTTCTTCGGAGGACCGTGATTCAGTAATTTTCTTATTTTTACTGTATTTGCCTTTGTTCTCTTTCAACTTGATCACCGAATACAGTCCCTAATACAGAGACTTTTTATTATCTTCTGGAATGAGATCGGAAAACCACAGAGAGCACAGAGGACACGAAGAAAACAGCAACTCTCTGTACCCTCCGTGTCCCCTGTGGTTAATCTTCTTCGCCATAATCCAAGCCCCCAGAAAAAATTAAAAAGTCTCCTAATACCACCACCTATTATCTCTCCAATCGGACCCCCTGCAAGCCATATAGCACCTCCAACGATCATCCCTGCGAACGTCCCATTACCAGTCGTAGGCTCTTCCGGATGTTCGAATGTCAAAGGTTGCTTACAGATTGGGCATATAAAACTTCCCGTTTCACCAGTTCGGAAATGTTTGTTATAATTCTCACAATCCTGATTGGTGCAATGGTAATGGAATACCATATAAGCTCGATTAACTGCCACCTACTTCAATTTTTCTGTAAAATAAAAATATGTTTTAAAATTTATATTTACAGAACCAGTCTGCTCCAGATCACCTCGTCAGAGAGCCCTGCCTCGCTGCCGCGTACGATCATCCTGATGTTGTTGACCTCGTTTCTCTTGGAGAGGATGTAATCCATTATCGGAACGATCGAGAGCGGGTAGTAGTGGGAGGTTCGTGCAGCGTATTCGAGCCAGTACTTCTCAAGACCAATCTCAACGCCGATCAACGAGTCGGTATCCTCAGTCACTATATCTGTGAGGAGGTCGTCCCAGTATGGATAGTCCCGAAGCGATGTTGTGAATTCATTGAAAGGCAGTCCAGTCAGTTTGATAAGCGCAATCATGTTCAGCTTAAGCCCGCCCGGAATCAGCATATCGATGATCCGCTCCCGCTCAACCCCTGCTTTTGCGGACCTAAAGAGCGTCTTTAGATTCTTCATATCGACCTCTGTCCGGATCATCTCTGAAAATAGCCGGTGGCTCTTCGTCTTTGGCTTGCGCACCGCTTCGACCTCGGTCAATTTTTCATAGTAGAATTTGTCAAGCACATTCTCGAAGTGATCCAGTTCCTTCTCCGAATATCCCTCGAGCGGATAGATCTGCCTTAACATCTCGGTAATCTCTGGCACATCCTTCTGCACGATTGTCATCAGGTCGTGATATCCAAACTGCCCCGCTGAGACCACGGATTCGAGGATTTCCTCATCGGTCGCCTTATATTTCTTACCCCGGAGGATGGTCTTGATGTTCCAGACATCCCACCATCTGAGATACTCAGAGATCAGCTGGTGCGACTCTCCTGCCGATATAGTGAGCAGTTTTCTGTATGTCAACGCAAGATTCTGGTTCAGGGCATGTTCGATCAGATTGACGCCATCATACCTCTGCGCGAGTTCGTCGACATCTGCCTTGTACTCGGAGTCCTCGATGAACCTTGTGACCTCTGCGACCTCCATCTTCATCAGTCTCGGATAAACCTCGTTTGGCAGCAGCTTGCTCTTCATCGCTCGCACTCTTGCGCATAGGTACGCGTAACTTTTGGTGCCTTGTTTCCGTTTCCACGGTGTCTTCAGCATATATTCACCTGTGTGCCTACAAAGGAGTCCGAATCGATATATATCTTTCGATTTGCAGGGGTTGCCCCGAAGCCGTTACTGTTGTTGTTGCTGCCGGTACTTCGGTGGGGGGGATCGCATCCCCATATCCGGGGCACGTCATGCAACCGCTGTTCCAGCCGGAACCTCGCGCTCGGGCACGAGCAGGATTGCGCCATCAGTGTCCCCTGCAAGGATCATGCCCTGCGACTCGACGCCGAATAACTTTACAGGTTGCATGTTTGCAAGCACCACAACCTGTCGTCCAACCAGATCATCAGGGTTATGAGTCTCTGCGATGCCGGCAACGATCTGCCGATCCCGGTTCTCGCCAAGATCGACAAGCAGTCTCAGAAGTTTTTTCGATTTCTTGATGGGTTCTGCGCTAACGATCGTGCCGATGCGGATGTCCAGTTCTGAAAACTCCTCGAAAGTGATGTGTTTCTTCTTTACTGCCTTGCTGACCCGTTCTTCAAGAATCTCTTCCATCTCCTGTATCGTTGCATCCTCTATCTTTGCAAAGAGCATTGCCGGCTTTGGCATTGATTGCCCGACCTCGATCTCGGATGTTGCTTCATCGTATGAGATACTGTTAAGCCCCGTGCCCATGCCAACCTGCGCCCATGCGGCAGATGCCGTTGCTGGCATCACCGGCTCAAATAATACGGCAAGAGCCTTTACGATCTGGATGCAGTTCCTGACAACCTTCCCTGCACCCGGAGCGTCCGTCTTTATCAGTTGCCACGGCTCGTTTGACTGGAAATAGGCATTGCCAAACGCGGCAAGGTTCATCGCAGCATCGATGCCACGTTTGAACTCATATTCATTAAACGCCGCGATCACAGCAGCCCTCGCGTCCTCTATATTTGTAAAGACCTCGGGATCGATGTCCCCATCAGGAACCGTTCCAAAGTTCTTGTGCGCGAAGAGCAGTGTGCGGTATACGAAATTTCCAAGCGTCCCAACGAGTTCGTTGTTCACCTTCTCCTGAAAGACCTTCCACGAGAAGTTCAGTTCCTTCGTGTGCGAGGTGTAGCTTGCAAGATAGTACCGCAGCAGGTCGGGATGAAAGCCCTTGTCGAGATAATCGTCATTTACCCAGACCACATA
>Ga0164318_10008187_pt1 | contig 10169 bp, 7 predicted proteins | sample GuaBasSedimGuay9_FD_113734 | JGI IMG/M metagenome (GOLD analysis project Ga0164318, IMG submission 113734) | Subseafloor sediment microbial communities from Guaymas Basin, Gulf of California, Mexico - Guay9, Core 4571-4, 0-3 cm | ecosystem: Environmental > Aquatic > Marine > Hydrothermal vents >...
AAGGGGTTTGGAGTTAACCTAACCCCTTGATATTATTATGGCGGGCGATGCGCGACTCGAACGCGCGACCTCTGGTTCCGGAGACCAACGCTCTATCCAACTGAGCTAATCGCCCGCACCTTTCTTATTATTAGCAGGTTTCCCTAGACGGGTCAAGGAGAGATACCCCCAAAAAAATTTGCGTGGAAACTTGACACGCACGGAGGAGATAGTTATTTTTAACTAAACAGCAATAACCTGGGATACCCGTGCTAGGTCCAAAAGCTTGATCACCAATAACAGGGGGAAAATGCAGGCTAGAGACACAACGGTATCCGCGGGGAAGGGTTGCGGCGCATGTGTTCCGCAGCCCTTTTTTTTGGTTTGATGTTTCCCCCTGTACTCCTCGATCCCTTGTGCAGTTGAGAAAATCCATTGCCTAACCCGACGATGGCCCGTGAGAAAAGCGGGCTAAAAATGTTGACACTAGAAAGGAATCATGGTATCAGAATTCTGGATTTGGTTTCTCTGTTGCCTTTCAATCTTCAATGGGGTGCCGCTATGAAAAATGATGAAGAGTCTTTTGCAGACAAGAAAACCGGAGAAGAAGAAATCATCGATTTCGAGTTTGATGAGCTGGCCAACGATACCGGTAACGCAGAATTGACAGATGTCGAGGATGAAGAGATAATCGAGCTGGTTGATGTGGTTGAAGGCGGCGAGGAGCCGAGTGCGCCTGTCACTGAAACTGCGGAAATTGAGCGCCTCCTTGATGAAGAAGGGCCTCTGGAAAATGAAGAGATGGAAGCCGTTTCTGATGCCAGCATTCAACAGGAACCGGCAGCCGAAGAAGTGACCGAACCGGGTATTTCTGAAGCTGTTGAAGAGGATGAATTCGAACTGCTGGAGTCCGAAGAGACTCGCGCCATTCCCGAAGAAGCGAAAACGTCGGGCCTTGAGGAGGAGACGCAGGATCTTACGCTGGATCTTGATTCGGCACTTGAGACCATTGAACCCTTAGAGGAGGAAGTCACCGCACAGGAATGGGGTGAGCCGGAACCCTCCGAGCAGGAAGAAGGTGAAGAAGAAGCAGATTTGGAGGAGCTTACCCCGTTTGTTGAGGAGGAAGAGGCTCCTGTCGAAGCTGAGGCAATGGAATCAACCGTGAAGTTGCCGGCGGAAGACCTGAGCGCCGTTCCCACACCCGGCCCGGAACCCATGGGCGTGGACGTGGGTGCTGAGGTTCCCTTTGCCGCTGCAACAGGCATTTCTGAAGAAAGGCTGGAAGAGATAGTTACCTCGGCGGTGAAAGAGGCGGTCCAGAATTCGTTGGAAGCGGTGGTTGAGCGGGCTGCCAGAGAAACAATGACCGGGGTTGCGGAAAAACTGATCACAGAAACCATTGAGGCCCTGAAAGAGAGCCTTGTTTCAGAATCAGAGTAGTTGAACGTCCACCATACCCCACTATAAAAAAGAAGATATGCCAAGAATCGGGGGGTTGCCCATGTTGCAACCCCCTTTTTTGATAAATCAGGAGGAGGAAAAAGGTTCTTCTGAAAAAGAGAATCAAGGAGCTGTTGATTGATGGAAAAAGCGCAAATGAATTCCAGCTACGACCCGAAAGATGTTGAAAAAAAGTGGTATGATTTCTGGGAAGAAGAGGGGTTGTTTAAACCGGAAGTCCCTTCGGACAAGAAGCCTTATTGCATCGTGATTCCGCCCCCGAACGTGACGGGCACCCTGCACATGGGGCATGCCCTGAACAATACTCTCCAGGATATCCTTTGTAGATACAAGCGGATGAAAGGTTACAATGTGTTGTGGCAGCCCGGAACCGATCATGCCGGTATTGCCACACAGAATGTGGTAGAAAAAGACCTTGCCGCCAGGGGAACGGACCGGCATGCAGTGGGCAGAGAAAAATTTATTGAGCTGGTGTGGGAGTGGCGGAAAAAATACGGTGGTTTGATCATCAACCAGCTAAGGAGATTGGGCTGCTGCTGCGACTGGTCACGGGAACGGTTTACTATGGACGAAGGTCTCTCGAGGGCCGTTAAGGAAGTATTTGTCCGGCTCTATGAAGATGGGTTGGTATATCGCGGCGACTATATTATCAATTGGTGTCCCCGCTGTCACACCGCCCTTGCGGACCTGGAAGTGGAGCATGAGGACAAAGACAGCTTTCTCTATCACGTCAGGTATCGGTTTGAGTCAGGGGAAGGCTCCCTGGTGGTGGCAACCACCCGGCCGGAGACCCTGCTCGGTGACACTGCCGTCGCCGTCAATCCTGAAGATGATCGTTACAGGGATATCCATGGCGCATCGGTCCTCCTGCCCCTCCTGAACAAACCGATTCCGGTCATTCTGGACAAGTACGTTGATGTGGAATTCGGGACCGGTGCATTGAAAATCACCCCGGCCCACGATCCGAATGATTTTGAGATCGGGAATACCCACGGGCTCGAGCGGATCAAGGTCATTGATGAGAATGGCATGATGAATGAGTTTGCAGGAAAGTACCAAGGGCTTGACCGGTTCGAATGCCGCGAAAAGATACTGGAAGACCTCAAGGCGGAAGGCCTTCTCGAAAAAATCGAGCCGTACCGGCACGCGGTGGGTCACTGCTATCGGTGCAAGACTATGATCGAGCCGCTTCTTTCGAAGCAATGGTTCGTAAAGGTGGGTCCGCTGGCGAAAAAAGCTTTGGCAGCGGTTAAGGAAGGGGAGACAAGAATTTATCCTGCTACCTGGGAGAAGGTCTATTTTGAATGGATGACCAATATCAGAGACTGGTGTGTTTCCAGGCAGATCTGGTGGGGGCACAGAATTCCCGCCTGGTACTGTGAGGATTGTGGCGAACTCATCGTCAGAAAGGAGGCGCCGGAGGAATGCCCCGGCTGCCAGAGTCGGAATCTTGCACAGGAAACGGATGTGCTGGATACCTGGTTCAGTTCGGCGCTCTGGCCTTTTTCCACCCTCGGCTGGCCTGATGAAACAGCCGAATTGAAGACCTTTTATCCGACTTCAGTCCTTGTCACCGGTTTTGATATTCTCTTTTTCTGGGTGGCGAGAATGATGATGATGGGGATCCACTTTATGGGTGAAGTGCCGTTTCGGGATGTATATATTCATGCCCTTGTACGGGACGCTGAAGGGAAAAAAATGAGTAAATCAAAGGGGAACGTGATAGATCCCCTTGAAGTCATGGACCGTTTCGGGACAGATGCGTTCCGTTTTACTCTGGCGGCCTTTGCAGCCCAGGGGAGAGACATCAAGCTGTCTGAGGAGAGGATTCTTGGATACCGGCACTTCGTCAACAAGATCTGGAACGCCTCCCGCCTGGTGCTCATGAACCTGGACGCAGATAAGATCGCTGAAAAACAGGAGGCACTCTTTACGCTTCCTGATCGTTGGATCCTGGCACGTATCGGGCAGGTGAGCCGGGAGGTATCCGAGGCACTGGAGGATTACCGGTTTAATGATGCAGCCGGTGCCTGTTACCAGTTTGTGTGGCACGAGTTCTGTGACTGGTACCTTGAAATGGCCAAGCAGGGCCTTTACAGTGAAGACCGGAAGATGAAGCAGAATACGAAGGCAATACTTGCTGATGTGCTCAAGGCAATTCTCAAGCTGCTGCATCCGTTCATCCCTTTTGTTACGGAGGAAGTCTGGCAACTGCTCCCGGGAAACGATGAGAGTATCATGGTCGCCGATTTCCCCGAGGTTTCCACCGAAGGAATAGATGAAAGGGCTATTGCCGACATGGATCTCCTAATGGGGGTCATCACCGGGATTCGAAATATCAGGGGAGAAATGCGAATTCCTCCTGCAACGCTGGTCCACGCGGTTATGGACGTTCCGGACAAGGAGAAAGAACGGGTATTGATGGAAAACGCCGTTCATCTTAATACCCTTGCAAAGGTTGAAGATTTTTCTATCGTGTCCCACGCGCAGAAGCCGGAGGCCTCGGCAACAGCAGTATTTGGAGACATCCAGATCCACGTACTCCTGAAGGGTCTCCTTGATTTCGAAGAGGAGAAAAAGCGGATCAACAAGGAGATAGCCAAACTTGAGAAAGACCTGGGAATCTCCAACCGCAAGCTTGCAAATACAGATTTCCTTGAAAAGGCGCCGCCGCACATTGTTGAAGAGGTCCGGGAAAAGGTCAAAAATTTGACGGGGAAATTGGATAAACTGCACCGGAATCTGGATTTTTTCAGCGGTGCCGAAGGCTGATGACCCTCAAAGAAGGGAATCCCTGATGGGAACTCCGGCTATAGAAATCAAAGACTTATGGTTTGCCTACGACAGGCTCCCTGTCCTGAAAGAAGTGAGTTTTACTTTGCCGCAGGGGGATTTCATGGCCATTATTGGACCGAATGGAGGGGGGAAGACCACCCTTCTCAAGCTCATGCTGGGCCTCTTAGAGCCGCAGAAGGGGACGATACGAATCCTTGGGCAAAAACCGCGTGATGCCAGAAAAAAACTTGGTTACGTGCCCCAGACCACGGATATCAATTTAACCTTTCCCCTTTCAGTATTTGAACTGGCATTGATGGGACGACTTTCCCGATCCCGGTTTGGCAGACGCTACAGTGATGAGGACAAGGAAAAAGTGGCTGCTTTGCTCAAGAAAGTGGGAATGTGGGACTATCGGTTCTGGCCGGTGGGCAAGCTTTCCGGCGGACAAAGGCAGCGGATTTTCATCGCGAGGGCGCTGGCCGTGGAACCGGCCATTCTTTTTCTGGATGAACCCACGGCGAGTGTTGACCGGGAATTCGAGACCGGCCTCTACGAAATCCTTGAAGAATTGAACGAGGAAGTAACCCTGGTGGTAATCACCCACGACGTGGGGGTGGTTTCAAGGTATGTCAAATCAGTTGCCTGCGTTAATCATACCCTCATGTTTCACGAAGAGGGAAAGATCACAAGAGAGATGATTGATATGGCATATAAATGCCCCGTGGATCTGATCGCCCACGGCCTTCCGCACCGTGTTCTGCCCGAACACGAGGGGGAATGATCCATGTGGGAAGCCCTTCATTTTGAGTTTATGCGCAACGCCCTTGCGGCAGGCGTCTTTGTGAGCATTGCCTGCGGGGTGGTGGGCACTCTGGTCGTAGTCAACAGGATGGTTTTCATATCAGGGGGGATCGCCCATGCCGCTTATGGCGGGATCGGCATGGCCCTCTATTTCGGCTTATCACCGCTGGTCGGGGCAGGCGCCTTTTCGGTTGGATCGTCGCTGATCATGGGGGCAGTCAGCCTTAAAAGCAGACATCGCACAGACACCATCATCGGGGTGCTCTGGGCGGTGGGAATGGCGATGGGCGTTATCTTTGTTGATCTTACCCCCGGGTATCACGTTGATCTCATGAGTTATCTCTTCGGGAGCATCCTGGCGGTGCCCAAGTCTGATCTATGGTTCATGTTTCCCCTTGATCTGGTGATTATCCTGGTGGTGCTGTTTTTTTTCAAAGAATTCCAGGCCATTTCGTATGATGATGAATTCGCCCGCGTCAGGGGAATCCCCGTCAATGCGCTGTATCTTCTCCTGTTCTGCATGATTGGTTTTTCCGTAGTCATGATAATCCGCATCGTCGGCCTGATTCTGGTCATAGCGCTTTTGAGTATCCCTCCGTACATCGCGGAAAAGGTTACCGATTCCCTCGGAAAGATGATGGTCCTTTCTTCCCTGTTTGGGATTTTCTTCACCGTGACAGGCCTGTGGATTTCCTATCGCTTCAATCTTACTTCCGGTGCGGCCATTATTCTGGTTGCCGGTGCGGGTTTTTTCCTCACCCTGGCAATTGATCGATTCAGCGGACCAGATCAGCCCCAAAACGCGGAAGCGTAAATGCAGCGCGGTGGATTACAGCAAAAAGAAGGGATTGAACAAGCGTTCAACCCCTTCTCTCCGTCATTTTGCGAGGCCTGTGGGCCGTCACGATATATTGAAAGGTTCCTTAATATTTCATATACTCTTTTGGAGTGTTCGCGGCGATATATTTAACCGCTTCGTAAATACATTTACGAATGGCCTTTTCCATGGGGGTCTTGGCAAAAGCGCCCAAGCCGCCTCCCATGCCGCCGCTGCCGGTCAACACGCCGAGGGAACCGCCCAGGTTCACGTCCTTGGCTTCCCCTTCCACGCGGGTGGCTGCCAGCACTTCGGAGGTGTGGGTGTCAACAATACGGATATCCATGGCCATGCTGGATTTCTTGAAAGCGCCCCGTACGGCGCCGAATATTGCAGTTGCCTTGCCCAGAACACCGCCGCCAAGGCCGCCGCCGCCGCCGGAAGTGCCAGGTTCCCATCCCGTAACAGCGCCCATAATCAGGAGGTCCGCTCCCTTGATACCGCCTTTCTTGATACCGCTCTTGTCCGTATAGCCTGACTTGGTAAGGGACATTTCCTGCTGCAAGGAGGCAAGATTCTGTCTTTCGAGGACACGGTATCTTTTTGTCTGCACCATAGCGGTGGTCAGCATGTCCCTGAGGCCGGTAGTATAGCCTGAATACCTTGATTGCGAAATGCTGATAGCTTTCCCGCCAAACCCTGAGATGGTAGTCGTTGATCCGCTTCCTCCCACCTTCCATTCAAAGTTGGCCACGGCAACTTTCGCCTTTGGACCATTGTACGGGGGCAGTTCCAGTTCTACTCCCCTGTCAACACTGGCTTTGGGTTGAACCTGGCTTTCCATGCACCCGGTGGAAGCAAAAAGAAAAACCGATGAGATGAATGCTGCCGCCATAAACAAGACCTTTTTTCGCATGCTTACCTCCTTCTGATAATTTGTCTAATGTTGGGTTGTTTTTTCCTGAGAAGGTTATGAAATGATTGTCTTCCTGTTACCCCTCTCACCTGATTTTGTCAACCAAAAATGGAAGAGCCCGACAATTTTCATGGGACTGAGATCAATGCAAATCCCATGCCGCAAAAGGGATAAATGCTCTTTTGATTTCCTTTTCCCGAGTCCCTGACCACAAAGCAAAATGGTTGGGAAAAGCAACAATCATGTTGACAGGGAGAGGAGTCTTAGGAAATGATAGAGACGTGATAGGGATTATTGGGGCTCAAGTTGCGGTCGGGGAAGCGGCAGAACAGCAAGGAGAACCGTGCGGGGTCCTGAGGAATTAAGCGAGCTTCTGGAGATGAATATGAAATGGGATGTTTTCAGACCACGGGAAAAGGCCAGGGATGACCCTGTGGCGGAGGCCATTGAGAAAAAGGAAAAGACCATTGAGAAATTCGCCCCCAGAGAATACCGTAGTGAGCGGGAGCGGTTCTACTACAATTACAGGATCATGCCCCTCTACCGGGCAAGATTGCTCACTTTTCTGGAAATAGTGTCAAAAAGGGAACAATTGAAAAAGGATCCATCACTGCTGGCGAGAGATCTCTTCCTGGCTCTCAGAAATTTTTATGATCCAAGGCGAAAGGCGGATCGCGAAGCCATTGCAAAAGATCCCGCTTTCAAGAGGAAGTTTAAAGAAGTTTATCGCTATTTTTATAACCAAGAGAGCCCGCTGTTTGAGGAGATTGCCGAGTGGTTTATAGCTGTTCAAAAATAACTGGTACCTTCGCAAAAGTCGTCACCCCGGCGAAACCTGTCCTCGACCCCGGGGGGTAAGGTCAGTTACAAGTTCTTGAAAGGACTTGTATGAAACTTCATGTCACGAGGGCAAAGTTTTCTCTTCTATCAAGCCGGCCAACGGGCAAGCGGCTAGCTTGGTTCCGGCTTCCGCCGGAATGAGGGAATAGAGCATTTGTCGACTTTTTCGAGAACATCGATAGCCTATTAAGTACATTTTCGAGAATCAAACCGATGTGGCAAAGGAGTGTCCAGTATGTCGAAACACAAGAAAAGTGAAAGGCGGAGGGAGATTGACCGGAGGCGTCGGAGAAGGGAAAAACGGAAGAAAATAAAGGCCCGTGAGGCTGCTCCGGGAAAAGGTCGAGGAAAAGGGTAGCCTGCAGCCGGTTCAGGCAGGGGGCCAGGGCCAGTTTTCCGGCATGGGAGATTCAATGACAACGTCCTGATTCCTTGTGGGGTGACGGCAGATTATTCGCTTTGAAAGGAGTGCGATTGCCCCCTGCGGCAGGGGCTGGGGAGACCCGTACTTGAAATCGCCAAGGATCGGAAACCCCATGGCAGAAAGCTGACACCGGATCTGATGATGCCGGCCGGTGACAAGGATAACTTCCACGAGACTGAAAGGGAAACTGCTCTCAAGTACTCGATAGCGGAGGACGGCCAACTTTGCGGAGGGGTTGTCGGGTGTGGTGACGATCGATTTGTTGCGGATTCTGGCCAGGTAGAGTCTGGATTCCCCTTCAGAAGAGGAGGGCGTGCCGTGCACGACCGCCCAATAGATCTTTTCCACGGTTCGTTCCCTTATTTGGGCTGAAAGGCGAGCAGCAGCCTTTGAGGTCCTTGCAAAGAGTGCTGCACCGGCAACGGGCCTGTCCAGTCGATGCACCAGCCCCAGAAACACGTTGCCCGGTTTATCATACCGCTTCTTGATCCAGGCTTTGGCCCAATCGAGGAGAGAGAGATCGCCAGTCTTGTCCCCCTGGATTAACATTCCAGGCGGCTTGTATACGCCCAGGAGATGGTTGTCTTCATAAAGAATTTTTATGTCGTTATCGAGGTTGACCATCGCTTCAATGCTACCGCAAGAGTGCCGAAATGTCTTCTGATTTTTTCCATAAAAAACCAGTGAAACCGAGCCGCTTATCCATGATCAGGATATTCGAGAGAAGTGGATTCGATTTGAAGAAGGAGAGGTATGACCTTCTCTGGCAGTTCCACCGGCAGGTCCATGAAAAAAGTGATGAACTGGATCTCACTCGAATAAAAAATTTTGAAAGCATGGTGGTCAAACACTATGTGGACTGCGCATACGTGCCGAGACTGATCGAGCTTCCCTCACCGTTGCTTGACATTGGTTCCGGTGCGGGTTTCCCGGGGATTCCCATCAAAATCCTGGCTTCCAAGGTTCACATAATCCTGTCCGAGGGGAGGCAGAAGCGGGCGATATTTCTTGAAGAAGTATGCGAACTGCTGGGGCTGGATGGAATCGAAGTCTACCCCCACAAGATCTCCGGGAGATTTGAAAGGTCCATTGAAGGGGTCATTACCAGGGCCCTGGAAACCATTCCCAAGACTCTTGACCGTGTGGCGGCCCTCCTCCCGGAAGGGGGCAGGGCCATCTTCATGAAGGGACCACACTGCGCGGAAGAGATTGAGGAAGCAGAAAAAAGCTGGCGCACGTTGTTCGAGTTGGAGGAGGATATCTCGTATTCCATTCCGGGCACTTCGCACAGGAGACACCTCGTCGTTTTCAGGAGGAAAAAATATTTCTTGGCGCCAGGTGGGGCCATCTCATCAAATTCGGAAACGGGAAAAAGAAGGAAAGGCCGTTCCGGTTTCAGAATGTGCGGACGGGTCAAAGAGATTGTCAGCCCGAATAACCCCATTTTTAAGAACTTTCTGAAATCATTGAAGACCAGGGGCATCCGGAAACAGGGCCTTGCGCTCCTTTCCGGGCCAAAACAGGTTTGTGAAGTACTTGAAGAATTCAAGGAGGTATGTGCGGGGATCGTTTTTGCTGACCCGGAAACGATTCCGGAGGTGGGGGATTCAGGGGATATTCCGTGCTATCGGCTTCACCCGGATCTTTTCCGCCGACTCGATCTTCATGAGACGGGACAGGCCATACTGGTGGTGAAGGTTCCGGAGTTTCAGAAATGGAGGGATGAGGACTGGCCGGCCGGGTGCACGCTCTTTGTCCCGTTCCAGGACCCGAGAAACGTTGGGGCGGTCATTCGTTCCGCCGCGGCTTTCGGGGTGTCAAGGATCGTTCTCCTGGGGGAAGCGGCGCATCCCTTCCATTATACATCCTTGCGGGCCGCTGGAAGTGCGGTCTGGAGAACCGAAATTTTTGAGGGCCCCCCGATCCGTGAACTCAAGATCACCGGTGTTCCCATGGTGACTCTGTCTCCCCGGGGGAAAGATATCGGTTCTTACAGATTTCCCCGCTCTTTCGGTCTTGTGCCGGGCCTGGAGGGGCCGGGATTGCCTGCAGTGTTGAAAGAGGCCGACTGCCTCGCCATTCCCATGTCCCAGGGAGTGGAATCGCTTAACGCGGCCATGGCCACGGGCATCGCCCTTTACGCCTGGAGA
>Ga0164318_10008188_pt1 | contig 10166 bp, 2 predicted proteins | sample GuaBasSedimGuay9_FD_113734 | JGI IMG/M metagenome (GOLD analysis project Ga0164318, IMG submission 113734) | Subseafloor sediment microbial communities from Guaymas Basin, Gulf of California, Mexico - Guay9, Core 4571-4, 0-3 cm | ecosystem: Environmental > Aquatic > Marine > Hydrothermal vents >...
CCCAATAGATTTATTGTAATTGCAGAAACTTCTGCCGGGATCATAAGGGCACACTGCCCTAACCCCGGCAGACTTATTGAAATACTTACTCCCGGTAGAAAACTAATATTTCAAAAATCAGACAATCCAAACAGGAAGACTCCCTATAGTTTAGTTGCTGCATATTACAAAGATAAAATTATACCTCTAAACTCTGTAATGGCAAACAAAGCTGCTGCAGAGCTTGTTATACCTATATTATTTCCTAATGCAGAGAAAGTTACACCAGAACAGACATTTGGAAAAAGTAGATTTGATTTTCTAATACAGGAAGGTAATGAGAAAACCTATCTTGAAGTAAAATCATGCACCCTGGTGGAAGAAGGAAGGGCAATGTTTCCTGATGCACCAACGACAAGAGGTGCAAGACATATAAATGAGCTGATAACAATTGAAAAAAAAGAACCAAACACTAAAGGAAGAGCACTTTTTATCATAACTCATGAAGATGCGGAAGTTTTTACTCCCAATATGCATACTGATCCCAATTTTGCTTTTACCCTTAAAAAAGCATTAAAAAAAATCCAGGTGGATTTTGCATCAATCAGATGTAATAAAAACGGCATAGCAGAACTTGTAAATTTGAATATTCCTGTAGATATAGAACCTGTTAAATTTGCTGAAGAAGATTCAGGTATCTATATGGCGATTGTAAAACTTGAAAAAAATAAAACTATTACAACAGGAAAACTTAAATATTCTGAATATAAATCCGGATACTATGTATATGCCGGTTCTGCTAAGACAAATTTATTAAAAAGAATTAAACGGCATAAAAATACAAAAAAGAAAACATTTCACTGGCATATAGACTATTTAACTGCAGCTGCTGACAAAGTAAAAACTTTTGCGATTTATACAGACAGTTTTTCTGAATGTGATATTGCCAAAGGGCTTCTAAAAATTGGAGGCAGTGAAATACCAGGCTTTGGTTCCAGTGACTGCAGTTGCTCTTCACATTTATACTATTTTAAAGAAAATCCAGTAAAGAACAGAGCTTTTCTTGATCTGTTACATCATTTCAGGCATAGCTACAGTGACAACAGATTATAAATGCTAATACCATTGATATTATTATACGTTTTAGATCAATATAAAAGTGCCGGCAAATATTCCATTATTTAAGAATAAGTGCTTGCATAAATTCCATTTTACACTACAATGTTTAATATGCGGCGAAAAATACTCGATAATTTACTTATTTGGAAAAATAAAAAAAATAAAAAACCCCTTGTTTTAAATGGTGCCAGACAAACAGGAAAAACATATATTTTAAAATATATGGGAAAAAAATACTTTCCAGAGTACCATTATTTTAACTTTGAAAAACTAGGTAAGCTACATTATATTTTTGATAAAGATCTAATTCCTTCAAGAATACTGGGTGAATTATCACTAATTCAGGAAAGGGTTATTAATAAAGAAGATTTAATTATATTTGATGAAATTCAGAATTGTCCAAATGCCTTAACAAGCCTTAAATATTTTTGTGAAGATTTTCTGGATATGAATATTTGTGCTGCAGGGTCTTTACTTGGAATACAGCTATCTGATAATTCTTTTCCTGTAGGAAAAGTTGAGTTTCTTCATCTATACCCTCTTTCATTTGAAGAATACTTGTGGGCACTGAACACTCCTTTACTTGAAAATGCTTTTTACTCTGCTATTAAAAGTAAAGAAATATCTCTAACAGCACACTCTAAGCTACTTGAAAAATTATATGATTATTTTGTAACAGGAGGAATGCCTGAAGTCATTGCAGAGTTTCTATCTTTAAACCAGATAATGGATCAGCCAGCCTTTGTTAGGATAAGAAAAATTCAAACAGATTTGATTACAATGTATGAAAGTGATTTTGCCAAGCATTCGGGTAATAATAATTCTATGCACATTGTCTCTGTCTTTGAAAACATCCCCCTCCAATTATCTAAAACGAAAGATCTTTCTACTTCCAGATATAGATTTACCGATGTTATTCCAGGTAAAAAAGGATATACCCCACTTCAGGGTCCAATACATTGGCTTAGCAGGGCTTCTCTGATACACAAAACAGGGATTGCCAGCAGATCAGAAATTCCATTAAAATCATTCACTTCAGATAATATTTTTAAGTGTTTTCTTTTTGATATCGGAATTTTAGGAGCTATGCTTCAATTGCCACCATCGGAACTTATTCTTCAGAATTATGGAATTACAAAAGGATACTTTGCAGAAAATTATGTTATCCAGGAACTAACAGCCTCAAACCTATCTGTTGTATCATGGAAAGAACGAAATTCAGAAATTGAATTTCTTAAACAAAGCAGTGATGGGAAAATTGTTCCTATAGAAGTAAAAGCTGGAAACAGAACACAAGCAAAGAGCCTGTCCCAGTATATTCTCAAGTACAATCCAGATACGGCAGTTATTGCTTCAGCTAAACTATTAAAAATTGAGCCAGAAAAAACTATCCAAAATATTCCTCTCTATCTTATTGGAAAAATAGATGAGATATTGGATACATAGTGAACACAGTTACAATAAAAAATAGATCCTTATAAGTCCAAATATAACTACTACCATAATTCCTATAAGAGCACTGTATAACCAGACAGGAAGCTGTTTCCTGTTTTTCCCGGGTTTTATAAGATCAGTTTTCTTGTAACTACTAGTATTTTGAATACCACTATAACCGCACTGGGGACATTTTATCTTAAAAAGAGGGGCCTCTCCTGTAAAACCACAGGAGGGACAACGAACAGAAGAAAACTCCTGCCCACATCCAGGACAAATATCAAGACTGGAAGAAACATTCTGCCCACAATTTTCACAGTAAAAATAAGGAGTGCTCAACAGATCTACTTCCTTCTTATTCCAAGAATTGTAAGGTCATCAAACTGTTCATCTTCCTTTATATGGGTAAAAGTAATATACTCATCACCTTCAGCTCTTTCTATAGGACTATGAAAGTAGCGGTCAAACTGAACAAAATGCTGTTCCATAAACTCCATAATTTTCCCATCTACACTAATTCTATCTCCAGTTCCTGCACCAGTATAAGGATAAAATCTATATATTCTTTCTATTGCCAGTAGTGCGAATATGGCTTCACCAAAAGTACCTTCACAAGTAGAAAAATCAAAATTAAATTTCTCATCAGCATATTCATTGTGGAATTTATACAGCTCAAATTTACCTTTATTGATTACAGCCTCAATAATATCATGCATTCGGGGAACACCAAATTCCTCAAAATCCTCCCCTTTTGAATGAGTATAATGCTTGTCCTTATTATTCTTATCATGTTCGTCATCCTGGCACTGAATAATATTTGATTCAGAATCCCTAAAATGACGCTGAGCCTCTTCTATACCATCAGTAAAAAGAAAGAAAATATCTCCAGGATCCATTTGATAGTGTATTTCCTGGAAACCCGCCGTCATCTCTACCATATCATTAGGAAAAACTCCTGCAGCCGGAGCTTCAGGTATTATTTTTATCTCCATTTTTTCTTTATTTTTTTTGTATATATGAATTAGATTATCACCTGCATTACAGAAAATTGTTTCTCCGGTAATTGTATCTACATATACAATTATAAATGCAGCAAATCGCCCTTTGAAGCCCATAGATTCGACAAGTTCATTAATTGAATAAACAAGTTTAGCAATTTTAGGAACATCAGGTTTAATTTTTCTCCCGGCACTTTTTCGTTTTTCATTAATGTGCATCCATTCATTAAAATATGAATGGAAAAGGGTTGCAACAGACGCCATTATAAGAGAAGCAGACACACCCTTACCGGATATATCACATTTAATTACAGCAAACCTGTCTTTATCTATTTCAATAAAATCAAAATAGTCACCAGAAACCCCCTTAGCTCCTTCATAGTACCCCAAAAATTCAACATGATCAGTTTCTTTTTTGGCTATTGCTGTTTTAAACCCACCTGCATTCTTTTCAAGAGGAAGATACTGCTTCTGAACATCTTTTCCAACTTTCAACTCTTCATTAGCCTGGGCAGCTTTATACAGCCCTTTGCTCATCTGATTAACGGCCCCAGCCAAACGGGAAATCTCGTCGTGAGTTTTTACATTTACACTAAAATTTTTAAGATCAAGATGATCTTCTGTATCTCTAATTTCCTCCACTTTCTTTAATAGATGATTAATTGGACTAATAATAAATGCCGCAAGAATCAATGCTCCAATTATTCCAAGCCCCATGGCAATGAGAGCTATTATTACAGTTCGTTTTATAAGAGCTGATGTCGAAGTATGGATTTCACTGATTATTTCCTCTGTTGATATTCTTAATCGTACCGTTCCCTGATAAAATTTCTCGTTATTACCTCTTTGCTGGTAAACAATAGGTCTATAAAAAGTATACTCACCCTCTATTTTTTCCGGATCAAACTCAGGAACAGAGCCAAAGATACTTCCAATTGTTGTAAGTTTAATTTCTATTTCTTCACTTATCATAGAAATTTCATCCTGCATCTTTCTAATTTCTTCTATATCCTCTTCTGTTCTTGCCTTCCTGGAAAGTTCAGAAGCTATCCCCTGAAGACGTGTAAGTTCCTGAGAGAGTACTCCTACCGATTGGGTTCCTTCAGAATTTATCTTTTCAGCAAGTTCTAAAATTATCCCGGTAAGATCATCATCCATGGTTAAAGAACCTTCAGAAAATCGGTTCCCACCAGGAAGACCGGCAATTATATCTTCATCATTATTAAAACCTGTAAGATCAACTTTATCTCTAATATCTCTGTCATTTGTTACCCACAGATATTCCGCATCATTTTTATCAGTAGAGCTTATCCCAGGGCCGGTTATTGTTAAAAAACGTGCTGAACTCATAGAATCTATCTGAGAAGGTAAACGTTTAAGTTCCAGAGTATTGTTCTCCTGAAGATATTTACCTGCTGAAGTATTTACGCTGCTTATTAGTACCTCAGTTGTTTGCAAAAGACCATCAGTTAAATTTTTCTGCTGAGTTGAAATCATAAAAATACCCAGTGAATAGGAAACCATCAAAACAACAAACAGTACAAGAGAAGTTACAAGTAATGCAAATTTAAATCTTAACCCCATTCCACGCTTTTGCATATTCCTAATCCTTTCTAACCTCTTTTCCGAGGGTAATGTTGTATTATTCATTAACGCACTTACTTCCAGCTTTATTATTGTACTCTCTCTAATAAGGGATACAATACGAAACCCGGCAAAAATAATCATAATAGTAAGTAAAACCATTACAATTCCAAAGAAAATTCTATTAACAGATAGTGTTAATAATTTTTTTAGAATAATATTTGTATTTTTTTCATCATCCAGAATACTGAAATTGCCAAATTTTACAGTACCTGTTGATTCAAACGCAAGTTTTTCTTTATTAAAAACCAAACCTCTTGATGGATGTATCAATCCAATATAATAGGAACCTTCATCAATATCACTTATGGTCAAACCGGTAATTTTTCTATCTGAAATAACATTAAAATAACCAGTTTCCGGTTCATAAACATAATCATAGGGTTCAAGTTTATCTCTATCCAAAATAATTGTAGAGATATCTCCTCCTACAGAAAATCCACGACCAAGAATACTCATGGTAATAATACCAAGATCATCCTGCCTGGCGGAGAGACTTGTAATATAGGTGACTGGAATATATTTATTAAGTTTTATATATATTGTTTCAGCTTCACCCTTGTTTCCAACTGTATCAAACGAATTTACAGTAAACGCCCAAAGACCATTATCCTGATTATAAATACTGTAACTCAACCTATTATTTAAAGGTCTGTTAGGTGTCTCCAAAATATCAAAATCTAATAAATCCCCATCATAACCAGAATTAGCAAGGTACTGGATTCTATAGCTGTAACCGGCAGCAGCTTCTCCAACAGGTGGATCCCAGAGAAAAGTACTTGTATTTGATAAAAGAAACCCATCTTCATCCAGTTCAATTTCATTAAAAGTAACTTTGCCGGGAGGAGTCGTATCTCTCGAAAATTTAGAGGTGGAAGTTTCGGACCAATTACCTGCATAATCAACAGCCCTAACATGAATAAACCAATCACCATCTCTATTGACAGTAAAACTATTTCGTCTGTCATCCCTGCGCCTGACCATTATTGTTCGGGGTGATGTACCATTTTCATTTCTATCAAGAGAATAACTAAATCCTGCAATACCAGAGGAGTCGGTCGGAAGATTCCATGTTACAGTGTATGTGTCCTGACTTAATGGCAGGGATCTATAATTTACAGGATAAATATCTATATTTGGAACTGTTTTATCAGGAGAAAGAATAGTTAGTCCGGAATCACCTTCTGTATCACTCTGCCAAACAATATTCATCTCATTGTTTAAAGAGATAAATCTGCAAAAATTACTAAGGCCTCCACCAGTCTGACCGGGAATATCAATACCCTTCCACTCGTTGTTTTCTTTTCCAGCAAGAACTACCTGACCAATATTATTATACCATAGAGCTATAGCTTTTCCTTTTTCAAAATATATCTGAGGATTATTTACAGGATTAGTGTTAATTGAATCGCCATAAATCTGTTCCACATTAGTTAAACGGGGCCCCAAAACATCAAGCTTTCCATAATATGAAGATGAAAGTCCATTGCCAAGCTTTCGCTCCCAGGAAAGATAAATTTCTCCACTATTTTCACGTAAAAATACTCTTTGATTATCAAAATCTACAGATTTATTGGAGTCTTCTGAAATATCTGTTATCCAGGAGGGAGATGACCAGGTACGACCACTATCTCGACTGGAGATGTAGTATAATTGGTAAAATCTACTATTTGATGGAGATGCCTGAAAAACTACATGTTCCTTCCCTTCTGAAGAAACAAGATAAGGCAGATATACATTTGATAAATCAAAGGTCGAAAGGAGAGGTAAATATTCTGACCATGATAGTCCATTAGAAGAAATTGAATAGGTTATTCCAAGAAAACTTTCCTGATTAAACGATGAGGGATCTCCTGGCAGAGGCTGGGTGACAAAGAGGATAAATTTATCATCTTCTGTAATAAATAACTTAGGAGCAACAGTTGTAATACCTCCACCCCCAGGGGTAGATGTCAGAGTAAAAGATTTCCCCTTATCTTTGGAAGAATATAAAAGAATACCCTTTTCTGAGTTTGTTATTGCTACATATATTACACCTTTACTATTTACGGCCAAAGAAGAAACTGAAACTTTGTCACCAGTAAATGGGAAAGGACCTAAAACCGCTTCATGACGAGTCCACTCTAAATTACCACTCTTAACCATTAACGAGATACTAAACTCACTGGCATCTCCAGATTGATCATTAAATTCCTGCCATAAAACAACACTCATATTGGAATTGGATGAAGTAAGAGGAAACCAGACATTTCTGTTAATAAGAATCTCCGGATTTTCCCAATAAATATCTTCTGCTATAAGACCAGGGACAAGTCCTAAAAATAACAAACCTGTAATTAGAAAATATAGTTTAATAAAAGAAAATTGTTTTATCAAAGTCTTGCTTCTACCTTTGTTTTAAGATCGTTTAGTTTAGAGCTTTTTCTATTATTGGAATTTACCCATAATTGATTGATTATTATATTAGCTTCTAAATACCTGCCTTCAATATAAAGGGACTCAGCATATCTAAGCTGCTGGGTGTCTGAGCTTGACATAGAAACCTGACTTATTCCACCTGTACTTGTTCTTATTTTATCCATAAGTACTGCTGCTGCATCAAAATCACTGTTAATCTGTATTGCTTCTTCCAAATATGCAAGAGCGATAGGGAACTGAGCTCTATTATCAGCATTAACAATGGAATTTGCCTGATTGTACAATTGAGTTGCCCGTTTTATATCCACCTGAGCCGGAGGAGGAATAATTCTTCCTGCAGAAACTCCTGAACGATATACTGCAGTTTTTATTCCTGGATAATTGGGATTAATTTCGTACAATGCAAGAAGATCATCATCTGCAGTTTTAGGATCATCATTTGTATTTTTTACTGCTGTATCATACATAGATTTGAAAAAATTATTAAATGCATCCTCTTGGGTATATTCAAGAATTTGGAGGTACATTACACTTGCCTTAAAATTTCGGGGAAATGGTGTTTTTACTAACTCTATATTTTTTATGGCCTCATTAAAGTGAATATTCGCCTGGTCTTTATTACCGGATTTCAGAATAGTTTTTCCTTTATCAAATTCTTCCTGTACAAGATTTAATATAGATATAATATCATTATAAAGGGGATCTGTAAGGGCAATTTCCCTTCCACTAGTGGCCTCAAGAGCTCTTTTAATTTTAATAAGCCAGTTTGCTATCTCAGGATTAACTACATCATTTGTAACTTTGTATCTTTCTTCTGCCTTCTGAAAAGATTGCTCTGCTTTAATAAATTCCTGAAGATTATAAAAATCTTTTCCTCGTGTAATAAGTGTTCTAACCTCTCTAATTATTTGATTATTCAAAGAAATTGTAATATCAGAATCCAGTTTTGCAAGTTCAACAGTAAGTAAATTTCGCACTTTTTCATCTTCTCTAAATCCCAGAGATTTAAGAAACAGTGATTCTGCTTCATAATATTTTTTTCTTGCTCCATCAAAATCTTCTCTGTAGAATTTTGAATAAGATTCATCAAGACGTAAATTACCTAAGCTTAAAGCATCATCTGCTTCAATATTTAATAGGTCTGCTTTTTTGAGAAGAATATTTATCTCCTTCTTTTTTTCTACAATAGTATTTTTTAAACCTGTAATTAAATTTAACTGACTTATAATTGGAGTCATAACTTTTATTGTACTTTTTTTATCATCTACACTGCCTGCAATAGTATCCAGATTTGTATCGGTTAGATCCAGTTTTTTTAATGTTTCCAAAAGAAGTTCTGTAGCTGTGTCCGGTCGTTTTACAACCAGTGTAAGGCCATTAATAAGGGCATCCACTCCTTCAATAAAATTTGATGCACTTAAAATACTTTCTGTTGATGATTCAATTACTAATTGTTCCGGTTCTATTTTAATTCCCAGTATTCGTTCTTCAGCTCTAACTTCAACCGTAAAAATATTATTTTCCAGTTGTTTCATATTCCCCTGAAGCTCATCCAAAGCTTCTGTCATTTTAGAAAGATTAAGAGTAGTATTTTTACTAATAAATTGTTTATTTTCAGAAATTATTTTACTATTACTGCTTTCCAATAAAGAAAGATTTATAGTATTCAGTTGACTTATTGAATTGTCAATAACATCTACACTTCCAGCAGATTCTATAGTTTTAACAATTCCATTTATATTCTCTGCAAATAAAGACATATTTGTGTAAATAGGAGCTGTATTAAATGCAGTCTGTGCAAATACGAAATGTGGAAGTTCAGTGGTAACATAATCCATACCATTATCTTTTAATTCAAGATTATTATCTAAATAAAGTTTATCACCTCTAAGTTTTAGAACATCTGCAACAACTACTGAAAGTTTTGAAATATCAGAAAAAACATCCCGGGATTCCTGGAAAGAGGAATTTTCAAACAAATCAACTGCTGTTCTGTATTTTTCATCAAGTGTTGAAATTAATATATTAGAAATTTCATTTTGATTTTCATCCCATATAATACTAATTACCCCTGCAATACCTTCCTGGAAGGCTGAACCAGAACGACCTACAGTTAATACTTTTTTTAGTGAAATATAAGGAATATCAGACTCGTCTTCTCTTTGAAGTGAATCTTTCAATATATCCAGTTTTGCAGCATAGGATTTTAATATTCTCCATTTAGCTCCTGTTTCCAGCATAATCTTAGAATAATTTAAATATCCACTTTCTATTTCTGAAATATTACCACTTTGAATAATATTTAAATAAATTTTTGATGAATTAAGAACTGTACTGTATAGATCTAAAAAAGCTCTTGCAGTAGTTAATATTATTTCCTGATAATTTAAAACCTGATCTGTTGCAATATTCCCGTAGTTTTTTTCTACAAACAGATCTTTGTGCAATTCGAATCCTTCAAAATAGGTCTTAATGGCTTCTGGATACTCTTTGTTACTAATATGATTTTCAGCAATTTTCATTATATTTGCATAAGTTCTATCATCTACAGCAAACACAATTGATTTTTTTGCC
>Ga0164318_10008189_pt1 | contig 10166 bp, 11 predicted proteins | sample GuaBasSedimGuay9_FD_113734 | JGI IMG/M metagenome (GOLD analysis project Ga0164318, IMG submission 113734) | Subseafloor sediment microbial communities from Guaymas Basin, Gulf of California, Mexico - Guay9, Core 4571-4, 0-3 cm | ecosystem: Environmental > Aquatic > Marine > Hydrothermal vents...
CAGGAAACGGGCCATGCCGCAGCTGGGACCCAGTTTTTCTGAAATCTGGCCGGGAATACAGGACAAGTTCAAGGATATTGGTAGGCAGAAGTGAAAAAAGGAAGTAGAAAATTTATCCTTTCAAAGCTCAAAAGCGCACCTACGGGCAAGAAGGTAAGTCCTCTGCGCACCCTGGGCGATGCACCCAGCAAGCCCTCCTGGCTCAATGCGGAGGCCCACATCGGAAGCCTAAAAAGGATCGCAAAAGATCTATTGGTTGACCTGGAGATTTCTCGCGACCACCAAGACACCCAGTATTTCCTTAATAGTATTATTCAAAGGCATGGCATAAAATCCTGCCTCGCCTGGCACCATCCGCTCATAAAATCAGCCGGAATCCCCGAGATGCTGGTTTCAAAAGGAATTACTTTTCGAGACACATTCCGCAGCCACGAGGATTTCAAGGGTTATTGTGCTGAAGCAGACCTAGGCATTACCGCAGCCGATGCTTTAATCATGGAATCAGGCACTCTGGTTACACGGGCAAAGAGGGGCTGGGAAAGGGGGACGTCTCTGTTGCCCCCAGTTCATCTTGTACTTGTTGACGCCGCAAGAGTCCTTTCCCGTATAACCGACCTTCCCGCCGTGCTGACTCAATGGTTCACCGCTGGGAGTAATTCACCAAGCGCCATCCATCTAATCAGTGGCCCCAGCAAGACGGCAGACATTGAATTTACCCTTGTCCTTGGTGTTCACGGCCCCAAGGCTGTATATATTTTGGCTATGGTTCGCTAAGCTACCTTTCCAACCCGGTTCGTCCCACTATTACCTTGCTTGACATCTAATAAAGCTGATGCGAAAATTAAAATAATAGTTCACTCCTGGCAAGCTCCCCTATAACCTCCTAAACACAGGAGACAAAGAGGTGGCCTCAAACGACCTGGGCTCTCCGCGAGCCCATAGATTGCACAGTAAAGAGCTCCTCCGCCTTTTCATTCAATACACACCTGTTGCTGTGGCTCTCTTTGACAAGGAGATGCGATACCTTGCTTACAGTAAACGCTGGATAACAGACTTTGCACTTGAGGAAGATGATCTCGTTGGGCGCTCTCACTACGAAGTTTTTCCCGAGATTCCTCCCCATTGGAAAGAGGAACATCGCCGATGCCTGGCCGGGGAAACAATAAAAAAGGCCGAAGAGCCCTTTCCCAGAAAGGATGGGTCCACGGACTGGGTAAGACGCGAACTTCACCCGTGGTACGACCTGGAAGGACGGGTGGGCGGACTCATAATGTTTGCGGAGGTGGTCACCGAGCGGAGAAAGGAACGGGAGGCACTAAAGAAAAGCGAAGAAAAATTCTCAAAGCTTTTTCAAGCCAACCCCCACGGTATAACACTAAGCACCCTTGAGGAAGGCAGGTATATTGAGGTAAACGAAGCCTTTTTGCAGCAAATTGGCTGGCAGAAGCATGAGGTTATCGGTAAAACCTCCATGGACATAGGGCTATGGGCCAATCCCCAGGACAGGGAAACCGCCAAAAGAATAATAAAAGAAAGGGGTTTTCTCAGGAATTTCCACGTTAACTTCCGTCGGAAAAACGGAGAGGTGTATCCTTGTGAATGGTCCTGTGAGGTTATCTCTTTGGATGGGGAAAAATGCATACTCTCTGTGGTTACCGACATCAGTGAAAGGATCAAAATTGAACAGGCATTAAGGGAATCAGAAGAAAAGTACCGGATCATCGTGGAAAACGCCAACGACGCGATCTTCATTGCACAGGACGGGGTGGTGAAATTTCCTAATCCAAGAACACTGGAATTGGTTAACGTATCAAGAGAGGAGCTGGAAAAAACCAACTTCATTGAGTTTATTCATCCCGACGACCGCCAGAGAGTACTGCAGAATTATGAAAAAAGGCTTAGAGGGGAAAAACTTCCCAGTACCTATACCTTTAGAGTCATAAGAGATCCCGATGAAGTCCGAACGGTTGAGATCAGCGCTGTGCTCACGCAATGGGACGGGAGGCCTGCGACCCTGAATTTCCTGAGAGACATTACTGAGCAGAAACAACTGGAAGCACAACTCCACCGCGCCCAGAGGATGGAGGCAATAGGTACACTGGCAGGGGGTATAGCACATGACTTTAACAATCTACTTATGGGCATCCAAGGGAATGCTTCACTCATACTCATGGACCTCAAGCCGGACGATCCCCTTGCCGATCGCGTTAGGGACATCCAGGAGTCAGTAAGAAGGGGTGCAGAACTCACAAGGCAACTCCTAGGGTTTGCACGCGGCGGCAAGTACCATGTTGAGCCCACTGACATAAACAGGCTTACAAAGCAGACATGCGATCTTTTTGCCAGAACCAAGAAAGAAATCAAGGTATACGAAAAATACCAGAAAGACCTGTGGACCACCGACGTGGATCGGACTCAGATCGAACAGGTTCTCCTCAACATATTTGTGAACGCCTGGCAGGCCATGCCTGGCGGAGGCGAGCTTTTTGTGGAAACTGAAAATGTCAACCTTACAGAGAACTACGTAAAAGGCCACGAGGCCCTGCCCGGCAGATACGTGAAGATTTCCATAACCGATACAGGCGTGGGAATGGACGAGTCTGTAATGGAACGCATATTTGACCCTTTTTTCACCACCAAGGAATTGGGGAGAGGAACGGGTCTTGGACTCGCCTCGGCTTACGGTATCATTAAGAGCCATGGTGGCCTAATCACTGTTTACAGTGAAAAAGGCAAAGGGAGCACATTCAACATTTATCTTCCCGCCTCCGGGTCGCAAGTGGTGCAGGACTCAACCACTGCCGCCTCTCAGCTCCAGATGGGCTCTGAGACGGTGCTCATAGTGGACGATGAGGAGACTGTCTTAAAGGTAGGCGCAAGAATGCTGGAGCAACTGGGCTACAGGGTCTACAAGGCCCAGAGCGGCAAGCAAGCACTTGAGGTGTTCAGGGAACACAAGGAACAAATAAAGTTGGTAATCTTGGACATGATAATGCCCGGGATGGGCGGGGCGGAGGTGTTTAGCACCATTAAGTCCGAGAAGCCTGATATAAAAGTTCTTTTGTCAAGTGGTTACAGTATGAATGGGCAGGCACAGGAGATATTAAGGCGCGGATGCGATGGATTCATTCAAAAACCTGTTGATTTAAGTAAGTTATCTAATATAGTCAGAGAAATACTTGATGCTAAAAGGCTATAGCCGTCTTTATTGCTTGGTATCTGTCCTTCTGTAGACTCACCTCAATCATTTCCTGGTATTCATCAATGGCAAACTTATGGGTCAGCATGTCCTCAACCCTTGTATCGCCCCTCCCCATCATCTCCAACGCCATTTCAAAGGCATGCCTCTTTGTCCCTTGGCTTTCATTATAGCCATAGGCATACGCCCCCTTTATATTCTGTATCTTTAACCACAAAGGAGTGAGATCAAGCCTTGCGTCTTTACCGATACCCAATACCACTATGGTGCCCATGGCCTTGGTAACCCTCAAGGCCGAATTTAGGGTCCGCCGGTGCGCCACCACATCAAAGACCTTGTCAAAACCGCCCATGAGAATCCTTTCCCCAATCAGGGGCTTATAGGCGCGTCCGCCGGTGATCTCCTGGGCCTTTTCAATTATGCCTCCGTTGATGACCCGGTCGGCTCCTGCCTTTCTCACATAATCCGCATGAAAGGCAGAAGGTTCGGCAACAGTAATGTCACAATTAACACCCAATCCCCTCATGACCTTAACAACGAGGGTGCCTATCACCCCACCACCTCCCTTTCAGGCCTTGCCAGTTTTGCCGCAATACCATAGGGTATCCCGGTCCCCAGGCAACCAAATAACCCCCCTGCCGAAGCAACCACCCCGGCCTTCTGTGAAGACTGAAAGCCCACAAGTCCGAAGTAAGTAGTGTCTCCACCGTCTACCACATACAGCGCGTCCTTTCCCACCGCCTCCTGGATACGTGCCACAAGCCTTGCCGGGTGAATGGGATGAGAGGGTTTTTCCCTCTGTTCGAACTCGCTTACCATGAATGACCTCGCCGCACCACGGAGGTCATTTATCCACCCCTGATGCTCACCCTTCTCCACAAGTTGAACAAGCTCAGCAAGGGTTGTCCCCATATCTCCCACAAGCCCCACGTCCGAGCGCCTGTTTCTGTCTATCTCGTGGGGGTCAATATCGATTCTCACAACCTTTGCGTCAGGAAATAGCTCTCCGAACTGCAGCGACCAGTTAAACCTAATGCCCGCAGCAATAACCACGTCTGCTTGAGAAAGCCCCATCATCAATCCTGTTAGACCCGTGTCTGCTATGGATAGAGGATGGCCGTCTGGAATCGCTATTTATTTTTGGGAAAGAAAGTTGCCGTAAAGTTCCCTGGCACAGTCGGGGCATATGCTATGGCTGAACTCGGCCTCGGAATGCTGGCTGATATATTCCTCAATTTGGCTCCAGTAGCCCTTGTCGTCCCTGATCTTCTTGCACCTTGCGCATATGGGAAGCAAGCCTCTCAGCGTCTTGATCTGCGCAATAGCCTGCCTCAGTTCAACAACCTTTTCCTGTAGCTTCCTGTTGATCCCTGAAACCTTTTCCTTTTCTTTTCCAAGTAGGAACTGGAAGTAAAAAGTTTTTCTGATGTAGTACTCTATTGAATAAGAGGCAATCATTCCCACCAGGTTTGCGGTGATAAAAAAGAAATTATTGCTGATCAATATGTGCAACGGGACCATTAGGACCCACAGGGCGACCACCTCGTAAAGCACGACTATACCCCAGCAAGTGACCGATATCATTATGAAGCGGGTCCTAAATACAGTATAACCATACATGAATACCAGGATTAGGCCGGCATAGTATAGCAGGTTGGCCGGCCTGGGTGCCACAACGATCATGATTATGATTCCCACGCCTGCCATAGCAATGATGGTGAGCAAGGAGGCCTGCCAGTATCTTTGATATCTCCTGGAATAGGAGAATCCGAAGACGAAGAAGACAACAGGGCAGACCACAGCGTAACGGATCAGCCATGCTATGTACTTGAGGTGAGGGAACAATATGGCGTCAAGGATGCCGAACAGGGCGTAAAAAACACCCCCCAAAAACACTGTTATACGCGTGAGCTGTAGGGCATTCTCAAAGTAGGACTGCAGGAAGTCTTTCTCCAGCGCGGCGTCCTTGCCTGTAAAACGCAGGGTAATTCGGCTGTACTCCATGAATATCCCGGGACTTAAACCCTTTAAGGGTTGAAAAGATTGTTCATGACCAGTAGATTCATTTATAAATCGGACTTTTTCTCAAATATATAAAAGATTATGTTACCCAGACTGGTCACCCTCGTATCAATCCTAATACTTGTTTTTAATTCTCCTGCCCTTGCCAGGCTTATAAAGATTGCCACGTATAATGTGCAAAACCTCTTTGACCTGGTCAGACAGGGGACCGAATACCAGGAATACATACCTAACAATAATTTTTCGTGGAACAGGGATACCTACGAAGTCAAGTACAGGAACATAGCAAGGGTCATAGCAGATATGTCTGCAGATATCGTTGCCTTGCAGGAAGTAGAATCAAAGAGGGCGCTGGATTCCCTGCGAAACCAAGTCAGGGCAAGGGGTCTTTACTACCCATACCTGGACATTGCTGAGTCCAGGCCCACAGCAGTGAAATGCGCCATACTCTCCAAATTCCCCATAACCTGGAGGAAAGAGATAAGAGTCCCCATTGCCGGGGCGAGGAATATACTGGCCGTAAAGCTCCAGGTGGACCACAAGGTCTTGCTGATTTACGTGAACCACTGGAAATCAAAGCGCTCACCAGAAAGCCAGAGAATCGCCTGCGCAAGGGCTTTGCGTAAAGCTGTGGATCGGCTCCCACGGGCAACCGATTACATCCTGCTCGGGGACTTCAATTCCAATTACAACGAATGTTACACCCTGGTGAACCACCCGGAACTCAACGACACCAATGGAATAACAGGTATCAATCATATCTTGTTAACAATCAAGGATGGCCGAATGACCACGGAGCATGATTTACTGACTGATCCTTCAGGCAAGTACCTTTACAACCTGTGGCTCGAGCTTCCCCCACACCGGAGGTGGTCTTACAACCTTTTCGGGCGCAAGGGAACACCCGACAGCATCATTATACCCTCTTCTCTCTACGATAACCGTGGCATCTCTTATGTTGACAATTCTTTTGGCAAATTTGCCCCAACGTATCTTTTCAGACACCACGCCATATTTCAGTGGCAGAGAGCACAACATGGAAAAGGCAGGCACCTTGGTCGGGGTTATTCAGACCATCTTCCTATTTTTGCGTGGTTTTCTACTACTCCGGGCTGATAAGCCCCAGCCTAAGGGTATTCAATCCGATAACTGTGCCGCGCTGACGCAACATTGCCGGGTCTCCACCCATGGTCCACGAATAGGTCTTTTCCACACCTTCCCCTGCTGCAGCAACCAGGCCGTCCAAAAGACACCCATCGCCCTGTTTTCTTACAAACCCAACCACAGCAAGCCCCACCCCCCGTTCATACCATGTGGCAAGGCTCTGGGCCACAGAGGTGACCTGATCAATGCTGGGAGGGTTTTCAACACCAGGAAAGCGCCGGGCGAGATCGGTGTATTCCCTGAATACCACGGACTCCCTCACAGCCGATTCTCCGGCCACAAGCAGTCTCTCGGCTATTTTCCCGCAAGTGAAGGTCTCCAGGACGGTGGCACTCAGTCCCCTGTCCCTGAGTAGGCGGTTCACCACTCCTTCCAGTGTCTCCTGATCCGCCCCAAAAATCTTGTTTCCGAGCCGGGCCCTAATCTCCTGCTCAACAGGCTCGATGAGACGAAGGGCATCTCCTTCATCCCTCGCCTCGGCAGTTATCCGGATCTTGATTTCTCCTGGTGAAGCAAGCAGGCCAATATTAGGGTTTTGATACTTCCGGATTATGTCGCCAATAAGGGTATCAACCTTGCTTTCCCCTATGCCGGCCGCCTTCAGCACACGGTAGGTCACGATACTCTTTTCAAGGGCAAATCGATTCCTTATCCATTCGGCCACCTTATTATTCCACAGGTACTTCAGCTCCCTAGGCACACCGGGCAGGCAGATAACCGGCTTTCCATCCACCTCCTTCACAAAACCCGGGGCAGTACCTACCGGGTTGTCTATGGCCTGTGCCCCCTCTGGTATGTATGCCTGCTTTTTGTTTGAATCGGGCATACGGTATCCATATCGGCTGAATATCTCTTCTATTTGGTCCATGAGATCTTTCTTAAACACAAGCCGGACCCCAGAGACCTTTGCAACGGCCTCTCTCGTAAGATCGTCTTCCGTAGGACCCAAGCCCCCGGTGGTGATGACAAGATTGGAGCGGTCAAGTGCGGTGCGCAGAGCCATCAGCATGTCTTCAAACGAGTCTCCCACAGAGGTTCGAAACCGGACGTCAACCCCTATCTTTGCCAGCTCTGCCGCCAAAAAGGTGCTGTTGGTGTCCTGGATTTGCCCCAACAGCAACTCACTACCGATGGTGATAATTTCGCATACTGGAAGTGAAATGGGTGAGATCAATACAGGTAGCTTCTCCTCTTTCTTTGCTGTCTCCCTATGATGATGCCGATAAGCAGCCCGCACAGCAGTACCAGGGCACCGAGAGCAAACCATTTCTTCTTTTCCGAATACCTATACTGGTTATTTTCCCTGGTCAGCCTCTCGATCTCTGATTGGCTCTTTTCCATTTCTTGCTTTAGCACGGCGTATTTCTCTTTAAGCTTCAGGTAGTCCGCGGCGCCCTGGCGCAGGCTTTTATACCGGCTGGACACATCTTTGAAGGCCTTGGTGGTATCGTCCAGTTGCTTTTTTAGGTCAGAATTTTCCTGCTTAAGTTCCAGTAAATTTTTTTGGATCTGGTTCAATTTATCTTTCAACCTCAGGTTTTCTGCCCGCAGTGTCTTGGCCTGTTTTTTCCATGGAAGTCTTTCCACCAGGTAGCGGCTGAGGACCCAACCCTCAGGTGGAGGCTCGCCTTTCCCCAAAACCTTTACATGCGACCAGTCTCCCTCTGTTTCCATGACTTCAAGCGGTTGACCTGAAGGAAGAAGGCTGACGATTTTGTTTTCGGTGCTAGGCCCGGTTCTAAGGGTAATCTTGAAAGAGTCCGTAACGTATGCAGTGGCTCCAAAGGATGGTGTCCAAAAGGCCACAATGCACAGGAACACCCCCAATCCCAGCAGCGCTTTTTTCATAATCTGGCCGTCCTTTCCGCTTTGTTAATATTATGCCCGCCCCTTGTGCAACAAGCAATACGGTGGATAAACAAAGCACCAGTGATAGAGTGATAAAATCACCGGCTGTACCTACCCATCAGCTCGCCTTTGGCCAAGATATGACCCTCCATTGCATCCAGCAGTTGACTCTTGGTCACACCGGGTTTCAGGTCCAAAGTGGTATCCAGGGCATATATCTTGAAAAAATATCTGTGCGTTCCGCCCGGCGGACAGGGCCCTCCGTAACCGTAGTTCCGAAAGTCATTGATACCGTGGACCGCGCCGTTGTCGAGGTTCGGCTGGGAGGGAATCTTTTCCGGCAGCTCCGTTACATCGGGTGGGATGTTGAACAAGACCCAATGAACCCACGTACCCATGGGCGCATCGGGATCATCACATATCAACGCCAGGGACTTGGCCCCATCGGGTACTCCCTCCCAACGAAGAGGGGGAGAGACATCCTCTCCGTCACAAGTATACTTAACAGGTATGTTTGCCCCATTTTCAAATGCTGTACTAGTGATCTTTATCTCCATGCTTTCCCCTCCTTTCACAACGCTCAAGGGATACAGGGAAAATAGCGCGACCGTCAATATTCCAAGCAAGAGAGGCCCTCCCAAGATTTGCCCTTTACACATGACGCTCACCTACCCTTCTTACGCCTTTTAACCGTGGGGGCGCTATTTGTCAACTGCCCCCTTTATTTTCCTGAGCACTCTTATATCAGTGATGATGGTCGTGGGATACTGCCCGGCATGGTCCTTTTCAAGGTATTTAACCATGTCCCATATGGTATTCAACGCACCCGCCACGCCTACAAGTGCCTCCATTTCCACCCCGGTCCGGGCCCTTGCCTTAACATAACACTTGACCTCCACCATTTCGCCGGTGATTTCAAAAGTGAGCTTAACCGTGTCCAGCGGGATCTGATGGCAGTGGGGAATCAACAGGTGGGTCTGCTTCGCAGCGTTCATCCCAGCGATTTCCGCCACCAGAAACGGATCTCCCTTCTTGATATTGCCTTTTCTTACTTCCTCAATGGTGGACGGCGATAAGCGGATTCTACCTGCTGCTTCGGCCTCCCGCAATATTACCGGCTTCTCTGATACATCAACCATGCCCATCTCAAGAATTCTCCAATCGCAGTTCCCTCTTTTTTGTCGCTTCTTTCTTAATCCTGTCAACCGCCTTAATGAGCGCTGGGAATACGTGCTCCCGGGTATCCCCTCCCACAGCAACAGCCATCACTTCTTCACCCACAGACAACCTGCCCGGATTACATTCCACCACAGCATCTACAATTCCAGGGAGGCCTTTGGTCTCCCTTGCAATCCGCTCCACTGCTTCCAGGTCAAACGTGACCTCCATTGCCTGTACAAGCGCGCCATCCAGCGAGGTCTCACGAACCAGCCCCAGGTGTGTGGCAATCATCCCCATTTTCCCCAATTGCGGGTGCCCCTTTATTTTCTCCAATACCTTATTGACAAGCATACCTCACTCCTTTTCCCCATTTTCGTCCAGGTTAAATAATCGCCTTGTGATATCCAAATAAGTGGCAAGGGTGGGCCGATCAGCCCTTTGCTTGAGGAACAGTATGGGATCATTCAGAATCTTTTCCGCAATGGAACGGCTCAAGGTGATCAGGGCCTCCTTTTGCGGGGCACTCAGGGAAGACAACAGTCCGCTGCTTCGCTCCAGCTCCGCATGAACAATGGATTCGGCCTTCTCCCTCAGGGAGATTATGGTGGGAACGACTGCCAAGGTCTTGAGCCACCTGTCAAACTTTACTACCTCTTCTTCGATGATGCTTTCTGCCCTGGCGGCCTCTTTTCTTCGTTGTTCCAGGTTCGACTCAGTAACCCCTTTTAAATCATCAATATCAAAGAGGTAAACATTGTCAAGATCATTCACG
>Ga0164318_10008190_pt1 | contig 10166 bp, 6 predicted proteins | sample GuaBasSedimGuay9_FD_113734 | JGI IMG/M metagenome (GOLD analysis project Ga0164318, IMG submission 113734) | Subseafloor sediment microbial communities from Guaymas Basin, Gulf of California, Mexico - Guay9, Core 4571-4, 0-3 cm | ecosystem: Environmental > Aquatic > Marine > Hydrothermal vents >...
TGCCATCTCGAGGTGCCTTGCTATGTGTCAACGTTATTACGTTGCCGGGAGGCTGTCAATTCACCCTGCAGTTGCATAAGCAACTGCGGGGTTGAAGTCTTGCAGGTTGAATTGGCGGGCCCCGACAGCGCTGCGCGTAACGGCCCGGAAATCATCTTTTTGTGATTTCTGCGGTTTGCGAAGCATGTTCCAGGTTTCCTTACCGGCACTGGTTCATCTTTAAACCCCAACGTTGCTTTTTGCAACGTTGGGGTTCATCCCGGCCGGGTTGGACAGCGGTTGCCGGCTGAGAATATCATCGGCGGGTGATGGTCCGGGCAGAGGAAAAGAAACGGCGCCGGCTGGCGGGACGGCTGGCCCGGCTGGGATTGTGGCTGGCGGCCGGCCTGGCGGGGTTGCTGTTGCTGGCCTGGCTGGCGCTGCTGCTGTTTCTGCCCGACGAGAAGATACGTCGCCTGGCGCTGGACGAGGTCTCCCGGCTGCTGGGGGCGCCGGTACACTCCGGGCCCCTGCAGGTGGGGCTGCTGAGCGGTTTTTCCCTGGAAGGGTTGCGCCTGGGGGCCCCGCCGGGATTCGCGGAGCCGGTCCTGACGGTGGAGAGAATCGGCTTCAGCTATGCGCCCCTGCAGCTGCTGCGGGGACGGCTGCTGGTGCGGGAGGTGGTGCTCGAAGGACCGGCGCTTCGGGTCGAGCAACAGGCGGGTGTGCTCAATGTCGGGGCCCTGCTGGCCGGTAGCGGCGGTGCCGCCGATTCCTCCGGCGGGCCGGCCGATGCGGGGGAGCTGAACTTCGATCTCGACGTGCGACGGTTGAGACTGGTTGCCGGTTCCGTACGGCTCCTGTTCCCGGGGGTGCGGCTGGCGCTGGCCGGCGTTCGACTCGATGCCCGCCTGCTGCTGGACCGCAAGCGGGGCAGGCGGGTGGAACTCGAGCTGGACTGGCCGCCGCCCGAGGAGAGCAACCTGCAACTGGGCGGCGGGGGCATGGCTGGATTCACCTGCCGGCTGGGCGGCCGCCTGCGGGCGCTGCTGGACGACGACCGCTGGCAGGCCGACATCGAGCTGCGGCTGGCAGACAGCCGCTGGGACGACGGCCAGGCCCACCCGCTGGTGCTCCTGGCCGAGCTGGAAGGAGCCTGGCCCCCGCCGGCAGGACCCCTCGTCGTCAAGCGGCTGCGCCTGCGGCAGGAGCAGGACGTCCTGCTGCGGGCCAGCGGGCGGCTGGGCCGGGGGTGGAACTGGCGGGCGGAATACTCCTTGCACCCTCCCCGGTGGTTGCTCGATCTGCTGGCCCGGCGGCTGGGCATGCGCATCTCCGGCCGCCTGGCCGTGGAAGAGGGCCGGGCCCGGGGAGACCTGTCCGGTAGGCTGGAGTCGGCCGCCCGCCTGGTGCTGGAGGGAGTGCAACTCGCGGGCGGGGGGCTGGTGGCCGGCGGCCTGAAGGGAAGCAGCCGCCTGACGGCGGAGCGGCAAGGAGGCGGGTTCAGCGGTCGCCTGTCCGCAACCCGGCTGCAGCTCGACTCCCTGGCCGGGCCCGGCTGGCGGGCGAAGTCGGCCTGGCTGACCGCGGGTGGCCGGGTAGCCATGAGCGACGGCCCGGGCGGTGCGGGTATCGAGCTCGAGCATGCCGTCGTGGACCTGCACTGTCATCGGTTGAAGCTGGGAACGGTGACGGCCGGCAACCTGGTGGCACGGCTCACCTGGCCGGAGGCGGAGGCGCCGGAAAGGCGGCGCCTGAACCTGGAGGGAAGGGCCGCCCGGGTAAGGCTGGCCGGCACCCGGGTGATCGCACCGCGCCTGGAAGCCGACTTGGCCATCGGGGCCGTTGCCCCGGGTGGTTTGCTGCCGGAGGGCGCCGGCATCGAGGCCCGGCTCGCCGCCGCTCGCCTGGAGTCCGGGCCGGTGCGGGCCGAGGGGATCACGGCCACCGTCTCCGGCAGGATGGGCGCCGGCGGCAATTTCCGGGGAAGCCTGCGGGCGGGTGTTCGGCGGTTGGCCGCCTTCCGGCAACGGCCGCTGCGGCTGCCGGGGCCGCTGCGGCTGCAGATGCGACTGGCGGCCGGCAGGCAGCGGCTGGTGCTGGAGCGGTCTCGCTGGGAATTCCAGCAGCTGGGGACGCTGCAGGTTAGCGGTTCCTGGCGGCGGCCGTCGGGCGAGTTCGACGCCGACTGGCAGGGCCAGCTGGCGGTGCCGGCAGCGGTGGCCGGACTGCGGCCGCTGTGGAGACTTCCCGGGCGACTGTCCGGGCGCCTGCGGCTGGCGGGCCGCCTTCATGGCAGCCTGCCGCCGGCGGCGGGGGCGCAGGCCCGTGCCGGCGCCGAGGCCACGGTACGATTCGAGGAGCTGGCCTTCGAGGACGAGGGAATCGCCGTCGCCGGGGTAAGCGGGCGGCTGCAGCTTTCCTGGCCGCAGCTGGAGGGAAAGAAGCTGGCCGTATCCGGCAAGCTGGTGGCGCGACGGCTGCGGGCGGGTCCACTGGGCGCGCGGCAGGTAGACGTCGACCTGCACCTGGAACGCGGCAATTCCCAGGTGGGATTGCGGCTTTCCTCCCGGGCCGGGCGGTTGCGGTTCGATCGATTGGCCGGGCAGCCCTGGAAGCGGGTGGGGCTGGAGATCGAAGGCAGCCTGCTGGCGGGCAAGGAAGGCCGGCTGCGGCGGCTGTTTCTGCGCCTGCCCTCGGCGGGGCTGGAGATCGAGGGCGAGGGGCAGGCGCTGGTGAGCGACACCGCGGCCTGGCCGCCGCGCTTTTCCTTCTCGGGTTCCCTGGGAGTGCGTCTCGATGCCGGGCGGCCGGTGCGCTGGGGAGGCGGGCTGGTGCTGGGAGGCCGGGCCGCGGCGGAGCTGGGAGTGCGTTCCGCGGGGCAGGGAAAGGTATCCCTGAGCGGCGACTTCGAGTTCGCCGGCCTGGATGTCGGCGCTCCCGGTTTCAGCGCCCGCCGCCTGGCGGGGCACGTGCAGGTGCGCCAGGACGTGCAGTTGCACGGCGGCGGCGTCACCCTGCTGGGGAAAAAACAACGCCGGCTGGCCGCCGTCAGGCCCCGTTCCGCCTACGAGCAGGCGCTGGGACCGCTGCGGGCACCGGCCAGCGGGGTACGGGCGCAGGAGGTGCGTCTGGGCGGCCTGCGGCTCGAGCGCCCGCGGGCGGACATCGAGCTGGACCACGGCCTGCTGCGGGTCGGTGGTTTGCGCCTGGGGTTGCTGGGCGGAGACGTCACCGCCGAGCTGGGACTGGTACTGGCGCCGTCCGACAGGCGCGCCCTGGGAATGTGGCTGGAGGCCAGCGACGTAGACCTGGGCCGGCTGACCGCCATCGCCGGGACCGAGAGCAGGGTGGGAGGCAACATGCGCCTGGCCGCCCGGGCCGACCGCCACGAACTCGACGCCTCGGTGCACCTGACCAGTATCGGCCGGGGAGCGCTGCAGGCCCTGCTGCGGGGTCTCGACCCCGGGGGTGGAAATCCCTCCCTGGCCCGCCTGCACGAGATGATCGAACGCTACCAGGTGGCCCCACGCTCGGTGTCGTTGCAGCTGCGCCGCGGCCTGCTGGACCTGGCCATTGACCTGGACATGGGTCCGGCCGCGCGCACGGTGGCCCGCCTCATCCGCGGCTTCGAGGGACAGACCTTCCGGCTGTCGGCCCTGCCGGTGGGGCCGTGGCTGAACAGCGTGCTGGCCCGCCTGCGCCGGACGGAAATGCCTGCCCCGGGGCGCTGACAGGTGCGCCGGCGGTGCCGACGGCCGGAAGGCGCATCAGCGCCGGCGCTGCCAGGTGCCGGCGTCGTCTTGCCACCAGTGGCCGGAAGCGGCGTGCTCACGCTGCAGGCGTACGAAGGCCTCGATCACCTGGGGCAGATCGGCCTCGGTGAGATCGGGGCTGGTGGCCACCACGAAACGCAGCACCACCTGGCGGGCGGCGTTCACGCGCCTGGCCACCTCGGCCAGGCGCCGGGCCAGGTCGCCTTCAGCGGCCCGCCGACAGGGCCGGGGCAGCAGCCGGCCGCGGTTGCCCTCTCCCAGGCAGCCCAGCGCTTTCAGCTCGTCGACGTCGTCGCGCAGGAAGATCATCTCCTGGCGGGCGCGCAGGGCCCGCCGGCGCGGCTCGCTGGTGCCGGTCTTGCCCGGGCCCGGCCCGGAGCGGACCGAGGACAGCAGCTGCATGTCCCGGTCCAGCTCCCGGTAGCTGCCCAGGATCTGGTTTTCCAGGGCGGTTCGCTGGTCGACTACCTGGATGCGGGGACTGACGCACCCGAGCGGCCCGGCGGCCAGGCAGGAGAGCAGCAACGCGGAAACGACGGGAGGGAACCTCGGGCTAGCCCGAACTGCAATCGCTGTTCGTGGTCTCGGCATCGGGGAAGAGACTGTCGTCCCAGCTGGTCTTGCGGCAGAACTTCTTGGACAGCAGCGGGCAGTAGCGGTAACAGATGCAGGCACAGCAGCGCGCGAAGTTGCCCTGCTCGCAGACCGAGTAGTCGTAGTTGGGATCGCCCGCGACCGAGCTGGGACACTTGTCTTCAGGATTGCCGGTGGGACTGGCGCCGGCTTCCACGCAGGCGCTGGTGGTGGTGCAGCTGGTGCCCCAGTCGGCCTCGTTTTCGCAGTTCAGGTTGGTGCCGAAGGGAGCCATGTGGCTGCAGGAGTATCCCTTGGGACAGCTGGCATCGGAGAGGCATTCCTTGCTGCAGTATCCCAGGCAGCCCACGGGGGCATCGGTGCACTCGGTGCCACCGGCCAGGTCGGTGCTGCAGCTGCCGTTCATGTGGGTCACGTCGCCGGGAATCTGGGTGGCCACGCAGATGAGGTTTTCGCATTGCAGCGAGGGCAGCTGGATGCAATCGGTGGGACAGGCGGCATTGTTCACCGTGGGCGGAGAACTCGAGGTGTCCTGCAGGGGGGCACAGGTGGGGTAGGCCTGGCAGTCGATCGCTCCCTGGTCGTCACGCGGCCAGGAGAAGGTGCAGGGCTGGCCGATGGGTGCCTCGCCACAGGCCACCAGCACGGCCACCAACAGCATCACCACCCCGGAAAAGAGGATCTTGCGCATGTCCGGAACACCTCCCGCCGGCCTGCCGGCCCGGCCTGCTGGTTGCCAGCCAGATCACCGAAGCTGTAGCATGCCGGGGGCGGACAATTCAAGAAAAACCTTTACGGATAATTGCTTGACAGCGGCTTCGTTGCTCGCATACGATTTGCGCGATTATGCCTTGGATTTCCGATAGGTTCCCAAATCTGGGACATGCCCCGGCCGGGTCCGGGGCCGGTCCGTCCACCAGGGAGGAGAGCGAAATTGAGGGCTAGGAAACTGATTACCTTGATGATCCTGGCAGGGTGGTGGGTTGCTGCGGGCCCGGCCCTGGCCGCGGAGCAGCAGGGCCGCTCGCTCAAGGAGCGCATACCCTCGGTGACCCGTCGTCTCTTCACCAAGAGCGGCCGCCTGGAGTTGACCTTCTACCCCATGACCAGCATCAGCCTCAACGATGCCTTCTACCAGAAGTTCGGCGGGGGGCTGGGGCTGTCCTATCACTTCAGCGATGCCTTCTCGGCCCAGGCCATGGTCACCTACAGCCTCAACCTCCAGACCGACAATGCCTCCACCTTCACCATATCCCCGGACGTGCAGTCCAAGATCCCCTATGCCGGCAAGCGTACCGTGCTGGGAGGGGTGGATTTCTGCTGGGCCCCGGTGTACGGCAAGGTCAACCTGGCCAGCGAGGCGGTGCTGCACTTCGACACCTACCTGCTGGGTGGCTTCGGCCTGGTGGGCGGCGAGCAGGTGGAAGGTTCCAGCTTCGGTTTCGGTCTCAACGTGGGCGTCGGCTTCCACCTGTTCTTCACGCCCATGCTGGCGCTGAAGGCAGAGTTGAAGGACTTCATGATTTTCACCGACAAGGTCTCTTTCGGCGAGGTGGAGAAATCCGACGTGCAACACCAGCTGCTGTTCAACCTGGGCCTGAGCCTGTTTTTCCTGGAAGGCGACCGGGAGGACTGACATGCGCACCTCGAAGACACTGACAGTGATGCTGTTGCTGGGCTGGCTGGCACCCGCCCGGGCGGCAGAGGAGAAGGCCAAGGCCCCGGCCCCCCAAAAGGTGGAGGTCCGCCAGGATCGCATCAAGGCCATCCAGCGCAAGCCCTTCATCAAGAAGGGTCGCTGGGATCTCAGCCCCCTGTTCGTGCTCAGCCTCAACGACGCCTTCTACCAGAAGATGGGCGGGGGAGCCTCCATTGCCTACCACGTGGCCGACAGCCTGGGAATAGAGTTGCATGCCGCCTTCGTGGGCACCATCCAGACCGACATGGTCACCTTCTTCCAGCAGGCCAACCAGGCCCTGCCCAAGGTCAGCCAGCTGCGCTACTACATGACGCTCAATGCCCAGTGGTCCCCCCTCTACGGCAAGCTCAGCGTGTTCACCGATGAGATCGTGCATTTCGACGCCTACCTGGTGGGCGGTTTCGGCATCGCCCAGACGGAAACGGGGGTCAAGTTCGCCAGCAACGTCGGCCTGGGATTGCGCTACTTCCTGGCTTCCTGGCTGGTGCTGAAAGTGGAGGTGCGCGATCTCATCTACACCGAGAAGCTGCGCCTCGACGTGCAGCGTACCGATTTCACCGACGTGCAGAACCACGTGATGCTGGCGGCCGGGGTGAGCTTCTTCCTGCCGGTCGACTTCGAGTACCAGTACCAGTAGTCGGTGCCAAGGAGAGCCAGATGAACGTGCAACTCCACAGGCGGATTTTGATGGTAGCGGCCGGCGTGCTGGCCTGGTCGTTGCTGGTCGTGGTCCCGGGAGGGGATGCCGGCCCCAGGCTGGGGTTGGCCGGGGCCCTGGCCCAGGATGACTTCGGCTTCGACCTCAGCGGCGAGGAGAAGCCGAAGAAGAAGAAAAAGAAAAAGACCAGGAAGAGGAAGGCCGGCAGGAAGAAGGCCGCTGCCGGGGCCCGGGCCGGCAAGGGAGGCAAGCAGGCCGAGGAGATGAGCCTGGGGTTCGAGGCCCTGGACGTCTCGGTCAAGAGCCCCGAGAAGGTGGCCATGGAAAAGGCCCTGGACAAGATGAAAGACCGCAACTACGCCGGGGCGGCGGCCGCCTTCTGGGACATCTACAACAATCCCAAGGCCAAGCAGTACTTCCAGAGCGCCGAGTACCAGCTGGCCAAGGCCCTGTACCGGCTGGGCCTGTACCACTCGGCATTGTGGCGCTTCGGCATGATCCTCGACAAGGGAGTGGAGCACAAGTACTTCAAGACCTCGCTGGAGTGGCTGTTCTTCATCAGTCACAAGATCACCGACCAGGCCGAGGTGCTCAAGGACGTGGCCCGCTACGCCGACATCGAGTTTCCCAAAAAGTACCGCGACGAGTTTCGTTTCCTGCTGGCCAAGTACTTCTACTTCCGCGCCCTGGAGGTGGAGAAGGCGGGGGCGCCCGCTCCCAAGCCCAAGGTCAAGCCCAAGAAGAAGGAACCGGCGGAGGATTCCTTCGGGTTCGACCTGGGAGGCGGGGAGGAGGCGGAGCAGCAGCCGGCCGCCCAGGACGACAGCGGTGGCTTCGGCCTGGATCTCGACGTGGAGAAGAAGACCGGACCCTCGGCCCTGCCCACCGACGTCGTCGGGTTCCTCTCCAAGTCCAAGGCGCTCATCCTGCAGGTGTCGGAGAAGAGCAAGTTCTACCCCCGGGCCAAGTACCTGGAAGGCATCATCCTCTACAAGCAGGGCAATCACCAGGAAGCGGTGGAAGCCTTCAAGCAGGTGGTGCGCATCCTCCATCCCAAGACAGGCAGGTTCCGCGACGACGCCCTGCGGGAACGGGCCTTTTTCCAGCTGGCCCGCACCCACTACGAGTACAAGCAGTTCAACTTCGCCCTGTTCTACTACGACCGCATCGGGCGCGATTCCGAGGCCTGGCTGGAGAGCCTGTTCGAGGCCAGCTGGGCCTGGTTCCGGCTGGGCAAGTTCCAGAAGGCGCTCGGCAACCTGATCACCCTCGACAGTCCCTTCTTCCGCGACGAGTATTTCCCCGAGGGCCTGGTGTTGAAGGCCGTCACCTACTACGAGAACTGCCGTTACCCGGAGTCGAACCAGATCGTCAAGGAGTTCCAGGAGCGGTTCGAGCCCCTGCACAAGGAGCTGAAGAAGCTGCTGGCCCAGGCCAGCACGCCGGAAACGGCCTACCGCCAGCTGCTGGCCATCCAGAAGGCGCCGCCCCGGGGCGAGGCCGGGCGCATGCTACGCCGCATCCTCAAGCTGGCCCTCAGCGACAAGGACCTGAAGCTGCTCAACTCGTCGGTGCTGGAGCTGGAGCGCGAGCTGCGCCGCATCCACCGCTCCAAGTCGGTGTTCTCCAATTCCAAGCTGGCCAAGCGCCTGGTCGACTACCTCAACGAGCGCAAGAAGGGTCTCATCAAGAAGGCCGGGGTGCTGACCAAGCGCCGCCTGGAGCAGGAGCGGGAGTACCTGGCCAGCCTGCTCAGCCAGGCGCTGCGCATCAAGCTGGAGAACGACACCGCCGAGCTGGAAGTGCTCAAGCGCATGCAGGCCTCCGGCGAGGAGGACCTGGGCCCGACGCTGTTGCCCTACCAGTGGACGGCGGCCACCGACGACGAGAAGCTCTACTGGCCTTACGAGGGCGAGTTCTGGCGCGACGAGCTGGGCACCTACGAGTACACCCTGACCTGGGGCTGTCGCAAGCAGGTGGAGTAGCAATTTGCCGGGGAGAAGAGCATGAAAAGACTGCTGTCGTCAGTGTTGCTGGCCGGTTGGCTGGTGGCGGGCTGGCCCGGGGCGGTTCCCCCGGCCGCGGCCTACGGTACCGGCAAGCAGGTCAAGGCCAAGAGGCGTCGTCCCACGCTGGAGTACCAGCGCTTCCGGCGCCGGCGCGAAGTCGACGTGCAGATGGAGCAGAAGCGCAAGGCCATCCGCGAACAGCTGAAGAAGTTGCTGGAGTACGAGCAGGATGCCAAGGAGCGCCCGGCGTTGTTGTTCCGCCTGGCCGAGAACTACTTCGAGGAGGCCACCGCCTACTTCTACCGGGCCCAGCGCCTGGACGAGAAACTGGCCGCCGATCCCACCAACGAGAGCCTGCGCCGGCGGGTGGAACAGCAGAAGAGGCAATTGCGCAAGAAGGAAGACGTCTGGCGCAGCAAGGCCATCGACATGTACCGCCAGGTGGTCAGGAAATATACCAACTATCCCGGCCGGGACCAGGTGTTGTTCTACCTGGGCTATTCCCTGTGGGACATGGAGCGCTACCAGGAAGCGCTCAAGACCTACCGCGAGCTGATCAGCAGCTATCCCAAGTCCAAGTACGTCCCCGATGCCTACCTGGCCTTCGGGGAGTACTACTTCGACAAGGCCAAGCTGGACCGGGCCCTGATGGCCTACAAGAAGGTCACCGAGTACAAGGAGAGCGAGGTCTACCCCTATGCCCTGTACAAGCAGGGCTGGTGCTACTACAACCTGCACGAGTGGGAAAAGGCCATGGAGATGTTCAAGCAGGTCATCTACCTGGCCGACATGGAAGAGGGCACCACCGGCAGGCGCATCGAGATCCGCAAGGAGGCCCTGAAGGACTTCACCCTGACCTACTCCCACAAGGGCGGCGCCAGCGTCGCCCCGAGGATATTCAAGTCCCTGGCGCCCAGGGAGGCCCAGAGCATGCTGGTCAGCCTGGCCGGCATGTACTTCGGCGACGGCCAGGACAAGAAGGCCATCCTGCTGTACTCCTACCTGATCAAGCAGGCCGGCTGCTCGGCCGAGGTCCCCTTCTACCAGGGACGGGTGGTCGACTGCGCCTCGCGGGTGGGCAACAAGCGCTACACCGTCAAGCAGGTCAGGCGCCTGGTCGAGCTGTTCAAGGACGTGCAGCGCTGCCTGAAGAACCCCAACCGGAAGCAGAAGGAGCGCCTGAAAGAGGCCCGGGAACTGGCCGAGATCACCCTGCGCAAGCTGTCGTCGACCTGGTACAAGGAGGCCAAGGAGACCAAGCAGACGCAGACCTTCGAGTATGCCCAGGAGATGTTCGGCGACTACCTGGAACTGTTTCCCAACTCCCCCGACGCCTACGACATGCGCTTCGCCTACGCCGAGCTGCTGTTCCACCGCCTGCACCGCTACGAACGGGCGGCGGTCGAGTACACCCGGGTGGTACAGCACGACCTGAGGTGGCTCAAGAAGCA
>Ga0164318_10008191_pt1 | contig 10165 bp, 7 predicted proteins | sample GuaBasSedimGuay9_FD_113734 | JGI IMG/M metagenome (GOLD analysis project Ga0164318, IMG submission 113734) | Subseafloor sediment microbial communities from Guaymas Basin, Gulf of California, Mexico - Guay9, Core 4571-4, 0-3 cm | ecosystem: Environmental > Aquatic > Marine > Hydrothermal vents >...
AGCGGGGGATACAGCGATCTAGTGTTCGGAGGGTTTCAATTGAGGAGAGAAGCTAAGAAGGTCGGGAATCAATGCCTTCAGCAGACCTTGAAGCTTTTCCTGAATGGGATGTTCGGGATACATTCGCAGAAGGTGATAAGGACGAAAGATTTGGTTTGCGCTCTCCCCGAAGGGCTGGAGGGGGTGCGGTTCGACGATCCTAGGGTCGCGGCATTCGTGGCGAAGAACCATTTCAAAACCTTTGATGCTCGGTTCTCTTTGAGCGACAAGACGACTTTGAACAACGGGCAGAGCGTGATCACCGGTAAAGTGAGGAAAGATACCGGGGAAGCTTTGGGAGGAGGGTACTCTCCGAATCACGTAGGGGGAGCTGTCCTGGCTTGGTCTAGACACGTGATGAACTTGGCCATGTTCGCGATAAGCGAGAGGCATACCATGTACACCGACACGGATTCTATCTCCGTCCCAGAGGTGGTGTATCAGAAGATGAGACGATTAGGGGGAGGGTTGATAGACGAGACTGGGAAAAAATTGGGGAGTTACAAGAACGACCACGCAGACTATTTCGAGGATCCGATCCAAAACACTCCAGCAGTGATGTTTTCTGCGATCGGAGCGAAGAAGGTGAAGATGCACATCGTGGTGGACAAGACGGGGGAGCTGAGGATCTGCAACACCTACAAGGGGTTCTTATCTCAGGGGTGCTGTCCAGAGAGCGGGAGGAAGTATTCTGTGGAGAAGATGCAATACGAACAGAGCAAAGCTTTGATAGAGATTTTGTTTCGAGGATGTCCTGAAGACAGGATAGGAACGAGATGGAACAGGAAGTCTGGGGAGGGGGTGACTATAGAGAAATCTGTGGTGGTGAGCTGCGACAGTCAGACCTATCTGAACCACTGCAAAGGGTTCACTGTGGGGGAGGACGCCAAGATAGCGACTTTCGATTCTGAGAAGTTCGGGTTCTGTTCTTATGTTGTCCCTCACGGGTCGACTCACGAAGGGGAGGTTGTGAAACCTGTCTATAGCAAGGAGGAAGAGAAGTGGAAGATGCCAGAGGAGTGGGGGGAGAGGTTGAGAGAGGGGATGGGGAGGGGGGTGACTATGGAGAGGATGAATTTATTGTTGGAATCATATTACAAGGAGAGGAGATCTTATCACAGAGGGGGAGAGAGCGAGGAGGAGCTGAAGAGAAGCAGAGAGATACACGAGCTGTTTGACAGTTTGGAGGAAGCGGAGGTTTAACCCAAAGCTTTTGCGAGAGAGGCTGCGGTGTCTGCGGTCCTGAGGATTTTCCCTCCCGTCTTCACCGCCTTCTTGAGGGTTTTGTTGGAAGCGATCTTGCCAGGAAGAGAGGCCGCTCTCTTTCCGGCCTTCAGAGCTTTCTTGACGCCTCCGAACAGTCCTCCTTTGCCTTTCTTTCCTTTCCGTCTGCGTTGAGAGGAAGCGTAGATCTTGTGCGCTTTGGGGTCGATGTCCCCCGAATTCATAGAGGTCCTTCCTCTCCCTCCTGTGATTTTTTGTTTGTTCTTTTTGATGATCTTCTTGGTAGAAGGTTTGAGGAGAGTTTTCCTCGCCACACCTCCGCCTTTGGAGGGGACTCCGGAAAGCATCATCTTCTTGTTCGTTTGTTTCATTATTCTTTTTTTTGAAGTAAAGAATAAAAATAAAAATAGTTTTAAAAAAGAAGTTCCGTTTCTTTTATAGATCATTTAGGTTTCCTGCAAGAAGCCACGGCTCTGTGGTATCCCTCCCTCGTTTTCTTGTAGGTCGCTTCTGCTTTCTTTCTTCTCTCTGGAGCTTCGGCAGAGGGGAGAGGCCCGACTTCCAAGAACTCTTTGAATTTTTGGATATTAGTCTTCTGGTTTTTTTTTAATACAGACACGTCGAAAGTCTCTTTGAGGACGTCTCTCTTTTTTTTCTCGGATATCCTCTCCTTCTTGGCTTTGAGTTTGGGGTTCACCTCGCCCTTGGTGAGCACGGGATACTTCCCGTTGGAGAAGGAGTCTTCCACAGACTCTTCGTGTACGGAGACCATGTTTCTCATCCTCTCTCTGACTTCCCAAACCTTCGGAACGAAGTCTTTGAGAGACTCTTGTGTTTTCTTTTTAGAGTTCTGGAAGTCTTCCATCCCTAAGCTCTTCCAGAACTCTTCGAGCATTTCTTCCTTGGAAGCGAAAGGGGATTTGGTTTTGGTTGTTAGAGTGTCTGGTCCTCCTCCTATCAACCTCCCGACGTTGGGAGCGAACTCCAAGAAGTAATTCTTTTTCCAACCTGCTGGGATCCCCAGAGCCATGCGAGGAGAAGGTTTCATGTGGAGAGGTTCGGAACGGTAAGAGGTCAGACCTTTAGGGAGGTGCCTGTTTTTCTGACGCCCTGACGAGGATAACGAGAAAGGGGGAGCGTAGTTCTTGGTGGATAGGTTAGAGTTCCTGAGAGAAGCGAGATGAGCGAGAGAGGGATGAGAGCCGGCAGCGGCAGCGACCTTGCGAGCGAGCTTGGCGCGTTTGGCGGAGACTTTGAATCGAGTCATAAATCGCTGTGTAAATATATCGGAGTGAGGAGATCTTTGAAAGACACGATAGACGAAGCGAAATCTAGTTTACAGGAAAGGAATAACTCCGATAAAAAAAACGGAGTGACATACGGGTTGTTTGGGAGTTCAGGATGCGGGAAGTCTACCCTCTTGAGAAAGGTTTTTGTGGAAGAGATTTACGACAACGGTCGAGTCTTGGACGCGGAAGAGGAGTACCTCACGGTCTTCTATACCGGATCCAAACACTCTGACGCTCTCTACGGTATGGGGGAAGGAGATCACGGGTGCGGGAACGGAGCCGTGGTAGACACGGGAGGGATGGATCCTGACATCTACAAGTGGATGTACGAGATGAATTACAGGTACGACAAGAAGTTCAACTACGTCGTCATGATGGACGACGTCTTGGGGGTGAAGAGCTTACCTGTGATCTTCAAAGCTTTTTTGACTTACAGAAATATGAACATCACGTCTGTGGTGTCTCTCCAGTACTTGAAGCTGTGCCCTTTGGCCGTGAGGACTTCTCTCTATTTCGTGATCTTGATGCCTTCGAATTCCAGAGAGGGGGTGGAGCAGATCGTGAGAGGGTACATGGGGATGTACTTGAAAGGAAAGAACATAAACGAGAAGATGTCGGCTTACGACGCTCTCACGAGAGATTACTGTTTCTTTATGGTAGACAACTTGAATCGCAAGTGCTATCACGTGAAGGGGGATTACACTTGCGTCGAGCTGAAACCTTGTTTCCAGGAAGAGGATTGGAGGGAGACCAAGAGGAGCGGAACGGGCGGCGGAGAAGGGGACATGGTTTTGGAAGGAGATGTGATGGGATAAACTGAAAAAAAGATAAAAGGAATAAAAAGATATAACCTAAAATCGATGGGAGAACCTAGAGCCCTGCAGGGGGTACCCCCGAACACTTCGTTCTTGATGGTGGACAGCATGGCTAGAAACATTCAGAAAGACAAGAAACCCACAGAATTCTCTGTCTCCCTGGGAGTTTCGGGGCAAGGGTTGAGGAGGATAGCTCACAGGAACTTGCAATGGACTCAACCTTTTTGGTGGCACTCTATGGACGACAACAAGATTCGAATCTCTTTCAGCGTCGATAATTATGAGACTATATTCGTGGGGTATGTCCCCCCCTTCGTGTCTTACGGGAGTTTCGGAGGGGACGATGACGCGGGAGAATTCACGAACCCTCTTCCGGGATCCTACTGCGAAGCGATCCAGACGATGTTGACGACGGGGTTGAGGTTCGAAGGAGACGAAGAGGAGGTCATCGATTATGACGGAATCTACGGACCCATCCTCGAACAGTTCGCTGTGAGTTACAACAACAAAAGAGGGATGGTGATCTCGTTACCTCAAGAGGCTCCGGGGGTGGACCCTGACACGTATCCCGTGTACTTCAGGGTCGAAAAGTGTTCTTGGTTGGACAGAGGACATCACGTGCACGGGTTCGGAGTTCCGAGGTCCTACAAGGTGGGGACAGAGGGAGAGCTGGGTGAGACCACTTACGAGATGGAGGAGAGCGCTTACCAAGTAGGGACGAATATTTGGTTCTCTTCTGCCACACCGTTGGGGATGTACACTCGTTACGTGACCGTCTATTCCAAAGAGATCTGCAGGAACAGGACTGTGACTTCTTTCACGAACGTCAAGAGCTCTGGGAACTTGAACGGGCAAGAGCTCACGGTGTTGGGGACGGTGCTGGATAACGTGGGAGTGTTAAAGAATTACGTGACCGCTGTGGATCCTACGGTGATCAACCTGAGAGAAGGGGACGCTCTGCAAGTGTTCGACATCGCCGTGGGAGACGAGTTCGGGAGAGCTGTGCCTGCTGGGGATTTAGGAGGGAATCCTGTGGCGAATTACAGGTGGGAGGAGAGGGTCAATAACGTGAACCTCCCGCTAGACCTCGGCGGGACCGCTTGGGATGGGGTGGAGAACTCCAGCTGGTATTCGAACGACTTGACTACCGCTCTGTTGCGCGACGCGGGAGAGTACATGAGAGTTAAGAATTTTACGACCGCCAAGATAGACAGCGCCACCCCCGTAGTGCATTACTTGGAAGTGACGATGTTTTAGGAATAAAACCGAACTCCTATTCTCATTCTCGTTCTTATTCTTTTTTTTTCGAGATGAGGAAGAGGAAGCGAGGGCTCGTCCAAGTGGGAGCGGTGTTGGGGAGCGAGTCCTCCGCAGCGTCTGCTGCTAGAGGTTCCGGTCTCCTCACTGGGGTTCTGGTCCCCCCCGTCTCTGGAACCGTGATGTTAGACTCCAAACAAGAGAGCGAGAATCAAGGACACCAAAATACAGAACACCATCAAGGAGGGCTGTATCTCTCTAAACCTTCCGGTCTCACGCCCGAGACTCCGATCACGGACCCTTTTCAGAAGTTTCCTCTCGATGGAGCTTCAGTGAAGTCCAGCGGGTTCGTCCCTCCCAACCAAGCGGGGTTGGGAGTCAATGGAGCCAGCGCGGAGAAGATGTGGTCTTCTGCGTTCGGAGCCAAAGTGAACCCCATGACGGGGTGCGATAGGACGAAGTACTGGGGAGCTCTCAAAGGGCACGACGAGTGGGACATACACAGAGGGAACTCTCTGATCAGTATGAGAATCTTCGTCTCTCCTCAATTGGATTTTATCCCAAACACCCCTCCGGACCCTTTGCACCCTCACTTTGTGGGAGATTTCTTTTTCAAATTACCTGACGCCGAAGTCTTCAAGGGGGGCATACCTTACGAGGAGCTGATGAACAGCTACGCGCTCAAGCTGAAATACATCCTGAACAACAAAGCTTACTGCAGCGATTACGGACCTCACGTCGGAGGGTGGTTCAGGTGGTCTACCGTGTTTGGAGAGTTTCACGCCCTGATGGGGGATCAGGACTGTTTCGACGTGACGGTGAGCAGCGACTTGAGGTTCGAGATTCGATTCGAGCTCCCCGAAGGGGTCGAGGGGTACACGGAGCAGCCGAACTCTTCTACTTTTATCCTCTTCGACCACGAAAACTCCGCGACAAACAGAGGAGGGTGGTGGTCTGGATTCGGGTACCCTAACTCTCTCTACGACAAGACCGCCTCTTCGGAGGGAGGGGGGAGCAGGTTGGAACAGTTGGGGTTAGATTCCAGGAGAGTCAAGCTCCCCTCTAACCCCACGCCCCACAAGACTTACCCTGGAGACGCTTGGTGTCTCAGAAATTTTCCTGCGGGGGATTGGACTTCGAGAGGAGGAGTCCCCGTCATACCCGTCGGGGATTACATCAATTTGGATTTTGGGAACAGGAGCATGACGAAAGCGAGTTCCGACAAAGCGAAACTAGCCGTGACGGCGGCGTTGGGGATGTCCGGAGGGGACACGGAGCGGCGGTACCTGGAAGGAGGGGGAGCTTTCGATTTTTTCGGATCTCCTAATTTCTACCCCGCTCAGAGGAGACCTCTCTTCAAAGACTCTAGGTATATGATGATCAACTCGGACGAGATGTCTGACGATAGGAAGACTCTCCCTCTGCTAGCCAAAACGAACAAGGGGTCTTTGGGGGTTACCACGATGGGGGTGGACTTTAGGGAGTTTTCTGGAATCAACGAAAGCTCCGGAGAATCTTGGGGGAGGACTTGGGGGGAAGACCAGTACGAGGGGGTGGCATACAATCCTACTCTCTCTCTGAATCCAGGAGGGTCTCACATGAAATTGGATCTCACCACCTACAACGAGTACGGCGAACTCCTGAAGCCTGGATCCGGAGGAGTCATGGGAGGAGTGGGGAGGAACCTATTGGCGGGGGAGACTTTTCGGATGGGGTGGCGAGGGGAAGTGGATCACATGTATTCTACCGGACCCGATACGGCTCTCTCCGCTTCGCCCATCTTCACTCTCTTCGCCGCTCCCATATCGTACCCCACCTCTCTGGCTATTCAAGCTCAGACGCACCTGACGAACCCGAAGGATTTGGATTACTACGTGGACGACGAAGCCAGGATAGGAGAGAGCGATACCGTCCTCCATTTTTTTCAAAACATAAAATACTAGAGGCGGCGCGCGCCCCCCTCCCCACACTCCCTACCCCCTCCCCCCATCTCCCACCCCCCAGGGCGGGGAGGGGAGGGGGGAGGGGGGAGGGGGGAGGGGGGAGAGGAGCGATCGCGAATAAAAAAAAACTTTTATTTTTACCGTTTCTTCTTCTTCTGGCTCTTGTTCTTGACCGGATCAGAATCTCTCAACCGCTTTCCGGTCAAGCCCGTCTTGTGCAAAATTTGTTTCGCTTTCATCCCAGCGTAAGTAGCTAACCCGTCGGCCGTCGTCTTGTCTGAAGCTTTCTTCAGCCTCGCGTCCGCGTCAGAGTATTTGGTGTAGACTTTCTTTTTGGAATGCCCTTTCTTCAGATACTTCCCGTAGTCTTCGTCGTGTTTCTTGGCTGTGGCGTCCGCTTTGGATTTGACTTTCCTCCCCATCGGATTCCCCGGCCCTATGTAGTTGGACCCTGGGAGCACCACCCCTTTCCCTTTGGCCGCATCCTTTACCATCTTTCTCACGTTCTTGGGGTTCGTGACTTTGGCCGCCAGCTGAACCGCGGCCTTCCCCACCTTCCCGGCGTACACCGCTTGCTTCCCTTTCTTTTTCGCTTTCTTCTTGATCCCCCCTAACCCCTTACGTAACCTTGAGCCGAAACTCTTTTTCTTTCCCCCGCCCTTGGAGGCATCACCAGAAGATCGGTTTGATCGAACCATTCTTTCTTGTCGCTCAAGGATAATAATTTCGGGGAAGACGTTCCCGATAACAGCGGTTGGTACCCCCTCTCCTGCCGAGCCACCACAAAACAATTGTGACACAAAAAACAACAGGAAGAGTGAACAACGCCTCCAGTTTTGTCTAACTTGTAGAAGACTCTACAGCAGTGACGGTCTTCGCAATGAGCGCACTTGGTGACCTCTTCTCCGTAGGGGGTGTTCTTTAACCTCTCGTCTGGTACTAAAGTCTCTTCTTCCCTTTGTGGGCGCGAATTCATGACGTAACTGCAGGACAAGACGAAGAGGGGGGAGGATTGGTTATTTGATGTGGGGGATACAATATAACCGATTATCTCTCTCTCTCTTTTTTGTTTTTTGTTTTTTTTGTTTTGATGGCTGACGCTGAAGGGTACAGGGAAGGGGACGCTTCCTCTTCGAACGAGATCTTGAGATCCATCATCTTCAACAAACTCCCTTTGTTAAATTCCCCGGGAGAGTTGATCCCCAACACGCTCTACTACGATGCCAGAAACTGTTCCGTCCAAGCGGCAGAGATGACCAATTTTTTTGGGAGAGATAGGATCGCATTCAACAACAAGAACTTCGGTTCCACTCCTTCCGTTCACATCCCCAACGTCTTCTTCACCAACACTTCGTTCGTGATCGCCGAACTCAACATCGAGAACCTCAGGTGGAGAGAGCGAGATGCGGGTAACCCGGATGATGAGCTCATCGGAGGGCTCTACATGCCTCACGGGTGGGGCTTCCATCTCATCGACAACATCGTCTACTACCTAGGTTCCTCTTCTGTGGCGAACATTCAGATCAGCGGCACCGCTAACATGATCTGGCACATGGCCACCTGCGAAACCAAATCGAAGAGAGACAAGATGTTGAACGGGGCGGGACACATGATCAACACCTTCGACCCCACGATCACGCTCTACGACCCACATAACGCTATCTCTCACGCGGCTTTCGGGGAACAAGTTTTCAGAGAGAAGCAGGGAGGAACCGTGGTGTGGGAGGACCAGGGGGCCGCGTTCGTGCCTTCGCACAGGTTGGCTCCCAGGTTGGGGGCCGCCATCATTCCGATCCGACTCCCCTTCTCTTCCATGTGCGCCCTGGAGAAAAGGCTCTCTTTCGACACGAAGATCCTCCAACAACCCATCCAGATCACTCTAGGTCTGAGGAGTTGGGACAGGGTCATGGATATTTTCGTCCCCAACGATTTTGTCGGTTTGGACGGGTTCACAAACAGTCTCAAGAATTTGACGTTCCAATCCTTTCAGCAGGGTTTGAGCGACCAGTCTCTGAGTCTCAGGAACGAGTTGCTTTCCAACCCTCAATTCTCCGTGGGTCTCCCCTTCCAATACATCCAAGACATGAGGTTCAACGTCGCGAATCAGAACGAGACTTATTACGTCAACATCACGTCCATGCTCAACGCCGATCTCACCACCATCCAGTTCGCTTTGCAGTGGGACAGGGACGTCATCCCCGGAGTGGGAAACAGGTTCGCTCCTTACAAGTTCATTCGGATGGAGAATGTCGCTTTGATGCTGAACGGTCAACGCCTTCACAACTACGACACAGACAGTTACCCTTACGTCTACCTCGCCAACACGGTCTCGGACTCTTGGGGGACCGTCAAGATGGCTCCTTGGTATCAAGGCGTGGCGGAGGGACAGGCGGCTAAACGAACCGTCACAATGACGCAAGACTGTCCCGTTTACGAAATCAATTTCTCGAGGTTGAGAGCCTGCGCCATGGAATCTCACATGATGAACACTCCTAGATTCACCAACCAGACCATGCAATTGACTTTCACCTTGGACAGAGGACCCCCCAATTTTACTCCTTCTCAGCTCGACGTAGCGGCAGACCAGACGGGGTTGACTCTGTTGACGTCCTACTACTACAACGCCGTTTTCATGGTGGGACAAGACGGGGGTCAGAGTAAACTCATCACAGCTTAAATATCGAAATAAATATTAAAACTGAATCTCTCTCTCTCTTATCTAATTATTATTTTTCTTTTTTACGCTTCTAAAAATGGCAGTGAATCCTCTCTACGCGGTGAACGTCAGAACGAAAGCTCTGAACCCTCTGAACTCTGTTCTCTACAACGACGCCACCATCACCCCGCAGCCGTTCCATTTCGATTCCACCCTCCACAGGGTGGCCAGGACTCTACCTATCACTTTGTACCTCCCCGCTCCTCAGAAAGCTTCGGGGGCTGCTACCATTTACTTCCTGGAAGATGACGGTCAAGTCGAGATCACTCTCCGAGGAGAAGGAGACGGATCGACCTTCCCTATCGATGGAGCGGTCTCTACCCCCGTCGTCCTCCCCGCCACCGGAGAGGTCAGATTGACTCTTCTCTTTGTGGGCGTCCAGAGGGGGTGGAGAGTCATCACTGTTACGGCACCTCCCCTCCCTCCCGCTCCTCCTGCCCTCTCTCCCACTCCTTGGGCTTGGTCCAGGGGGTCCGGGACCGTAGTGAACGTCACTCAGCAATACGCTGAGCGCACGATCCAACAGTATTCTGACTCGACTCCCGAATTCGATGCGGCAGGAGGAAGAATCACTTACGTGGGCCTCGAAGGTGATTTGCTGGTGGAGGCCTCTGCTAACTACACCGTCCGTAATCACACGAACGCCGTTCAACAGACGAAACTTGACTGCAGATTGAATGGCGTCACCATCCCATGGTCAGAGGTTTTTATCGTGCAACCGAAGACCGACGACGGAGGTATCGCGGCCATAAGCGTGAGAACCCTCGCCACAATGTCCGTCGGAGATCACCTCTCCATCTGGTCTCAAAACGCTCTCGACGGCCCCCAGGGCGTTGACGTGCAGTACGGCACCTTTCAAGTCGTTGGGCGCCCCCCTTATTC
>Ga0164318_10008192_pt1 | contig 10164 bp, 7 predicted proteins | sample GuaBasSedimGuay9_FD_113734 | JGI IMG/M metagenome (GOLD analysis project Ga0164318, IMG submission 113734) | Subseafloor sediment microbial communities from Guaymas Basin, Gulf of California, Mexico - Guay9, Core 4571-4, 0-3 cm | ecosystem: Environmental > Aquatic > Marine > Hydrothermal vents >...
AATACATAATCACCTGTGGCTACTTTTAGATGTTTTCCAAATGGGATCAGGTATTCTTTCTGAGTATACTCATTTTTAACAATAACTTTTCTTCCTCCTTTTTCAGAAGGTAAAACTTCCACTTTTCCATCAATTTCACTTAAAATAGCAGGATTCTTGGGAACTCTTGCTTCAAATAGTTCAGATACTCTTGGAAGACCTCCTGTAATATCCTGGACTCTTCCAATTGTTCTTGGTGTTTTTGCCAGAATCTCTCCTGGTTTTACCTTATCCCCTTCGTTGACTATAATATGTGCTCCAACAGGAATATGGAAGTCTCCAACGATTTTACCTTTATCATCAAGGAGAAGAATTTGAGGATCAAATTTTTCTTTATCTCTTGGTTCTATTATAGCTATTCTCTTAACTCCTGTTGTTGAATCAACCACCTCTCTTGCAGTTTCACCGACTATAATATCTTTATATTTTACTTTACCCTCAACATCAGCAATTATTGGAGTGGAGTATGGATCCCAGGAAGCAATAACAGTATCCTTTTTCACCTTTGTTCCATCTTCAAATTCAATAATTGTTCCAACTTTTAATGTGTAACTTTCAAGTTCTCTGTTTCTTTCATCATAAATTCCTATATTACCTTCTCTCTGGACAACAACATGTTTACCTTTTGGATTTTTAACTGTCTTTATATTCACATATTTAAGGATTCCCTCATTTTTAGCAACAATTCTTGATGGACCAATACTTCTTGATGCAATTCCTCCAGTATGGAATGTTCTCAATGTAAGCTGTGTTCCCGGTTCTCCTATGGATTGAGCAGCAATAATACCTACAGGTTCACCAAGGTTTACAAGTTTTTTCCTTGATAAGTCCATTCCATAACATTTTGCACATACTCCTTTTTCTGCTTTACATGTAAGAACAGATCTTATTCTTATTCTGTTTATTCCGGCTCGCACAATCTTTTCTGCTTTTTCTTCATCTATAAGTTCACCAGCTCTTACCAGCACTTCATCAGTTACCACATCAACAACATTATCAAGAGCAACTCTTCCAACGATTCTCTCTTTAAGAGGTATTATCTCTTCATCATTTTCTACAAGAGGCCCTATAAGTATTCCTTCCAGTGTTCCACAATCTTCCTCAGTTACAATTACAGAATGTGCAACATCTATAAGTCTTCTGCTTAAATAACCAGCATCAGAAGTCTTTAATGCAGTATCAACAAGTCCTTTTCTTCCTCCATGGATTGAAAGGAAGTATTCAAGAAGGTTTAATCCTTCTCTGAAGTTGGATATAACTGGTGTTTCAATAATTTCTCCTATTCCACCTGTTAATTTTTTGGTCGGTCTTATCATAAGCCCTCTCATACCACATAACTGGTTAACCTGGGATCTGTTACCTCTTGCTCCTGATTCTAACATTGAAATTATTGGATTGATTCTGAAGGGTTTAACAGATACATCTTTTTTCAATCCTTCTATAACTTCTTCTCCAACTTCATTGGTAACAGATGTCCAGATATCTATAATTCTGTTATACCTTTCACCTTCTGAAATAAACCCTTTCTGGTAATTCTTTTCTACTTTCTCAACTTCCTTTTTTGCTTCTTTAATTAATTTATCTCTTGCAGGTGGAATTTTGAAATCATCAATACACATGGAGAAACTACCCATGGTGGCATAATAAAATCCAAGTTCTTTTATTCCATCAAGAAATTCAGCAGTTTTTTCATAACCACATTTATCAAAAACTTCCTTGATTAAAGTTTCAATTTTTGAAGTTTCAAATAGGTCGTTTTTGAAAGGAATTTCGGCTGGAATTATCTCATTGAAAATTATTCTTCCAACAGTGGTAAAGATTATATTCCCTTTTTCATCTTTCACTCTTATTGGTCTGTGGAGTTCAAGAAGTCCTGAGTAATGTAAGATTTTTGCTTCATCAAAACTTGAAAGTATTTTTGGATATTCCTCTTCTTCACTCATATATGTAAGGTAATAACAGCCAAGGAGAATATCCCTTGTTGGAGCAAGGACAGGTCTTCCATTTGCCGGTGAAAGTATATGAGAAGTTGCTTTCATAAGGAGTTCTGCTTCAAGTTGTGCTTCATATGTTAAAGGAAGGTAAATACTCATTGTATCTCCATCAAAATCTGCATTATAAGCTGGACATACAAGCGGATGTATCTTTATTACCTTTTCTTCTATTAATCTTGGTTCAAATGCCTGTATACTCAATCTATGGAGTGTGGGCTGTCTGTTGAGGAGAACTGGATGTGACCTGCTGACTTTTTCAAGAATTTCCCATACCTCTGGTTTATTTTCAGCAAGAGCTCTTTTTGCACTTCCAAGGGTATGTGTGTATTCTCTCTTTCTTAATTCTCGGAGAACAAAAGGAGCAAACAGTTCAAGAGCCATTTCTTTGGGGATTCCACATTCATTCAACTTCAATTCAGGGCCAACGACAATAACAGCTCTTCCAGAATAATCAACTCTTTTACCAAGGAGATTCTGTCTGAATCTTCCCTGTTTACCTTTCAATGAATCACTCAGTGATTTAAGAGGTCTCTTTCCTTTTCCAAGCACAACATTACCGTGTCTTCCATTGTCAAAGAGAGCATCCACTGCTTCCTGGAGCATTCTCTTTTCATTTCTTATAATGATATCAGGAGCCTGGAGTTTTATAAGTTTCTTCAACCTGTTATTTCTATTGATAACTCTCTGATAGAGGTCATTGAGGTCTGAGGTTACAAATCTCCCTCCATCAAGCGGAAGGAGTGGTCTTAAATCAGGAGGAATAACAGGGATGATATTTGTTACCAGATATTCAGGTTTAACCTGTGTTTTGAGGAGTCCCTGCACCATTCTCAATTTCTTTATAAGGTTTCTTCTCTTTCCATAATCTTTCTCTTTTGCTTTTCTCAATTGTGCTTTTAACTTTGCTTCTTCCTGTACAAGGTCTATTTTTTTGAGTAATTCCTGGATAGCCTCTGCTCCTATTCCTGCTTTGAATTTTTCACCATACTTTGCAAGTGCTTCTTGATATTCTTTTTCTGTTAAAAGCTGTTTGTATTTTAATGGAGTGTCTCCAGGGTCTATTACAATATACCTTTCATAATAAAGGACAAGTTCAAGTTCTGTCTGTGACATATCAAGCAATATACCCATCCAGTTAGAAGTGCTCTTGAATAACCACACATAGGAGACAGGACATGCAAGTTCAATATGTCCCATCCTTTCTCTTCTTACACTTGAAGAGGTAACTTCAACACCACATCTATCGCAGATTATTCCTTTATATCTCATCTTCTTGTATTTACCGCAGGCACATTCATAGTCCTTTACAGGACCAAATATTCTTTCACAGAAAAGGCCATCCCTTTCTGGTTTGAAGGTTCGGTAATTTAAAGTTTCTGCTTTTTTGACTTCTCCATAAGACCAGGAACGTATTGTCATTGGTGAAGCTATTCTTATAGTGACAACTTCCTTTTTCTCTCCATTTTCCTTTCTTTCTTCAATTCTTAAATCAAGGCCAAGTCCACGGAGTTCATTTTTCAGTACTTTGAAAGATTCAGGTATATTTTCTCCCCTGTAATCTACTCCCTTTGCTATACTTTCATACATCTCTTTTCTACCCTGTGTATCATCACTTTTGACTGTAAGCATTTCCTTTAATGTATATGCAGCACCATATCCTTCAAGAGCCCATACTTCCATCTCTCCAAATCTCTGTCCACCAAACTGAGCCCTTCCACCAAGAGGCTGCTGAGTGATAAGTGAATAAGAACCTGTGCACCTTGCATGGATTTTATCTTCAGCAAGATGGATGAGCTTCATCATATAAATGTAACCAACTGTTACAGGCTGGGAGAATGGTTCCCCTGTCTGTCCATCATAAAGTATTGTCTGTCCACTTTCAGGTAAACCTGCTTTCTTTAACAATTCTTTTATCTCCAATTCTTTTATACTCTGGAATACAGGTGTTTCACAGCTGTATCCAAGGGTTTTCAATGCCCATCCAAGATGTGTTTCAAGAATCTGTCCAACATTCATTCTTGATGGTACACCAAGTGGATTAAGGATTATATCAACAGGTGTACCATCAGGGAGGAATGGCATATCTTCTTCAGGAAGTATCTTAGCAATTACACCTTTATTTCCATGGCGTCCACTCATTTTATCACCAACAATAATTTTTCTCTTTATTGCCACCTCAACAACAACTTTGCATATAACATCAGGAGGTAATTCATAACCTTTTCTGACTTTAATCTCTTCGTTCTTTTCTTCCATATTTATTTTTTCAAGTTGCTCCTTACCAATCTCAATAATCTTTTGGAGATGGTCATGGAGTGTACCTTCTGTTTTGGAGAGGAGTTTTTCCCAGCTTTCAGGGTTTGAAGTGACTCTGTATGAAAGTTTATGAGCCTGGAGTAACTTCTTTATCTCTTCTCTGATAATTTTCTTAACTATGTTTCTCTTTGTATTGTAGGATTCCTTTATCTTTTTAATCTCTTTTGCAATTTCTTCTGGCTTTTTATTATCACTTCTTTCATATTTTTTCACATTTACAACAACACCTTTAATTCCGGGAGGAACTGTAAGAGAAGTATTTTGGACATCTTTTGCTTTTTCTCCAAATATTACTCTGAGTAATTTTTCTTCAGGAGTAAGTTCAGATTCACCTCTTGGAGTGATTTTACCAACAAGGATATCATTTGGCTGGACTTCTGCTCCTATTCTTACAATTCCATCTTTATCAAGGTTTCTTAATCTCTCCTCGGATACATTTGGAATATCAGCTGTTATTTCCTCAGGTCCAAGTTCTGTTTCTCTTGCCTCAACTTCAAATTCTTTTATATGGATTGAGGTAAATGTATCCTCCTTCACAAGTCTTTCGCTTATAATTATTGCGTCTTCATAATTGTATCCATGCCATGGAAGGAAAGCGACAAGTAAATTCTTACCAAGTGCAAGTTCTCCTTCTTTTGAAATACATGAACCAGCGGTTAATATCTGACCTTTCTTTACTTTATCTCCGACATTAACTATTGGTTTTTGATGGAAACATGTATCCTGATTTGTTTTTCTGAAGGTTTTGAGTATGTATTCATCTTCTTTTTCCCATGGGAAGATTCCGGGTTTATCTCTTTTTACAACTATTTTTTCAGCATCAACATAAGTTACAATACCATCATGTTTTGCTTTAATAACCTTTCCACAATCCCTTACCACATATTTTTCCATACCTGTTTTTACAAGTGGTGAGGAAGATCTTAGCAGAGGAACTGCCTGCCTCTGCATATTTGAACCCATGAGTGCTCTGTTTGAATCATCGTGTTCAAGGAAAGGTATAAGAGAAGAACTCACACTTAAAATCTGGACAGGAGAAACGCCAATATATTCAACCTCTTTTTTATCAACTTCTACAAAATTACCGCCTTTAGTCCTTACGACTACTCTATCAGGGATAATTTCTCCTGTTTCCTTGTCATAAGGTACATCAGGGGGGGCAATTTTGTAATTTTCCTCATCGTCTGCAGATAAATAATGGACTTCATCAGTTACTTTGCCGTTTTCAACTTTAAAATATGGGGTCTTGAGGAAGCCAAGAGAATCTACTTTTGAATAGACTGTGAGTGAATTAATCAAACCGATATTTGCACCTTCTGGTGTTTCAATAGGACAGATCTTTCCAAAATGAGTATAGTGGACATCTCTTACTTCAAATCCTGCCCTTTTTCTTTCTTTAATTCCTCCAATTCCTACTGCAGTTACTCTCCTTTTATGGGTAAGTTCAGATAATGGATTGGTCTGGTCAAGGAATTGTGAAAGCTGGTTTCTTCCAAAGAATTCATTGATCACAGTGATAAATACTTTGCTATTTATCAATTCCTGAACATTTATATCCATTGATTTATCAGCAAGAGCCATCCTCTCTTTAATAAATCTTGCAAGTCTCTGTAATCCTTCATAAACATATTCCTTTATAACCTCTGCAGAAACTCTGACTCTTTTATTTCCAAGATGGTCTATATCATCTGTTGTCCCTTCTCCCTTTTCAATGAGATTTAAAAGATATCTTATTGTCTCAACAATATCCTGTTTTGTAAGGCATCTTTTCTGGATATTTAAGTTGAGTTTCTTATTTATCTGAGCCCTTCCTGCTTCTGAAAGGTCATATGTTTCTTCAGAGAAGAAGAGTCTGTGGAAGAATTTTGCACACTCTTTAATAATTAAAGGATAACCTGGTCTCAATTCAACATATATTCTTTTCAATGCTTCCTCTTGAGAGTTTACATTATCCCTGAGGAGAGCATTTTCAATTATTGAATCTGGAGGGATTTTAGATTTATCTTCATAGAATAAAGAACGGATTTCATCAGAAGTATAACCAAGTGCTTTCAGAAATGTTGTTGCATAAACTTTTTTCCTTCCAAGATATATTACAAGACAATTATGTGAATCAACCTGGAATTCAAGCCATAATCCTCTTGCAGGATAAATTTTTGCTTAATAAAGAACTCTTTGCCCTGAAACTCCTTCTTCTTTAAAGTATACTCCAGGGCACCTCAATAACTGGTGGACAACCACTCTTTCCACACCATTTATAATGAAAGAACCATTTTCTGTCATAAGAGGGATTGAGCCTATATATATTTCCTGTTCCTTCACACTTTTTACTTTCAATTCGTTTGAAGGTGTTTTCTCTCTTCTTATAAGGCGGAATTTTACCTTCAATCTTGCCTCATAAGTGGTTCCTTTTTCAATGCATTCTTCTACTGTTTCAATAGGAGGTTCAAGGGTATATCCCAAATATTCAAGTCGCAATATACCATCATCGCTTTCTATTGGAAATATTCTTCTGAATAATTCTTCAAGTCCTTTATTTTCTCTTTTATGGGGTGGAATATCCCTCTGGAGAAATTCTTCATATGAATTTTTTTGCAATTCTAATAAATAGGGTATTTCCAGAGTTCTTTTCCCCATTTCATTCACCCCTTTTTATTATTTTATTTCTACTTCTGCTCCAACACTTTCAAGTTTTTTCTTTATTTCTTCAGCCTCTTCCTTACTTACTTTTTCTTTCACAGGCTTGGGGAGAGATTCTACAAGTTCTTTTGCCTCTTTCAACCCGAGGTTTGTAATACTTCTCACTTCTTTTATTACCTGAATTTTGCTGCTTCCAAAACTCTTAAGAATAACATCAAATGTCTTCTTTTCTTCTTTCTTCTCCTCTGCTGCTGGCTGTGGGGCAACCATTCCCACCCCTACAGGAGCCATCATTCCTTCAATACCAAACTTCTCTTCAAGTTTTTTTGCAAGCTCAGAAAGCTCCAATGCTGAAAGATTACTGATAGACTCAACAATTTCATCAATATTTTTCTTTTTATCCTCCATTTTCCCTCTCCTTTTTTTCTTTTATTTTATTTATTATATTCACTATGTTACCAATTATAAACTTCAGGTCATTTACAATTTTTATAACTGGAAGTCTTATATAATTCACAACAGAAGCCTGTAATTCTTTCAAACCGGGAAGTTTACTGAGCTGTTCCAGTTTTTCAACAGTTAGAAATTCATCCTGGGATAAAGCTCCCTTTACTTTTATTTTTCCATTTTTCTTCATGAATTCAAAAAGACTTTTAATCACGCCAATCTGGTCTTTTCCTTTTGTCCAGACCACAAACATTGGACCATCCAGTAAACTGCATAATTCATCTTTTTTCAGATTTTTGAAAACTCTTTCAGTCAGTTTATTTTTTATAACAATCATCTGGCCTTCTTTCTCCTTCACCATTTCTCTTAAATCCTGCATCTCTTTCACAGAAAGACCAAGAAAACTTGCAAAAATATTTATTTTACTTTCCTTCATTATTTCTGTCAACTTTTTCACCCACTCAATTTTTTCTTTTTTCTTCATTTGAATCCCCTGTTTCTACATTCCTTTTGCTAATTGAAGAACTTTGTTAACATTTAACGGAATGGAGGGACTCATTGTAAGAGAAAGATAGAGAGAACGGATATAAGTTCCTTTTGCTCCCTGTGGTTTAGCATTTAAAAGTGCATTCACAGCAGTTATTATATTTTCTTTTAATTTTTCAGCAGGGAAAGATATTTTTCCTACAGGTAAATGGATATTCCCTTCTCTGTCAACTTTAAAATCTACTCTACCCTTTTTTAATTCATTTATAACTTTTTCAACTTCAAATGTTACTGTTCCTGTTTTAGGACTTGGCATAAGACCTCTTGGACCAAGAATTTTTCCAAGTGTTGCTACATGTCTCATCATATCAGGAGTTGAAACCACAGCATCAAAATCAAGCCATCCATTTTTTATTTTGTCAATATACTCCTGTCCACCGACATAATCAGCTCCTGCTTTTTTTGCTTTTTCAATATTTTCTCCCTGTGCAAATACAAGAACTTTTACTTTTTTCCCTGTTCCATGAGGAAGTACTACAGAACCCCTTATCGGTTGCTGTAATTTTTTTACATCTATTCCAAGTTTTCCACTCAACTCAACTGTTTCATCAAATTTAACAGAATGTAATTCTTTCAGAAGTCCGATTGCTTCATCAATGTCATAAATTTTATCTTTTTCAATCTTTTCCAGTAGAACTCTATATCTTTTTGATTTTTTCATTTTTATTCCTCCACCACTTCAATTCCCATACTTTTTGCAGAACCTTCAATTATTTTCATTGCCTTTTTTAAATCCTTGGTATTCAAATCTGGTAATTTAATCTTTGCTATCTCTTCAATCTGTTTCCTTGTCACTTTACCAACCTTTTCTTTATTTGGTGTGCTTGATCCTTTAACAATATTTGCTGCTTTTTTTAAAAGAAGAGAAGTTGGAGGTGTTTTTATTTTAAAATCAAAAGTTCTATCCTGGTATATGGTGATAACCACAGGCAAAATCATATCTTTTTCTTTATCCTTTGTTGCTTCATTAAATGCCTTACAGAACTCCATAATATTGACTCCATGCTGACCCAGTGCCGGGCCAACAGGAGGAGCAGGAGTTGCCTGCCCCGCAGGAATCTGCAATTTTACCACTGCTTTTACAGGTTTATCAGCCATTTTTTATATCTTTTCTACCTGCCAGTAATCAAGTTCAAGAGAAGTTCCTCTACCAAAAATTGAAACATTTACCTTCAATCTTTCTTTTTCTAAATTAACCTCCTCTACAACTCCAGTAAAGTTTACAAAAGGTCCATCTGTAATTTCAACTTTATCTCCAGGTTTAAATTCAATTTTTGGAGTAGGCTTACTCTTCTTTTCCTCAAGTTCTTTCTTTATCTTTCCAACCTGTTCATCTTTCAATGGAACAGGTTTTTTATCTGCTCCAAGAAATCCCAATACACCAGGAGTTGTTCTGATAGAATGCCATGTTATTTCATTATCAAAATTCTCATCAATTTCAATGAGGATATAACCTGGCCAGTACCTTCTGCTTTTTATCTTTTTTTCACCTTTTGATATTTCAGAAACATCCTCTGTAGGGATGATAATATTCTTCACCTTTTCAACATCCTGGTTCAATCTATTTTTAATCAATTTCTTTATTTTCTCCTCCTGACCAGTCCTAACATGTAAAATATACCATCTGCCCATTTTTACTTTCACTTTATTATTAAACTTATCAATCTTGAAAAGATGATATCAACAAAACCAACATAAATTCCAAGAATTATCATTAAAAAAATTATAACAACTGTAGTTTTCATCAATATAGTCTTTTCTGGCCAGCTCACTTTTGCCAATTCTCCTTTTACCTCCTGAAGAAAAGATTTTATTTTATTTTTCATTTTAATTTTTAAAGCAGGCCTGGGAGGACTCGAACCTCCAACCTACGGATTTGGAGTCCGTTGCTCTGCCAATTAGAGCTACAGGCCTACTTTACTTCTTTATGCAGAGTATGTTTTCTGCATCTTGGACAATATTTATTCAACTGGAGTTTCTCTTTCTGTTTTTTCTTATTTTTTGTTGTGGTATAATTTCTTTCTTTACAGTTTGAACACATAAGGGTAATTATCTCTCTCATTTTTACTCAATAATTTCAGTTACAGCACCTGCACCTATTGTTTTACCACCTTCTCTTATAGCAAATCTCTGACCTTTTTCAAGGGCTACCGGATATATTAATTTTACCTCCATTTCAACA
>Ga0164318_10008193_pt1 | contig 10161 bp, 9 predicted proteins | sample GuaBasSedimGuay9_FD_113734 | JGI IMG/M metagenome (GOLD analysis project Ga0164318, IMG submission 113734) | Subseafloor sediment microbial communities from Guaymas Basin, Gulf of California, Mexico - Guay9, Core 4571-4, 0-3 cm | ecosystem: Environmental > Aquatic > Marine > Hydrothermal vents >...
ACTCCGGGATTATACGGTACAAACATAATCGTTCCGGTAGCCAGAGCATCCATAATATTGGCATTTCTTTTCGGTGCCAGATTGTGACTGTCGCCGATATCTTTAGCTAAAGGACCGATTGCAACTATCGACCGGGCAGATCCGGCTGTAATTATATTTCCTACGATCGTCAGGACAAATATCGTCAGCTCAGCATTTCGGACCTTCCTGGTGATAGGTGAAACCTTTTCAAGAATAAGCTGGAAGAGTCCTGCTTTTTCAAATATTCCAACCAAACCGAGAAGAAGCATTGTGAACATAATAATCGGAAGCATTCCGGCAATTCCGCTGTAAAGGATTCCTCCGAATTTTTTTGCCGCCACATCAGCAAAAAGAATCTGTTTCCCCTTTAACAATCCGGTTACCAGCCCCAGTAAGATACCGAAAGCATTGGTTGTAATCAAAGCGGTAACCAGATGCACGCCTCTGTACATTACAAATATCAGTACCGCTGGAACGATGAGCATTATCAGGCCTTTGGGAGATACTTCACGGGCCAGAGCAATGGCTGTAGAAGAGTCTGACTTCATGGTAATTCCAAAAATGATAAACATGATAATTGAGAATCCCGCAGCGACAAAGGCATATTTCAATCGACTCTGAACAACAGTTTTTATCTCAGCACCCTGGGTATAGGCTGATGCAATCGTAGTATCAGATATCGGAGCGATATTATCGCCGAAAAATGCACCACTCACCAGGGCTCCGATCATTACCAGAGGGCTGGCACCAAGGCCGACACCAACAGGAAGCATCAGTGGGCCGATTGCTGCAATACTGCCGCCGGAAGTACCGGTAGCTGTAGAGAAAAGGGCTGCAACAATGAAGGTGATTAACGGCAGGAATGCTCCGGTAACGCCGACATTAACTCCAAGCCACACCAGGCTGTCTACCAATCCGGATGACTGCAGCAATTTCCCCATGATACCTGCAAGTATCCATGCCATTGCCATAACAGCAACCATTTTCCTGGACATTCCAACAAGAAGAGCTTCTGATGCTTCAGAAGGTTTCTTTGCAAGAACAATCGCAACGAATATTGCTGCCAGGCAGGCAACCCACAGGGTTTTCGTATGTACCCAGCCGGTGAGCACAAGGGCAAGAATAACACCGAGCAGTGTTATCAGCGGTAAGAAGGCACCGAACATACCCATCCTGAATTCAAGTCTCTCTGAATTCTTTTCCATATTCCTCTCCTCAAAAAAGATTCACTCTTATATTCGTTTATACGTATTCATTTTATTTCGTATCTTCGAATATTGACATTTAAATACTATCATAGTAGCCTTCATCATGCAAGTTTGTTTTTTCGGGATTAATACATGTTGTATATCTTAGCTGGTGTACTCACTCTCCCTATAACAACAATTCTCACAATTGCCGGAGTTGGTGCGGCATTTATCCTGATTCCTGTATTTACAGCCCTGGGAGTAGAACTTCATGAAGCGATGGCTGTTGCCCTGCTTCTCAACGCCCTGGCAATGATTTTTGCTTCTTTCCGTTATGGGAGAAAAAAACTCATACTCTGGAAAATTTCAATTCCGTTTATCATAACAAGTTGTATTGGAGCCCCTGTCGGAGCATTGCTGAGTTACAGAATAAATAATACTTTCCTGAGACTCTGTTTTATTCTGTTTCTCCTATTTGCATCTGCAATGATTTTTTTCTATAAAACAAAACAAGTCCAATCTGATTCTGCACCCGAACTGACACTCAAGAGCGCTTTAATCAGCAGTTTTGCAGGGCTGGCAGTAGGTTTTATCAGCGGCCTGATTGGTGTAGGGGGCGGCAATATAGTTCTTCCAATACTGATTGCATTGGGAATAAAACCAAAAGAAGCGGTTGCTACAACGGCGCTTATCGTAATTTTCTCGTCATTTTCTGCATTTATCAGCCATCTTGAAGTTGGTACTCTGGACATCGTGTTCGTATCTGTTACTGCTGGAGCGGCAATTCTTGGAGCAATAATAGGTTCATGGTTGATGACCGATAAATTAAAACCTGAAATAATAAAAAAAATACTGGGCTTTATCCTGATAGCCGTGGCTGTGAAAATGATAATCAACTTGATTTAAAGGATTAACAATGGAAAAAGAAAAAATAGATCTGATCAGAGAAGCACTTCCCGCTGTAAAGAACTGCCATTATCTGAATACCGGAACTAACGGCCCTCTGTGCCGGGCAACGGCTGAAATAATGAAAAAGGAATCAGAAAAAGAATTTCTGGAGGGAAGGTACCTGCCATTCCTTTCTGAATTGTATAAAGATATGGATGAAACCCGCTCATTACTTGCTGAATATATTAACGCGGACTACGAGGAGGTGGCCCTTACACATACGGCAACTGAAGGAATGAACCTGATATTGTGGGGAATCAATTGGCAGCCGGGAGATGAAATTATCACGACAAATCAGGAACATGTCGCCAGCCTTGCTCCAATCACTCTTATAAAAAATAAATATAATCTGAGTGTTAAGTATATTGAAGTTGCATATGCGGGAGACTATAACGAAAAGGTGCTCCTGGAATCATTCAGGAAGAGTATATCACACAAATCAAGGCTTCTGGTTGTCTCTCATGTATCCTTTTCCACAGGCCTCACCTTCCCGTTAAAAAAACTGGCGGAAATCTGCCATGAAAATGATATGTATATATTAGTTGATGGTGCCCAGGGAGCCGGTGCCACCCCTCTGGATGTTCATGATTTTAATATTGATTTCTATTCACTTGCCGGCAGGAAATGGCTTCTGGGCCCGGAAGGTATAGCCGCATTGTATATTTCAAAAAAGAGGATTTCAGAGGTGGATCCGACATTCATCAGCCCCTCTTCCATCAAAAATCGTCATAATCTTGATATCACATCCCCATACATTATTCCCGCACCCTATGCTGCAAGATACCAGACAGCAACTTCCATTAACCGTCCCATACTTCTGGGGTTTAAAGAATCATTGAAGTTTCTGCTGAAAGAGGTTGGAAAGGAGTGGATGCTGAATCGAATTAAAACTCTTATCTCATCCCTGAGGAAGAAACTTGAAGAAATCCCTGAAATATCAATCGTTACTCCCGAGGGTACCGAAGCCGGTTTCATCCACTTTCTGATAGACGGTTGGAGTCCCGCAGCATTCTGCACTATCATGAACCAGAGAAAATATATGATACGGCCTGTCCCAGAACAGCATCTTCCCGCTCCGATAAGGGTGTCAGTTGGTTTTTACAATACAGAGGATGAGATTAAGGGATTGGTAGAGAATATCGTAGATATCATCAACAAGGAATAATTTTGGCTAACAGAGACAGATCGAGAAATGAGCTGCGGGCAAATATCCTGAAAGCACTGGCTAATGTGACAAGAGTTTGTATTATTGAGAATCTGAAGGATAGCCCCTATAACGTAACTGAATTAGCGGCGTTACTTGGAGAATCCAATTCCATAACATCCCGGCATCTGAACGTCCTTAAATCTGCCGGTCTTATTGAGGATGAGAAAACAGGGACTACTGTTACTTATTCCCTGGCCAGCAATGGGATACCTGATATTCTGGATTCCGTTGATGAGGTAATTAAAATGAACTATGAAAAATATCATGTTTTTTTCAGCAAGGAACTGATAAAGGAGCGATAAGCTGTTACCTCCGGCCGACGGCTTTAAGCTGCTCCCAATCTTTAATTCGCCGTAACCAGATATCCGATCCGGATTTCAGAAAGAATTTGAGGCGTCTTTTCAATGTTATTCGGTTTTTCCCCGTCATCGTGGAAAGGATTCTGTCCAACCCGTCATGTCCTTTTCCGACACGGGACTCAAGAATCGTCACCCAGGCATTCAGATACGGCCCTCTACTGCTAAGTGTAATTCTTTTCCAGCTGGAAAGAGCCGCCGATTCACGTCCCAGGTATAACTCGTAAAAACCCAGACGTTTGTAAAGCAGATAATTTCCGGAATCTCTCAGCAGTGCGGATCGTATAGCCCGGACAGCCTCTGATGATTTTTCGTATGGAAAGGCCTGATAGGCACTGGGAACCCTGCAGACCTGAACCAGTACTATCAGGGTTAGGGCATACATTATCAGGTCCAGAGCCAAGGCAGAACCGGGGCTAACCCAACTGGACAGAAAGTTGAATAAGCCATGAACAAAGGAAACGACAAACACCGCTGTAAAGACATAACGGTATTTCAAGATAAATCCACCTTCAGGTGGTTCCAGTATCGCTTCACCTGCAAAATATCCCCATATAGCCGCATATGCCATGTGCCCTGAGGATGCCCAGATTAGTCGTGCCGGGATTGATCCTGTACCGAACATTATCAGATAATTGATATTTTCCCAGAGACTGAACCCCAGAGCCACCATCATTGCAACGATAACACCGTCCCGTGGCTCCTTAACCCGCTTGAATCCTCTGGCCAGAATCCAGAATATAATAAATTTTGCCCATTCTTCTGAAGGTCCGTTAATAAGAAGAAAAAACTGCAAGTCGTTTGCCGCATCATAGGGGGTGTATAAATTACCGCCGTATATCAGGAACCCGAGGAAATAGAACAACCGTGCCAGATACAACGACCCGATTCCTGAGAGAAGGTACAAATACCAGCGATGCCCCTTATCTTTCCACCGCGGATCCGCCCGGGTTACAATTTTAAGCCATACCCAGGCCCCGCCGGCGGATATAAACAATGAAATAATCCATGTTAACCGGAAATATCCGTTGGACATGTACTCCCCCGAAGTAAGTATATTCTATTTGATGTATTTGCTGCATCAACTGCAGAATCTCACTATGCATACATTTCTCTTCATGAAATCATCAAATTATATGCAATTTCTGATCTTTTTTGTTCAATTCTCCCTGGATAGCGATTATACTTAACCTCTTGATTTCCAAGGAGGAATTTCATGAAAAAACATTTCATTCGTTCCATTGCAGCAGTTCTGCTGCTGGCAGTCCTACCCGTCGCGTTAATGGCGAATGGGGCTGTGGAAGGCCCGATTAACGGATCCGGCGAGCTGGTTGTGCTTCACACCAACGACTTTCACGGTCATCCATTGAAGTTCTACAACTATCCCGCCCCGAATCTCGGTGGTTTACCGGCTATTGCCACCATCGCACAAAACACCAGAGAGATGTACGAAAATGTCCTCATCCTGGATGCCGGCGATTTGAACACCGGTCGGCCTGAGTCAAATTTCTATGAATCGGCACCGGACATCATCGGTTACAACTACGTGGGATACGACGCCCTCACCCTGGGAAACCATGAGTTCGATAAGCCGCTCACCACTTTGAATGAACAGATGCAGCTGGCCAGTTTCCCCTTTATCTCAGCCAATGTTCATTACCCCGATGGATCTCTGGTTGCTGAGGCTCCTTACGTCATCAAGACTTTTGATGGTTTCCGGGTAGGAATCTTCGGACTTACGACTGATGAAACTCCCAAGGTTACCATGCCCTCCATCACCGGCGATCTGATTTTTGAAGATGAAGTTACCGTTGCCCGGCGCATGGTAGCCGAATTGGAGCCCAAGGTGGATATCATCATTGCTCTGGTTCATATGGGGATCTACGATGATAACACCCATGGCTCCCGGAGAGTGGCAGCCAATGTCGACGGCATCGATCTCATCGTTGACGGCCACAGTCATTCCAAAATCGATGAACCTGTCTGGGAAAACGGCACTCCCATCGTTCAAGCCTGGAACTGGGGCCTGCTGGTAGGAAAAGCAGTTCTTACCATTACAGATGGTGAAGTAACCGATTTCAAATGGGAAACCATCCCGGTCAATCTGAAAAACCGTACAAAGGACGCCGACGGTAACAGCGTCTACACCTTTATCGGCGAAGAGATTCCCGAAGACCCCTACCTGCTGGCAGTACTCACCCCGTATTACGAACAGGTTGAAGCCAAGCTCTCTGAAGTTATCAGTGAAGCTGAAGATTTTTTTGACAATACAGACATCCGCAAGGAAGAAGCACCATTGGGAAACCTGGTGTCCGATGCCATGCTATGGGCCACAAAAGGTCAGGGGTCGGATTTTGCCATTCAGAACGGCGGTGGAATCCGGGCGGGTATTCCCGAAGGTGATATTGACAAGAAAATTATCTATGAAGTGCTTCCCTTCGATAACTCTGTTATGACAGTGGAAATGACAGGAACTGAGGTTCTGGCTATGTTTGATTTCATCGCCACCATCCCCAGGGGCAAGGGCGGATTCCCACAGGTTTCCAAAGGCGTGAAGTTCACCGTGGATTTCGGCGCGGGAGAAGTACGGGATCTTACCATCAACGGTAAAACCGTGGATCCCAACGCCACCTACAAGGTTGCCACCAACTCCTTTATGGCTGCCGGGGGTGACGGTTATACCATGATGAAATCCGGTTATCACTACGACACATCGGCCTTCCAGAGAGACGTTGTTATTGATTACCTGAAGTACCTTGGTGGATCAATCAGTCCCGAAACCGAAGGAAGAATTACCGTTATTGAGGCTCAGTGATTTAAATTGACCTCTGGCGCAGGGGATTCTACATTCCCGCGGCAGAGGTCATTCAAAAAAATCCAGGAAAACCAGCCTATACAACTTCCAGAGCCTCTTCAATCATCTGGTTGAAGAGTGATCGCCGGTAACAATACTGTCGCTCACTGTGAGCAGAGAAAGCGCGTTCACCCTGAACCTGGCCGCCAGAGTGTAAAGGGCGGCTGTTTCCATCTCAGCGGTGAGAACATTCCCCACCTTTCTGCCGAATCCCGGGGAGCTGCCACTGCTATGATTAAAAAATATTTGCTGAAAGCGATATTCTGCAAATTCATAGTATATCCGCCTGCTCCTCTTCCACAAATGGATTTATCAATTTTATACCCCGGTATAACTGACCGGCATTCAAATCTTCTGAAACTACATACCCACAATTTGATTTTTCAGCTGCTGCAATTATCAATGAATCCCAGAACGATATTTTGGATAAAATACTTATATCAATAGCTTGCTCAATTAATTCCAGATCTATTTTCACCAATTCCATATTATGAAAATTATGAACTATATTTTTAACAATTACAGGATCAGCTTTTAGTTTAGCAGTTGTAACAACATAAAATTCCTGTATAACCTGAGTAGATATTACCGGTATATGGTTATCAACCAATTTTTTTATAAAATTTCTTGCAGCTTCCTGCTTAACACTATCTTTTTTGTCAATTGTATAGACAAACAGATTTGTATCGATAAAAACCTTAGACACGATGCAAATCCTCTCTTGTCCAGGATTCCCCCGCTGAGGATACATCCAGTTTATCCATAAGTAAAAAAGTATCATCCAGCCATTTATCCAAAGGTGATTTCACTGTTTGTTCGATAAGCTGCCTTACCATCACATTAAAAGAGATATTATGCCGTCCGGCATATTCGCGCCCTGTTTTCAATAAATCGTCATCTATGGAAAGAGTTATGTTTTTCATTCTGCACCTCTTTACACAGTATGTGTGTACACATACGAAAGGTCAATAGGGAAAGAAATTGTACTGCCTGAACCCCTGGTAGAGGGAATATTTTAAAACATTCTACTTGCCCGGGCACAGCGAAAACCTACTTCCAGACATTTCCAGACATATCGTACAAACCATGAGGAACGCAGTTTGATAAGAACTGACTTACCTTGGCGGATCAATCAGTCCTGAAACCGAAGGAAGAATTACCGTTATTGAGGCTCAGTGATTTAAATTGACCTCTGGCGCAGGGGATTCTACATTCCCGCGGCAGAGGTCATTCAAAAAAATCCGGGAAAACCAGCCTATACAACTTCCAGGGCCACTTCAATCATCTGGTTGAAGGTGGTTTGACGCTCCTCGGAAGTGGTGGACTCGCCGGTAACAATACTGTCGCTCACTGTGAGCAGAGAAAGCGCGTTCACCTTGAACCTGGCCGCCAGAGTGTAAAGGGCAGCTGTTTCCATCTCGGCGGTAAGAACCCCGTACTCCGCCCACTTCTTCCAGCCCTTATCATCATCGTTGTAGAAGGTATCCGAGGTGAGAACATTCCCCACCTTGGCGGAAATGCCAAGACTTCCAGCCTTCTCCCAGGCCCGGCGAAGGAGATTGAAATCCGCTGTGGGGGCAAAATCCATACCGTTGAAACGCAGCTTGTTCACCGCCGAGTCGGTGGATGCACTCATGGCTATCACCACATCCCGGAGTTTTACATCCTCCTGCATTGAACCGCAGGTACCCACCCGAATCAGGTTCTTCACTCCATAGAAATTCATCAGCTCATAGACGTAAATAGAAATGGAGGGAACACCCATTCCAGTCCCCTGAACAGATACCCTCTTACCTTTGTAAGTTCCGGTAAATCCCAGCATGCCTCTTACCTCGGTGTAGCAGATAACATCTTTCAGAAAAGTCTCAGCGATGAACTTCGCCCGTAGAGGGTCGCCCGGCAGAAGGATGGATTCTGCGATTTCGCCTTTCTCTGCGCCTAAATGCGGTGTACTCATGTTTATACCTCTTTTTTAATATTATCGTCGAACGAAGGGGTGAAAAGAAAGCTTCCATTGCCCGCCGGCCGGCTTTGATTTATGGTGTTTGTATGGCTGAAAAGAACTGGTTTGAGATTGGGAAGAAGAGATTTGGACTCACCGAAGATACAGCGGCGGATTTTGTGAGAATTGGAACAAACCTCTGGAACAGGGCGGAACCCGGATTCGGGGAGAATGCCACTCACGAGTATCTTGCCGGACTTTTTGAGGGTCTGGGATTTCAGATTGAAGTGTTTGAAGGTATGCCCGGTTTTATTGCCGCAGTCCCGGGGGCTGAGCCGGAAATTGCCGTGATTGCCGATATGGATGCCCTTCCACTTCCCGGGGATGAGAGCGGTGCCTACATTCATTCCTGCGGTCATCATATGCAGACTACGGATATTTACGGTGCGGCCCGGCTGCTTTCTGAGTCGAGTTCTGAACCCGCATCCAAAGCCTTGAAATTCCTTGCTTTTATAGCCGTTCCGGCGGAGGAGTACATCAACCTGGAAAGCCGGGAAGAACTCCGGGAGGCGGGAAAAATCAAGCATCTGAGCGGGAAGCAGGAACTCCTTTCCCGGGGGATTTTCAGCAGGTATACAAAAGTGGTTTCCACCCATGCAGCCGGATTCACTGAGCCTGAGTTTATCAGCAGCGTATTGGGGATGGGGGGATTCGAGGTGCTGCGCTTCGTGTTCAAGGGGAAAGCTGCTCATGCCGGAGCCCAGCCTCACAAAGGAATCAACGCTCAGAACGCCGCTTCTCTCTTTCTTCAGGCCTGTGCCTTTCTCCGGGAGAGTTTTAACGAGTCCGACCATATCCGCATCCATCCTCTGCTCACCCTCCCTCAGGGTATATCAGTCAATATCATTCCCGAAACAGCCTTCGTGGAAACCTACGTCCGGGGAGCAAATCCTAAAGCCGTTTCCGACACCGTTGAAAAGCTCAAAAATGCCGCTGCAGGCTCTGCACGTTCCATCGGCGCCGAAATTGAGATTGAGGACATCCCCGGCTACGCTCCTTTCAAAGCGGATCCCGGTATGCACTCCCTTCTCGGTCAGGTTGTCCGGGAGATGGGGATTCCCTTCATCGAAGAACAGTACGCTTCCCCCTCATCGGACATGGGGGATGTGTCCCAGGCTCTGCCCTCAATCATGCTGGGACTGCCCGGGGTGAACGGTCTCTTTCACAACCCCGGATTCCTTGTTACCGATGAGAAGGCTGCCTATGTGCTGCCATCGGTGGTTCTCGCCCGGTACCTGGAAGAATTGATAAAGCAGACCCGCTGAAGAAAGAACACCGACAGCCGGGCCGGGATCTTCAGAATACCAGTTTCGTCGATCCCTTTCCCTTCTGCAATATTCCCCGGGCCCGCTCCTTAGCCTCCCGGACTATCTCTTTTGTATCCAGCTTCAACTGTCCATCCTGTTTTACAAACTCACCGGCAATTATCACATGCTCTGCATTCCGGGCATCCGATGAGTAAATCAGGGACGCCAGAGGATTGTAGGCCGGGGCGGTGTTGGGTAAATCCAGGTTCCACACCACAAAATCCGCCGGGGAGCCTGGTGTTAGGCTGCCGGTGCCGAAGGGAAGAGCTTCATGGCCCC
>Ga0164318_10008194_pt1 | contig 10161 bp, 9 predicted proteins | sample GuaBasSedimGuay9_FD_113734 | JGI IMG/M metagenome (GOLD analysis project Ga0164318, IMG submission 113734) | Subseafloor sediment microbial communities from Guaymas Basin, Gulf of California, Mexico - Guay9, Core 4571-4, 0-3 cm | ecosystem: Environmental > Aquatic > Marine > Hydrothermal vents >...
TCATAACAACAGGAGATTTTTCAGATGATACAATCGATTATGTCAATGAATTATATCAAAATGAAAATATTTTCATCACACTAATAAATGGAGATGTTCTAGCATCGATTATAGTAAATAAAGGACTTTCATTAATTGATTAATTTAAATCTAATTCTTTCTATGAGACCTCGGCTAGTGTCTATGTTCCATTATTTATTTTAATTCTCTTTAATTATATTTTAAATAAAGTTATTTGAATTATGTAAAAAAAAACGATTATAAATCTATGTTAAAAGAAAATAAATGATATTTTATTATAAATTTTCATTTAAAATATTAATTTTTATTATTGTGAACAAATGTGAAGTGAAATGAACATCAAAGTTATCAAAATTGTCAATATGTTTATTATTGTCATTTCTATTTTGTTAGGAAATATTATGATGTTTGATTTTGTGTTCTGTTCGGCAACTGGGCATTACATGTTCCAGTTGTGGAATGTCCATTTTCTGGACTATTCAATAGATGAAATGGGAAGTATGAAGTTTTATTTGAATTTTTTTTCATTTATTGTTAGTGAAGGACTCATGATTTTTGTGATAGATTTGATGGGTGTGGAAGCCACAGTTCAAACTATAAGAGCAAATATGGACAGGAAAATAAAAGTTATCAATTTTTCTAAGCCATTTGCCTTGTGGGGTGTAGTATCGTGCACATTTTCAATGATACTTTTTGTTTTTTTTGGTCTATATCCAATGATGGATGGATATTACTACCAATTTTATGACTCATCTTTCCCATTCACATTTTTATTCATAAATATGATTGTTGTAATAGCTATTTATGTTGGTGGTGGAGTTGCAGACATCAAGTTACACATATCAGGTTATGATGAAGATGTGTCTACTGGTTCAAGACACGGAACAGGCAGAAATGATCATGTGATTGACAGTGATGAGATCAAAATAGTTGCATCACCAGAGGGTGCAAGATTGTATGACTTGTTGATGGGCAATCCACATGAGGAAAGTAATGATGATGATGACAATAAAGAAGATGAGGATGAGAGCAACATCAAGTATTGCACTGTCTGTGGTGAAAAACTTGACGAAAATGCAATTGTATGTCCAAAATGTGGAAATATATTAGAATAAATTTTAAAATCTTTTATAGGATTCTAATAAAATAGACTTTTTCTTTTCTATCGATAAAATTATGTGATTTTTCTTACTTAAGTTTGTTGATTTATCTTACATAACAATTTTTTTAATAGGCTTATTTTAAAGGTTTTTATTTAAAATAAACACATAACAAATTTTTAGGAAAAATTCATTTCCAATAGAAATCTTTTTTTATCACAAATTTAAATTTTTGAAAAAAAAAGAATATAAATAAATTAAGGGCATTATATAATATAAAAATGAAGGAAATAGGAGTAATATATTAGGAGTACAAAAATTTTAAAAAACGTAAATAGGAACTTACTTAATCAAATTGCAGTTTTTATTCAAAAAAGTTTAAATTTTTTAAATTTAATCATTTTTAAAATAAGTAAATCCTTAACTTCATAAATAAAACAAATTTAAAGAATGAACATTATATAGACCAGATTTAATAAGTTTAGATGATTTTTTGCAACAAAATTATTATAATTGCAATAAAAAATATAATTTTTAAATTTAGTTATTTATGTTTAAGAGATTTAAATAAAGGATAATTAAAAATGGCATCAGAATTACTAATAAATAATAATACAAATATAATTTGTAATAAAGAATGCGATAATTTTCAGTGTTTTTTATCTGAGCATTTTAAATCATTAATGAGCAGGGATTATATTAATGAAACATTAGGATATGCCAGTAAAGAGATATATAAATTAGCATTAGAAAATACTACGCCAATTAAAAGAAAGAAAAATTTAGTAAAAGTAAAGGAGTTATTAAAGGAAATAAATAGAAGTGAATTTCTTTATAAAAAAGGTAATAATAAAATATTAATTACTGCACCTCACGCAGCGTGGCATTATAGATATACGTGGGGTAAGAATAGAAAAAAGTTGGGTGATTGGATAAAGTATGATGATGTTAATACTGGTCTAATTGCGTGTTATTTAAGTAGATATTTGGATTGCCATGCTTTGATCCAGATATATACTGCTTGGTTAGACCCTAATTTTTACAGGGAAGCTTTATTTCAAGAAAAAATGAGAAGTATTTTAAAAAAGGAGAAAATAAAGTTTGTTTTAGATGTCCATGGCTTATCAAGTGATAGAGAAGCTGATTTTGATATTATAGATCTTTTTGGGATGGCATTAGTACCATTTAATGCGTTAAAATTCAGAAAATCATTAAAAAAAAGGTTAGAGCAATTTGGATATGAGGTAGGAGTGAATAGGTATTTTAACGGGGGGCTCACTTTACCATTTCAACATACAATAGTAAAGGAGGTTTCTCAAGAATTTCAAATACCATGTATTGAGTTAGAAATAAACAAAAAGTTCAGAAATATTCCTGGAGAAATTATAGATAAAAAAGTATTAAATGTTTTATTTAATTGGTTAAAATCAGATGTCAATAAGGACTTAAGGTAATTAATTTTGGATAGCCCAATATCATTGATATTTCCAGTTTTAGCTGCAATATTTTACGGTTCACAATACATTCCACAAAAAAAGTTGTCTAAAGTAAATACAAATAATTATAATTTATCGATGACTTTTGGAATTTTAATAACAACTTTAGGGTTTTTTTCTTGTTTATTTTTAACGGATCAGACTTTAAATTTTATTCCAATTATTTTTGCGGTTATAGGAGGGATAATTTGGCAGATGGGGAATGGATTTTCTTTAATTGCTATTGAAGCAATAGGGATGAGTAAAACAGCAAGTTTACTTAATTTGGTATCAATATTTTCTTTTATATTTGGGCTATTTTTTTTCTCTGAAGAGGTAAATGTATTAAAAATAATAGGGCTACCAATAATAGTGAGTGGAGCAATAATAATAACATTAACAAGGAAGGAAGATACTAAGAAATTTAATTGGAAGGGGATAGCAAGTGTTATAATTAGTGCATTTTTAATAAGTATTTTTAATGTGTTTTCAGTTGAATCAATGGCATCAAGAATATATCCAACAATCCCTTATTTTACAGCAACCTTTTTTTTAAGTGTAGGAGCAGTTATAGGTAGTTTATTATCTAATTTCAGAATTAGAAAAATAAAAAACTGGGTATACGAAGGAAAGAAATTTCATTTATATGCGTTATTGGCAGGTTTTATTTGGAGTTGTGGTATATTATTGACCTCATATACATTAGCTAACTATGGACTCAGTTTTGGAGTTCCAATAATTCAAACAGTAATGGCTATCATAAGTGCGATATGGGGGATTGTTTATTTCAAGGAAATTAATGATAAAAAAAATATAATTCAATTTTTTATTGGATTGATTATATCAATTGTAGGAATTTTTCTTTTTGGAATTTCATAATCTATTAAAGTAATAAAGGGACCATACAGCCAATTTGTAAAATAACAATTGTATAATGATAGTTTTAGTATTTTAAATATATTATTCAAAGATATACATCAATAAAAATAAATAAAATAAATAAAATGGAGATTATTTTTTGAGTCCAGCCCCAAATTTTTCAATTTTATTTATAATTTCCATATCAAGACGTTTAACGCAATATGCAATAATTGGTACGATACAACTACATGTCTGACAGTCTACCCAATCGCCCATTACGCATCGTTTTTTCTCCATATTAGGAAAATATGAAACGATTAAATCATTATCTAAGAATACGCATTCATGGATATGCTTTTTCGTAAGGAGGCAGTCAGTCATCATTTTTGAATAAATTACAAAATCAGGATATTCATCAATAATATTATATATATCACGAATAGTTCGTTTCAGTTTATCACCTTTCAATAATAAAGGGTCATTCATGGTACCAGAATACAGCATAAAAAAGATGCCCGAAACATTTGCTTTAATTGCATTTTCTACAATTTCATGTACTTGTTTGTAATTAGAAGTCGATAGAGTTGTTGAAATAGTAACCCTTGGATCATTTTCGATGTTTTTCATAACTTTATGATAAATTTTAGCGCCTCTAATTTTATTATGAGTTTCTTCATTTCCATCAATAGAAACCCATATAGTGGCTCTGATATCTTCAGGAATTTTAATTATACCATTAGTTGCGATTTGGATTAAACCGAAAGTTTCATAAGCATCGCGAATGACGTTCATTCTAAGAGTGGGTTCTCCACCAGTTATTGCAGCTGAACCAATTCCTAATGAATGGTGATATTTAAAAACATTATGCCATTGCTCATCTGACAATTCCAAAGGTTTAGGATTTGATGCCCTAAAATAGCAATGCTCGCAATTTAAATTACAATGATATGTGATATCATAATTCACAGCTAAGGGAATATTGGTTATTTTATTTTTCAAATATTTAGCAATAAGGTTTAAACCACCTGCAAGAATTACTAATGGGGTTGTCATAATAATGCCACTATATTTTTGATAATAATTAAAAAATTTAATGTTTTTATAATTTACGATTAGCAAATAGAAAGTAATAATAATATTAGTATTTTTTATAGGAGTAAAGATAAAATTTTCTTAAGATTATTGGTATATAAGGTATAAGTTGCATATTTTTTTAAAGAAATATCTTTTGGATTGATAGCAATGGAAAGAGGAGTAATTTGAAATAATCTAATATCATTTATGTTGTCACCTATTGAAGCCACTTTATCGATTGGGATATTTTTCTTAATAATATATTGCTGAAGGACAACATCTTTATTAAACCCTACTTTAACTTTAATACCTTTGAGTCGATTATTTTCATCGAAATATAATTCATTTGAAATGTAGTTATCAAAATCTAAAATCTTTTTAAAATATTCACAAACCATTGAAATGCCCGAGCTAATAACAAGAGTTTCAATATTTCTATTTTTTAAAATTTGAATCGTTTTTTTTGCTCCTTTAAAAGGTTTTATATTATTATAAATTATTTCTTTTAGTTTATTAGATGTTAAGCCTTTATTTTTCCATAGATTAATGTCTAGTTCAGCCCATTTAAAATAATCTATCTTGTTAGAGAAAAAAAGATCTGAATTTTTTTTTGCTTCCTTTTCAACGCCTAATTTCGAATGAATTAGGCCCCAAGAATTGTGTTCTTTAGTTAAAGTACCATCTAGATCAAATACGACTAGTTTTAAATCATTTTTAATGGTCATAAACATTCATTCTTTATCTTTTTATTAGGTTACGATTTATTATTTTATCCAGAATTATTAATTATACCAAAATTATTAATTTAAATAAATATTCTTAATTATGAAAATATTGTTATATATTTATAAACAATTAAAAATTAAACAGAAATTTTATAAGGATTGGAAAACTTATTTTTAATACTTTTTATTGAATTCTTTTGAAATTTTTCAATAAACAAATTATTTTGGATAAGTAAAATGCCTTCAAGAAGTAGAAAGAAAAAAAGTAAACATTCTCATAATTCACAAGCACCAGTTAAGATTAGAGTTGCAAATAAAGAAGATGGAGAAGTTTATGGTGTAGTCCTACAGACATTAGGAAATTCAAGGATGAAAGTTTACTGTTTTGATGGAAAAATAAGAATAGCTAGAATAAGAGGTAAATTGGTAAAACGTATGTGGATTCGAGAAGAAGATATAGTAATAGTTTCTCCATGGGAATTTCAAGATAATAAAGCAGATATTGTATATAGATATACGAGAAATCAAATTTCATGGTTGCAACGAAAGGGGTATATTCCTGAAAATTATTTAGAAAATTTAATGGACAAAATTTAAAAGTTGAATTTTTTTCAATTTTAACATTTTTAAAAATTTATTTTTAAGTAATTTTTCGAATTCTTTAAATATATTTAATACCAATAATATTACATATTTTGAATATAATATTGCAAAATATATAAAGAATAATTATTTTTTTCCTTAGTTTATCATAAATTTAATTAAATACAGGGCGTTGAATGGAAGAGAATAAAGATATAGATATTATAGATTTGCATATATTAGAATTGTTACGCAATAATTTGAGAATGCCATTTGTAAAGATTGCAGATGAGCTTGGAATTTCTGAGGGGACTGTAAGAATTAGAATAAAAAAGTTGAATGAAAAAGGCGTTATAAAGCAGTATACTATAATTAAAGGTAATTCAAATTTGCTTAAAACAATAATTTTTCTCAAAATAAACCTACAATTCATCGAGAAAAATTTGGAAATTTTGAAAAATATCGAAAAAATAGATTCAATTTGTGAGCTTACGGGAGAATTTAATTTAATGTTAATTGGAAACTTTAAAGGGATAGATGATTTCAAGAATTTTATTTGGAACTATATAAATTCATTAGAAGGAATAGAAAAAATGAAAACGACAGTTATAATAAAGAAATATAAAGACGAATTAAACCCGAGACTTATTTAACATTTAATTTAAGTTTTTTGATACATATGGGCCATCTTTTTTATAACCAAATTTAAAATAATATTCTCTAACGCCAATACCACTTATTATAAGAATTTTTTTTATATCAAAATCGTTTTTTGCGATCGATTCAGCAGTTTCTAACAATTTAGTGCCAAATTTTTTATGCTGCCAATTAGACAGATATGGATAAAATTTATTATCAATTGGGACTACGCTTCCGTAGATATGAAGGGCTCTTACAATTGCTGAGTTTTTTTCAGTTATTTCAGGTCGGAATGCTTTTTCAGAAGGAATGCGTAATCTAAGGTATCCAATAAGAATATGTTTTACAATATCTTCATAGGAAAGAAAAATTTCAATTCCATTTGAAGCTTCATATACAGTTTTTATAAGTTTAATATTTTTTGAGTCAGGAATACGGTTCTCTTTTAGTTCTACAAGGCCAACTTCTCTACACCTAATACAATTACATCGTAAACCATTATTTTTCAGGTTTTGGTGGACTAATTCTCTAAGGTTACTTTTTTTTACACCAGCTTCAATATATTCTACAGGAATATCTCGTTGGACTCTTTGGATCCGGATCCATGGAGGAATTTGCGAAAAAGCGCTACTCAATAGATTAATTGTATCGTCAAGTGGATATGGTTTATATTTGCCCTGTTTCCATAAATCATATAATTTAGTGCCTTTAATTACAAGACATGGATATACTTTTAAAAGGTCAGGCTTAAATCTGGGGTCAGAATAAATTGTTTTAAATATATCTAAGTCCATTTCTAAATTAGATCCAGGTAAATTTGGCATAATATGATATAAAACTTTAAATCCGGAATCTTTGAGTAGTTGAGTGGCTGTAATTACATCCTCAATAGTATGTCCTCTTTCCACCAATTTATAAATTTCATTGTAAATAGTTTGGACGCCCAATTCAACTCTCGTTACTCCAGAATTTAATAAAAAATTTATTCTATTTTTATCACAAAAATCAGGCCTTGTTTCTACCGTAAAACCAACCAATCTGTGTTTGGAGTTTTCACATCGTAAGATTACATTTTCCAACGTTTCATTTTTTAAATCGAGTTTTTTATTGGACTCAAAATCTACTATTGCAGCCAGACTATTTTTTATAAAATCAGCTTGATACTCAAAACTACGAGCAGGAAAAGTCCCACCCATAATTATTAATTCTATTTTAGAGGTATCATGCCCGATTCCTTTTAGTTGTTCAAGTCGTTTAGAAACTTGTTTATATGGGTCGAATGAATTTTGAATTCCTCTTCGGGTTGCAGGTTCAAAACCAGTATAACTTTGTGGTGAATTAAAATGAGAATTAGGACCTCCTGGACAATATAGACATTTACCATGAGGACACGGGTATGGTTCAGACATAATAGCAACTACTACTATACCAGATATTGACCTAACTTTTTTTATTTTTAAGAAATCAACAAGTTTTTCAAATTCCTCTTGAGTTGCATAGAATAAAATATCTGAATTTTTTGGAATAGGGACATTATTATATTTTTTTATTATTTTTAATTTTATTCGATTGATATCTTTTATTTTCTTAAAATCAGAGACCTGTAATAATTCATTTATAATTTCACGACAACTCTTTTTAAATTCTAAAGTATTTTTATCAGCGGAAGATAATGAATTGCTCATTAGTAAAAGACCAATTTTATTAGTATTTAATTTTTATTTACGATAGATTTAGCATCTTCAATCCAATTTTTCAATTTAACAATAGATTTAGTAGGAATAATTTGTACCAAATCATCAAGTGCACAATTTGAAAGATCTTGGACAGTATGGATACCATTATTAACAAGAATACGTTCGTCTCTAACACCAAGACCTTTAATATCAGTTAGTTTAAATTTAGTACTATGAAGTAATTCTTGTCTATTTTCTTTATTTTTATTAGTACTTATTTCGTCAATTGAAATTAGACCTTTATTTAATAAAAATCCGATCTCTTCAAAAGACAATTGAATATTTGATTTATGTTTTTCCAACAATTCTTGAGCGCGTTGTAATTCTATTTTTACAAATTTTTCTCTTCTAATTATTTTTTCTTTTTGTGATATTTTTTCAAGTTTAGCTTCGATCTCCTTTATTTCCTCAAGTTTACTGTCATAACCTTTTCTGAGTAATTGTACATCCTTGATTTTTTTAATCATTTCTTGATGTGCATCATCACTAATTTTTTTAATTTCATTTATTTTATCGTTATATTCCATCAACTTTTTATGATGTTCATTACCAAGCTGGTATAATTCGTCCATACGGGTTTGAATTTTTTCGATTTCAGGAATTAAATCGACCATTAGCTTATGATAATGGTTTGCGGAAGTTCTAAATTCATCTAAATTTTTAATAAGTTCATTTAATTCTAGGTCTATTGCTTTTATATCTTGATATTCGCTATTATTATTAATTTTTGCATTTAATATTTCAATACGTTTTACTAATTCTTTTTCTTTTTCAAAGTCCATTGATTCTGTTTGTAATTTCCAATCTAATTCTAGAATTTCGGATATTATTCGCTTCATTTTTCCGGAATTTTTTTTCATCTGCTTCTTTTGGTTTAATAATTCGTGAAATTGATTCTTGAATTCTTTATATAAAATCCATTTAGAGTCGCGTTCAGCTTTATATTCGGATATTTGTGTACGAATAATGTTTCGTTTTTCTTTTAATTGCTGAAATTCTTTATTATATGAATCGCGTAAAATTTTTTGCTCTTTAGCTTTTTCGATCAATTTACTAACTATCTCGTTATTGTCATCTCGAATTTCCTTTAACTTTCTAATTTCAATATCGTAATTTTTCTGCATTTCCTTGTTTAATTTTAAAGCCACTTTACACTTTTTTAACTCTGCTAATAGTTTTTCTTTTGTTTTTTTTAGATCGGATTCCATTTCCGCATATTTACCTCGAACCAATTGCTGGAAAAATATTTTATAATTGCAGTAATCATTTTAATTTAAATATATTTAACCTAAGAATTGACCTTTTTTATTAAAGAAAAATTACTGATCCTATAAATTTAAATTGATATATTCATTAAAGAATTATTATTATATTCATATTTTTAAATATTTTAATCATTTTGTATATTCTAAATAGAATAATAGTAATGATTTAAGTAAATAATATTATTCATTAATTTTTAAATAGATATAATTTTGGTAAAAAAATGGGCAATATAAACAATGACAATAATTTAAGTAATTTAAAAGAAAAATGGAAAGAAGCTACACGATTTGAAGGATATGGTCATGACTATTATTATATAAAAGAATATGAAAAAGCGTCTGAAAGTCATCTAAAAGCTTCGGAGATTTTTAAAGAAATTAGTTCAATTTCGAAAAATGATATGAAAATAAGAGCAAAAAGGAATTATTTTATAGAATATGGAAATTATTTGCAATGTAAGGCATCTCACCAATTTTATAAAGTAAAGAACTATAAAATGGCTCAGGATTTATTTGAAAGAGCAGCTGAACAATTAAAAGAAGCATCGAAAATAAAGACAGATAATTTAAATGACAAAAAAGAATTAGATATTTTAAATATGAATATTCATTTTTTATTGGAAAAGGCATCAATTGCAAAGGCATTCTATCTTATTAATAAAGAAATAAAAGATTATAATGAA